>CEPX01060797.1_pt1 | contig 16914 bp, 14 predicted proteins | sample 361361 | NCBI WGS metagenome assembly CEPX01 (sample SAMEA2619974, study PRJEB7988) | marine metagenome | biome: marine biome (ENVO:00000447); feature: mesopelagic zone (ENVO:00000213) & marine oxygen minimum zone (ENVO:01000065); material: "saline water (ENVO:00002010), including plankton...
TATCTTTTGTAGTGTGTTTTGTGGTAGTGGGCACGGTGGAATGACTGGGACGTTGATTGTGCGTTAGAGTTCTTTTTTTTATGTGATATTATATATTTTATATGATAAAATGTACTTTATAAGATAGATTTATATAGGGATATTGTGTAGAGGGAGTAATGAAGAAGCCTATTAGTGCTACACTTGATGAAGAGTTGGTAAAGTGGCTAGATAGGAAGATTTCTGATAAAAAAAGGTTTAGGAATAGGTCTCATTTGATAGAGGTTGCTTTGGAAGAGATGAGGAGGAAAGAGTAATGGCATTATTTGATGACAATAAGGAATATGAGGTTGTAAAAGAAGGTGAGGAGCTTTTGCTTAGGATTGACTATGAAAAGCACACTATGCCTCCTAGTATTGAGGATGATCCTCAAACGATGTCTCGAGTGATTGATTATCTCAGTAAATTAGCCGGCGTCACCAAGATTACTTTTTTGCAGAAGAGGGATTATGAATATGACTATAGACAGACAAGATATTTGGCAGAGATTGCTCGTGTCTATAAAAAAATTTCAAAGCAAGGGATTATCCAATTCAGTGTATTTGTAACTCCTGGCTATGAGCGGTATGCCACTATCTGGTTTACCAAATTGCAACAGATTCTTTTTCATACCCTTAAATCAGATCCCCTCGGTGCCTATGTTCTGCTCAAAAGAATGCTTCGAAATGAAGAGTTGCTTGTGGAAAAGACGACTGATGAAGGGTATTTGATAGCGGTGCAAAAATTTTTGTCTATTCTCCGGTATGTGATTAAGGAGTTGGATGGGACGGAATTAATTAGGCAGATTAAACACAAATTGGCAGGTTATAAGGTCGGGGATAGAGCCATCTATGCAGAGATATTCAGTCCGGTTGTTAAGCCTGACTTCATGTTTACACGTCTTATGGGTGCCTATCCTCCAGATTCTAAGGAATTAGATACGTACAAGGTGGGAAGTACAGAGGTTACTTTATTTTCTCTTGCTGATAGCACTCTGTATTTGTATCATATGATGCCTCCTGAGTTTAGGCTCAGTGAGGACAAATATGAATTATTAGATGCTGCTCGTAAGATCATGGCTGAACATAAGCCAAAGCGATCAGATTTTGTGGATCCTGCACGTATGAGACAGGTATTCACCCATGTTGGTGAAGATCTTCTTGATGAGTTAAGTGCGCATCATGGTGTAAAACTACGTTCGGAGGAATTAAAGGAGCTAACACAGATTCTTGTGCGGTATACAGTTGGATTTGGGTTGATTGAATTATTGTTGGCAGATGAAAAAGTACAGGATATCACGATTAACAGTCCGTTAGGGCAGATTCCAATGTTTATTGTCCACCAGGATTTTGACAATTGCAGGACTAATGTAATTCCTACACCTACTGAAGCAGAGAGTTGGGCTTCGAAATTGCGTTTGATTAGTGGAAGGCCTTTAGATGAAGCGAACCCTATATTGGATACTGAGTTAACACTTCCAGGTTCTGAGTCGAGGATTGCTGTTATTAGTCCGCCGCTTAATCCGAGTGGTTTAGCCTATGCATTTCGAAGACATAGGGATAAACCGTGGACATTGCCTTTGTTTGTGGAGAATAGAATGATTACTGATATGGCAGGGGGATTGTTAAGTTTTCTCATTGATGGGAGTAGGACGATGCTTGTAGCTGGAACTCGAAGTGCTGGAAAATCTGCTTTACTTGGTAGTTTATTAGTAGAGATAATGCGTAGGTATAGGATTCTGACAATTGAAGATACTCTAGAGCTTCCAGTTCGAGCTCTGCGTAAGTTTGGATATAATATCCAGCCTATGAAGGTTGCGGCTGCTCTGTCTAAGGGAAGTGCTGAGGTTCCTGCTGCTGATGGGATTAGGACAACCTTGCGATTAGGAGACAGTGCATTGATTGTGGGTGAGGTTCGATCCGAGGAAGCTCAGGCTTTGTATGAGGCGATGAGGGTTGGTGCCTTGGCGAATGTTGTAGCAGGTACGATTCACGGTGATAGTCCTTATGGTGTTTTTGATAGGGTTGTAAATGATCTTAAGGTTCCTAGAACGAGTTTTAAGGCAACGGATATTGTTGTAGTTGCCAATCCGGTAAAGAGTGCGGATGGGTTGCATAGATGGCGTCGGGTTACTCAAATAACAGAGATTCGGAAAGATTGGGAGGATGACCCTCTTCGAGAGGGTGCGTTTGTAGATTTGATGAAGTATGATGCTAGTACAGATCAGCTAGTTGCTACTAATGAGCTTATTAATGGGGAGAGTGAAATATTGAAGGGTATTGCTGGAAATGTCAAGGAGTGGGCGGGAAATTGGGATGCGGTATGGGATAATATTCTTGTTCGCTCTAAGATTAAGAAGGCTCTTGTCGACATTGCCAAATCTAGTGGTAACAAAGAATTGTTAGAGGCAGGTTTTGTTATTAAGTCGAATGATGAGTTTCACAATCTTACTGGAGAAATATCAGAAGAGGTTGGTTCTATCGATACTAAACGATTATTTTCGGAATGGGAAGCTTGGGTAAAGCGAGCTGCTAAAAAATATAATGGAATTCAGCAAAGACGAATTATATGATATGATGCATAAGTATGATGCAAAATTGAACCCTGAAGAACCTGTTAGAGAGACTCGTGAAGAGTTAAAACAGGATGAGGAGGTAAGGACTGTAGAGTATGAACAATTTAAGGAAGAGAATTTACCTAAAAAACTGGGATGGTATGAAAGAAGTTGCAATTTTTGTGAAAAGATTGTGAGTATGAAGGTTAAGCCAAAAAAGGCTAGGAAGTTGCAGGAAGCGATTGATCTTTGTCATCTTAAGATAACTCCCTCTGGGGTAGTTAGTTTTTCTGTACTTGGGCCGGTTGCTTTCATGTTTGTGGGATCGTTAGTTAGTTTCTTGCTTTTAGGGAGTACTTTTTTTGGATTATTATCTCTTATATTGGGCGGGGCTGTCATTATTCCTCTTGCAAAAATACCTTTTTTCTTTGCTGCTGAGTGGAGGATGGCTGCAAGTAATCAGATGGTGTTGAGTGTTTTTTATATTGTAACGTATATGAGGCATACCTCTAATTTGGAGAAAGCGATTGAATTTTCATCAGAACATCTCAGTCCTCCGCTTTCACTTGACTTGAAAAAGGTGTTATGGGATGTCGAGACTGAGAAATTTGAAAATATCAAGGAGAGTTTGGATGTCTATCTAGAGGGGTGGCGTGAAACCAATATGGAGTTTATTCAGGCAATTCATTTGATTGAGAGTAGTTTGTATGAAGGGTCTGAGGATAGGAGATTGAGTTTGCTGGATAAATCGTTGGATGTTATTTTGGATGAAACCTATGAAAAGATGCTTCACTATGCTCAGAATTTGAGGCAGCCTATTACACTTCTCCATATGATGGGGATTATTTTACCTATATTGGGACTTGTGATACTTCCTTTGATGGTGAGTTTTATGGAAAATGTTGCCTGGTATCATATTGCGGCCATCTATAATGTGTTATTGCCTATTGGTGTGTATATGCTTGGAAAGAATATCTTGGTAAAGAGGCCTGCAGGGCAGGGGGAGACCAATGCAGGGGTGGCTGCAAAAAAAGGGAATACCTTGAATGTAGTGGGGGTAGAGGTTGAGGTTAAGCATATCGCTTGGAGTTTAGGGATTGTCTTGGTTCTTATCGGTTTGGCTCCTATATTCGTTCATGTTGTTAATCCGACTTATGAAGCAGAAGTTTTGGGATTTTCCATCTTGGAGTACAAGGTAAATGAAGTATCAGGTGAAAGTGTCGGTCCTTTTGGTTTTGGGTCTGCAGTGATTAGTTTGTTGATACCATTGGGAATTGGTTTAGGTATTGGATTGTTCTACAAGATCAAAAGTAAGAAATTGGTTAAGATTCGGGAGGATTCCAAGAATCTAGAGCAGGAGTTTGCGGGCGCCCTATTTCAATTGGGGAACCGGCTAGGGGATGGTTTGCCTGTTGAGTTGGCTGTGGGTAAGGTGAGTGAGATTATGGAGGGGACAACAAGTGGAAATTTCTTTAGGATTGTGAGTATGAATATTCGACGACTAGGGATGGGTGTGAAAGATGCAATTTTTAATAAACGAAATGGTGCGTTGGTGTATTTTCCTTCTCTTATTATTGGGAGCAGTATGAAGGTTCTTATTCAGGCGATTCAAAAAGGTCCTAAGGTGGCTGCTCAAGCTCTTGTAAATATTTCTCGGTATATTAAAGAGATACATAAAGTTAATGAGCGTTTGAAGGATTTGATGGCTGATATTATTAGTTCCATGAAGAGTCAGATTAGTTTTTTAACTCCTGTTATTGCAGGGATTGTCATTGGGATAACTTCTATGATTACCAACATATTAGGGAAGCTTAGTAGTCAGATTCAGAATGTAAGTTCTGAAGGGGCAGGAGCTCAGGCTGGTTCTTTGGCAAATTTGTTTGGGTTAGGGATTCCTACTTTTTATTTTCAGATAGTTGTTGGAGTCTATGTTGTTCAGTTAATATTTATCTTGACTATTATTGCCAATGGGATTGAGAATGGTAAGGATACTTTGAATGAGGAGTATCAACTTGGGAGGAATATGGTAAGGAGTACGATACTGTATTGTTGTGTGGCTTTCTTTGTGATGTTTGTGTTTAATTTTATAGCGAATAGTATTTTAGGGGCTACTTTGGGTGCTTAAGAAAAGAAAAAATGGGAGCGCTGGGACTTTCAGCCAAAAAGTAAAACTTTTTGATCTTTGAACCCAGGACCTCAACGTCTTCAGCGTTGCGCTCTCCCAGGCTGAGCTACGCATCTGGTCTCAGGATAGAATCCTAAGATTCCCATTGAGCCCAGCCTTAGAAATTGATAGTTTGGAGTGGTTTATAAATATTCCTACTCAACCTTCTCTTCTTCTACCTTTGGAGCAGATGAAGCAGCTTGGGCTGATTCGTCTGGAGTGAGGTCAGATTCAGATGGAGGAGGTGGTTGGGATGGATTTAGGGCGTCAGCCTCTACTTGGTTGTCATCTGTGGCTGCGCCAGCGCCTTTAGTAACTTCCATCTTGCCAAACTTTCCTGTTGATAGTTGGAGTTCTCCTTGGAATTCACTTACCCAACCGTTTGTAATATGAACTTTGTCTCCTACCTCTACTTGGTCAATTTGTTCATTCCATAGTGTGAGTTGGACTTCTCCTGATTCGTCTTTTATTTTAGCGTTACAAACTCTTCCTGACTTTCCGAATTTTTCAAATTCTCTAATATCGCCTTTATCGATAATTTCTGCTAGAATTTCAACGTTGCCTTGTCTTGCCTGTAGATCTTTTATTGCCATGCGTATCACCTTTCAGAAGGGGAGGGTGGGTTCTATATAAGTTTTACGCTGCTTGAGCTTACTAGTTTTCGGGAGAAGGTTCTTTCACTGGCGCAGATGTGCTTCCTTTCATCAGATTATAGAATAACTTTTTGTGGGCGTCTATTTTTTCAGGGTGGAATTGGACACCGTAGACATTTTCTTTTTTGTAGGCTTCTACAAATGTTTTTCCTGTTTTTTCGCTTGTTGATTCTGCTAGGATTTCTAGGGGTCCTTCGTCTCCTGACTCTATATATTTTTGGTGTCTTCCGTAGGTTCTCAGTTTTCCGTTGTCGTGAACACCTTTTAAGAGTGGATCGTCTTTCTTTATTGTTCCTTCTCTTTCTCCGTGGTGCATTTTTCCAGAATTGGTTACTTTTGCTCCAAGTGCTTCAGCAAAGTTTTGGTGACCATAACAGACTCCTAGAATGTTTGTTGACGAAGGGGTTTTTTCTATGATGTGTTTGTGGAGCTCTTTTGCATATTTATGTCCTTTAGAAGAACCTGAGGAGACGATTGTGCCGTATTCCTTTAAGTTTTCTGGATAGTTATCTGCCTGTGTTACTTCTTTTGCTGAGAATCGTTCTATCTTGAAGTCTTTTAGATCTCCTTCTTTTTTTAGTTGTTTTGCCTGTTGTTTTATTGAAGTTTCTAGGTCATCTATGTAGCCAGAACCGTTGTCTATGAGGAGGATTTTATGCATTATAGGGTAAGAGAATGTAGAAGTATAAATGTATTATGTTTATCGAATTATTGTTGCATCGTCGTCTGGGTCAAATCCTTGGATTAATGCTTTTTGGTCTATTTGTTTTTGAAGAACTTTGACTAAGTCTCTGAGCCTGGCACATTTTTCAAATTCATCATTGTCTGCCAACTCCCCAATTTCAATCTTTAGGGCGGCAACTTCATCCTCTTGGGGCGATGCGTCCCAAACTGTGATATGGGGATATTCCTCTAGACCAAGTTTATTGCCTAATCGTGTCTGGAGTGTATTAAGATATCCTGTTATATGCTTCGATGGGTCTGGAATCCAATACTCGGAGATACCATCAGCCTTGAATTTTTTATACCTGAATATTGGGCCGTGCACAACTCGCACTAATGACCTTTTTTCTTCTCTATGTGACTCCACTAGGTTTTGAAGTAATTCTTGCGGTTGATTTTTTTCCTTGGGATTATACCATTCAATTCTTGAATCGCATTCCCATCCGAAGGATTCATCATATCCTGTTCCTTCTCTGTTTGTGACTACTGTATTGCCAAAATGGACATCGATAATTCCAAAAGCAGCTGTTTTATGGACAAAATCCAATGATTGGTCCATGTAGCGAGGTCTTCCTGGGGTAGTGGTTCCAAGGTCTGCGACGATACTTACATGTGGCTGAGGAAAGGTATCCTGGATTACTGGGAATTTTAGATAGAGTCTGTGCATGTCTCTAGAGTATCATAGAAACTATAAATACTTTATGTATATACTTCACCTATTTCACCAATTTTCCTGCTTTTTCGAACTTTAGGGTGTTGTTTAATAATTGTGGGAGGATTGTTGGTAGGTCGTCTAGTTTTATTCTAATTTGCTTTGTGGAATCTCTATCTCTTAGAGTTATCGATTTATCTTCCTTTGTTTCAAAGTCTACTGTTATGCAATAAGGAATACCTAGTTCGTCAGCTCTTGCGTAGCGTCTGCCTATTGATCCTGAAGTGTCTAGTGTAGATGGGAAGTCGTTTGCGAGGTCTTTGAATACTTTTTCTGCATCTGATTTTAGTTTATTTGTGAGTGGAAAGATACCTAATTTAACTGGCGCTAATTTTGGATTGAGGTGGAGGACTATATTTCCTCGTTCTTTGTCATCATCGTATGCGTCGAATAGGAATACTAGGAATGCTCGTGAAACTCCCAGGGATGGTTCGCAGACTACGTGAGGGATTATTTTTTGCTTTTTTTCTTCGTCGTATAATGAAAGATCTTGATTACTGTGTTTTATGTGTTGTTTTAGGTCAAAGTCTGTTCTATTTGCGATACCTTCCAATTCTTTCCAGCCAAATGGGAATTCATATTCCAGATCCCAGGTATCTAAGGCGTAGTGGGATTTTTCTGTGTCGACATGCTGCCTGATTCTGAAGTTTTCAGGAGAAGCGCCTAGGTCGGAAAACCATTGTAATTCTTTTGCCAACCAGTAGGCATGCCACTCTGTTTTGATTATTTTCTTTTTTAGACATTCTTCCATGGTCATTATTTTTGGTTTAAATTTTCTGCTTTGCATAACAGCAGAGTAGACACTTACTTTGTGTTTTAAGACTTCTTTTATGAATGGGCACTTTAATGTGTGGTCGGGATGGACAAAGTATTCGATTTCCATCTGTTCGAATTCTCTGCATCTGAATAAGAAGTCTCTTGGTGATATTTCATTTCTGAATGCTTTGCCCATTTGTGCTATGCCAAACGGTAGTTTTAGTCTTGCGTTTTCAGCTACGAGCTTAAAGTTTGTGAAAATAACTTGGGCGGTCTCTGGTCGAAGGTATGATTTTGCAGAAGAGTCTTCTTTTGGGCCCACTTGTGTTGAGAACATTAAGTTGAATTTATTTGGAGGGTTTAGGGGGTTGTTTTTTGGTGACTTTAGTTTGTTTTTCTTTATTAGGTCCCAAAGTTCGTCAGGTGATAGACCGTCTGTTGGTATTTTTAGTTGGTCTTCTACTAGATGGTCTGCTCTGTATTTCTCTCCTGTTTTTTTATCTTCTACTAATGGATCTTCAAACGATTCTACATGACCTGAGGCTTCCCATACTTTAGGGTGGGTGATTATTGAACCGTCGATACCTACGATGTCTGGTCTGCTCGTTACGTGGAATTTCCACCATTCGTGTTTTAGGTTGTTCTTTAGTTCAACACCGTAGGGTCCATAGTCCCAGAAACCTGCAATTCCTCCGTAGATATCACTATTTGGGTAGACAAACCCTTTCTTTTTACAGAATGTTGCGAGGTCTTCTATTGATAATTTCATGGTTTTTGGGTTTTTTTAGGGTTATTTAATGTTTTCGGAGAGTATTTCTTTATATGCTGGCATCCAGGTTTCTTCTATCATGATTAAGTGTTCATAGTTTCTGATTACATGAGGGAATCGTTTTCTTAAAGCGTTGATTATATTGTTGAACTCTTGGTAGGATGGAACGACGAATTCGAATTCTACTTCCCACGGTGCTAGAGATCTGATATAGTATAGTGAATTTGGGTGGGTGCGCATCCATTCGAATAGGGATTTTTCATCTTTTTCTGATAATGATCTGAAGTAGATGATTGCTTTGAAAAATTCTAGACCTAGTTTGTTGAAGTTTATGGCTGTACGGTAGTTTAGGATTATATTATTTTTTTCTAGTTTTTTTATTCTTCCTCTTACTATTTCTATTGTTGAGGATGTTTTTCTTGCTAGTTCTGCGAGAGGGATTCTTGCATTGTTTGCTAGGATGTTTAGGATGTTGCTGTCTAGTTGGTCTACTTTAAATTCTTCTTTGTTTCCTCCCAAGACTACGTATTTTCCCTCTTTGGAATTGGTAAAAAATTTTTTGTTGTATTGGTGGGTGTCAACCATTGTTCCTAGGACTTTTGATACAATTAGGTGTTTCCAATTTGATAGGAGGTTGTTTACCTTTGTGTAGTATTCTGTGATTGAAGGGGAGAGGATGGCGAATACAAGATCATAAGCCCCATCTGAGATACCCATCCAGTAGATGTCTTTGTTGTTCTTTAGTTCTTTGTAGAACTTCTCTCTTTCATTGGGGATGTTTTCTAGCTTTAGGTAGGCTTTGAACATCATATAGCCAAGTTTGTTTGGGTTTATGGAGGTGATGAAGTTGGTGATTATTCCTTTCTTGATTAGTTGTTGGATACGGTATTTGACGGCTTCTCTTGATTTGTGGACTTTTTTTCCTATTCGGGCGTTGGAGATACGACAGTTTAGGTCTAGTAGTTCTAGGATTTTGTTGTCTGTGACGTCTAGGTGTATTTTCTTCATAAATTAGTTTTTATTTGTTGTTCTATTTAAATATATCTATAAATCGGTCAAAATATGGTCGTAGGTTTAATGAATTGTGTTTGTTGTTACTATGTTGTGAAAAACAATGGTAACAGCAGATTTCATAAACCAATTGCATAACTATGCTAAATGTATAGGCGAAGGGCACATCTATTTGCCAACCGCTATGCTTGCTCAAGGGGCTAGATTGATGGCTGCAGGAGTGAATGTTCAGTTTCATGATGAAAATATAAAGAAAGCTGAGTTACATGGAGAGCATGTTGCTATAGGATTATTGGGGCACCCCTATATTCCTGATGCTATTAAGAGACAGAAAGAGGTTCTAGAAGAATACCCTGATGCTAAAGTGTACTTAGGTGGACAGGTTATTGGACAATTGCCTGAAGATCAGTTTCATAGACTTTTTGGGGAAGATGCTTTGAATGGTAATGATAGCACTGTGCTTGAAGATTTAGTTGATGGTGGTCCTCTTCATATTCTTGGTCAAAGTAAGTTGCAAACTCCTGAAGAGACTTCACTTATACCTGCGTATGAGGTGTTGGGCGATGATATGTTAGAACAATATCTTACTCAGGAAAATGAGGATGGAGAACTTGTTGGGCGAGAGTTTAGTTTTTATGTATCTCAGGGATGTGCTAAAGCTTGTAGTTTTTGCACTGCAGATAGAAATAGACCTGGCCAGCCAGAAGTGGGCGAGAAGTACCGAGATCAAGGTATAATGAAGGATGAGTTGGAATATTTGATTCAGAAACAGAAGAGTTTTGGTGTTGATGAGTTAAATATCTATATGTCCAATTTAGATATATTTCAGACTCCAGATGAGTTGCATGAGTTTGCTAAGAATGTAATTGATCTTAAAGAGAAGTATGAAGGGTTTGAGATTAATCTTAGAGGATTGGCTTGTGTTGAGTCTTTCCTTGATATAAGAGATAATCACTCAGAGGTATTGGATGACATAGTTAAAGCAGGACTTCATACTGTGGGGTATGGGGTCGATGGGATGAATACTCCTAATGTACCCTTGTGGAAAAAAATAGGGAAAGCGCATAATAAAAAAGAAGAATGTCTTGAGGCTATTCGATCGACTCGAGAAGATTATGGAATTACTCCTGAGGTGTTAATGGTATTTGGCCATAACAAGGCTGATGAGCCTGAAACATTGGAGGCAGCCTATCAATTTTGTATAGCTATGTATGAAATGTATGGGGCTATTGCAAGACCTCACATTGCCAAAGCTTTTGCTCCAGGTAATAAAGGATGGGGAGAAGAGCAGTATAGATGGCAGGTTGAAAAATTATTGGAAAATCCTGAACTGTTCCAATGTCTTGACTTTTTGGCTTTGCCTACAGAGTTGACACATCCAGATCCTGTGTTGAGGGCAATGGCTACAAAATACTTCCTTAAGATTTGTGACATTGCAGGAAGTACTTCGATACCTATAGAGCCTGTGTTGCCTGGAATGGGTGCTAGTGAGATTGCTGGTGTTAAACTTAGGAATAATGGTAGGTTTGATCGGTAAAACCTTTTTATTTTTTTCTATATTGTAAATTATTAGTTCTATTCGTTATCTTTAAATATAAGTTCTTACTACCTAGTAGTAATTCTTACTACTTTTGTAGTTGGGGGAAATGTATGAAGAAAAAAGTAAGTATCAGTATGGATGATTCTGTTTTGTTAGAGATAGATAAGAAACTAGAGGATGGTCTCTTTAGAAATAAGAGTCATTTTATTGAATATGCGGTCAGGAGGTTATTAAAATGAATGGAGAACATTCTGAAGATCTACGAAAAGAAAGTTCAGAGATGAAGTTTCGAAAACAGCGTTTTAAACGTGTGAAGTTAGACAAAGATCCAGAGAATTTGAAGGAATATAGTGCTGAATATGAGAGAGTTATGGGTAATCAGCGATGTGGTGGAGTAGATTGTGGTTTTAGAGAGTGGAGAAGAAGGTGTTTGGATTGAGATTCGGACGAAGGAAACCTTTGCTGCTTCCCAGACATTTGAGAAATAGATTTAATGGAGTAGATGAAGCTCTGAATTTTAGTATGGATGAATTATTAGGATTACCTATTGAAGAACAGATGGCTCTTTCGGAATTCTATAAACTTGTTTTGAAAAAAGGATCACGACAACAGAAGGAGAATGTTGCTCAGAAGAAAGGATTGCATCTGCGTCAGTATAAACAGATTGCACCAGCTGTTCGTGAGAATATTATTGGATTAGTTAAAAAATTACAGAATGGGGATCGAGATATTTTGTTACAGGAAGGTGGAGTTAAGGAATGGACGATGGGTCATGTGGATTGGGATGATTATGTTGATCAGTTGCCTAGTTTTGAGGAGCGATTTAAGGGGATGCCAGTTCGGAGATTACGAAATCAGAAAGAGCAGTTTAGAGTGAGTAACCCACTTCCTATCTATTCAGATGGAAAGCCGTTGGTGCTTACTTCCTTTATTGAACATTTTAAAGATGAGAAGAAGAAAAGGCAGGCTGAAGCAGGACAGATGCTCTACCACTACTTTGTGGCCAGAATAGGGGATTTGGGAATTGAGGCAGATCTATTTGATAGATTTGTTCCGATTAGGCCGAGTTTTTCGGACGATAAGACTTTAGGAAATTACTTTTTTCAGGATGTTGAAAGCCTCTATGATACATTCAAAGATTGTAGTGATGATGCCAAACTGGATCACTTAGTTAATTTAGGTAAGATTGATGGGTTACTTGCGCAGGCAGAACCTACAGTTGTTAGGATGATAGATGGAGAGCGTGATGGATCTTCTTTAGGAGAGATCTTAAAAGGGAGTGTTTTGGCTGGAATAAGGTCTCTGCCGGTTATTGATCATACCCAACAATTTTATGATAAATTTGTCTATAAACTTGATCCAAGTTTGAGGAAGAAATTGGAAAAAGATGATGAAGCAATGGAATCGTTTGCTAGGGTAGTTGATTTGCTAGGTATTGAGAAAACTAAGGGTAGGAAGACATTGTCCCATGGGGATATGATTCCAGCGAATATATTATTAGTTGGAGATGAGCAGAAATATGTGCCAATTGATTTTGAGTATACTTGCCAGGATCACTTTGAGGCTGCACTTGTCCAGAGAATGGTTAAGAGTGGAATTTACGATCATATGGGGAAATCTAGAGAATATTATGGTGAAAGTATGGAGGATCTTGTTTTGGATAGTGTTGGGAGGACGTTGAAGAGACAGGATGATAGTTTTGATGTAGAGGCAATGAAGGATCGATTTCAGCGATTGAAACTAGAGAATTATTTATTATGGGCTGGAAGGCATGCAGAGTTTAGTCAGAGTGAGTCTTTGGAGAATAGAAGAGAACATAGTATATTTTCACAGTTTTATTATACGTTGTTTTTTGATGGAATGAGGAAGTTGGATCCTGAGGTGAATTTGGATGCACTTGGCGTTTTGTTGGCTGAAAGTTTGGGACAGACCAACATATGCATTATGCCTGAGGACGAGATGGAAATGGTGCATAAGCATGATAATCCTAGTGGTAGTATTTACAGCTTATTTGAATTTGATAAGGATGCTAGTAAGAAAGAGATTGTGGATGATATTATTGATGCGCATGAACGAGCACAGAGAAGGGATGCTCTGAAGAGAATTGCCCTAGGGACTGTTGGTCTTGTAGGTTTAAGTGCAGGTGGAGTTTCGCTGTATCGTGCTCAGACTGCAGAGAGGCAGAAAAAGATGGCAGAGTTGGATCGGATTTGGGGAGAGTATTATCCTATTACACGCCCAAAATCAGAATCATTTGGAATTTCACGTGATGATCCTAAATTGAAGCAAATTATGGAAAAGCTTCCTGATTTACATGATTCAGCTGCAGCGTATTACATGCATGATGATCCTCAGAGAGGTGTGGAGATTATTAAATTTGTGCAGAGTCTTTCAGATGAAAGTGATCAATTTGATTATTTTGCATATCTACCTAGGAGAGTTTTGCATAAATCTTTTGATGGTAGTGGAATTATGGCAGATAATTGGGCTATGCAATGGTATCAAAAGGTGCGTACAAGGCTTGAGAAGAAATGTTCTTCTTCGAATGATCCAATTATAAGGCATGTACAATTGCTGAGAGATAAAACATATAGGGAGATATATCCTGATCAATTTCATTATCAGTATTTTTCAATGGGGGTTCAATATAATATGACCCTTTCTGCGGTAATGCAAGACATTAAAGAAGGAAAATTGGCAGAGGGAGACTTACTTAATCAGGATTTCATTGATTCAACTATTGATGGAAGGGTTGATGCGGACTTTGTAAGGGCAATACTCAAAGCAAATACCGACTACACATCATTGGATAGAATGGATCGGTACAATCAAATCCAGGGATTAGATGTTGAGCGGTATACTGTTGGAAGGACGCCACGAGAGAACTTTGAGTTAGCTGTCACGAGATTGACAGATGTTTTGAAGAAATATGAAATAGATCCGCTTGACCCAACAAAGGCTGAGAAAGGGGAACCAATTCATAGGCTTAGAGACTACCCGATTAAATTGGAAAGAGCATTATTTGAGTACCTTCTAAATGATTTTAAATTTGGTATGGTTCAGGACTTAGCTAAAAAGAGAAATGCAGAACAGTGGGAGAACTTAGCACCAAAAGATACAGAGATGTTCACTAGTTCTGTAAGATTACATTATGATAACCTTAAGCAAGATCGATAATTAATTGTACTCTTAGGAGTTCGTCTATGTTTTTTAGCATGTTGGAGAGATACATGAGAGATTTAATTTCCTTTTTGTTTGTTGTTTTTTCAAATGTGGTGTCGAAGGTTTTGTATAGATTTCTGATGGTTGTGTTTAGTTTTGCGGCTTGTTCTTTATCGAATTTAAAAAATAGTTTTTGATATTCTCTAAATATGTCTTGGAGACTTTTTATGAACTCTATTGTTGGTGGTGAGTAGGACATTTTATTTTCTGTTGTGTAGATGGCTAACGATTTTATGGTATCCCCAATATCTTCTAGATAGGTTACAATTTGGTACATGGCAGGGGTATGATATTCCTCTTTGTATCCTTTTTTGTAGAGTGTTCTTTGGAGGAGGAAGGAGAATTTATTTATGTTGATGTCTGCGTCTGCAATGAATGTTAGATTTGTTTCTTTATTATTTAATGCATCTGTTAGTTCTTGGAAAGCATTGTTGATTAATAGATATACTCTTCTGATTACAGAGTCGAAATTCAGCATTTGTTCTGTAGAGAAGTCCTTTATGATTACTTTGTTTTTTGTTTGTTCTATGATTTCATATGCTAAGAAATGTGGAAGTGGGAATTCTCCTAGTTTTTCTATATGTGATGGGGTATCTGTAGTAAGTGTAAGTTCATCTATCCCTCTAATGTAGAGTGCTTGTAAGCTTTTTCTTACTAGAGGATTTAGTTTTGATACGTCTACTGTTAGGGATGAGTGTTCCTTTAGTTTCTCAGAGGATAAGATTAGTTTATGGCCTTCTTCCTTTATCTCGATCTCATCACCCTGCTTTAGGTTATGTTTCTGTGCCCATTTTGAGGGGAGGGATGTTACTAGGGTTGCTTGTCCCAGCTTGATAATCTTTCTTTTCATGAGGATGGTATGTTGTGGTTGTATATAAATATTGTGGTCGTATATATATTAATACACGTATATATAATATATAGGTTAAATATATATAAATTCGCCATTTAGTAGTGATAAAAGGGTGTGGATAGTAGATATACGAAATATTAATAAAGTAAAATGGCAGGAGAGACCTTTACTACACTGTGGAAACAAGGAGCTTACTATGATAGGAAGTGTCCTTGTGGATGGGTGTTGCCAAAAGGATGGCATGTGGTGGAGTGTCCCAAATGTGGAATGGACTTAAGGAGCATTCGAGTGAAGATTGTTCGGGAAAGGAGATGTCCGCACTGCAACACGGTTAATAGCCCAAAGGCATTTGAGGAAAAATTTTGCCGGAAATGTCTGGTGAACTTGGACCAAGTGTCAAGTATGGGTGGTGAATGGTTCGAACATTAGGAGGAAACAAAAAATGAAAAAACTATTAATGATTTTAGGTATTGCATTACTGGTTATGTTATCAGGGTGTGGAACACAGGAAGTAGAGGGTCCAATTAAGATTGGAAGTATTGCTCCGCTTACTGGTGATGTTGCTTTCTTAGGAGTTAATATTAAGATTGCAGTTGCTACTGCGATTGAAGAGATTAATGCTGAAGGTGGTATTAATGGTAGACTACTGGAAGGTATCTATGAAGATGGACAGTGTGGTCCTAAAGAAGGGGCTAATGCTGCAAACAAATTAATCAATATCGATGGTGTTGACTTTATTGTTGGTGGATTATGTTCAGGAGAGACTCTAGGTGCAGCTCCAATTGCTGAGGAAGCTGGTGTTGTGCTGTTTAGTCCAACTTCAAGTAATCCAGACATTACCAATTCAGGAGATTTTATCTTTAGAAGCTATCCAAGCGATGCTTTCCAAGGGAAAGTTGCTGCTGAATATGCTTTGAATGAGCTTGCTGGTGAAAGAATTGCTATAATGAGCTGCCAAGGAGATTGGTGTGTTGGTGTCAAAAATGTCTTTAGAGAGCATTTGATCAGCATTGGTGGAAACATTGTAGCTGAAGAAGACTTTGCACAGGGTAGTGTAGATCTACGAAGTCAATTGACTAAGGTAAAAGATGCAGACCCAGATGTTGTCTATGTGCTAAGTTATACACAATCTGGTGTCGCTTTATTAACTCAAATTAAAGAATTGGGATTAGATGTTAAAGTGTTAGGTGGAGACTCATGGGCAGATGATACCCTATGGGAACAAGCTAGTAGTGCTGGCGAAGGTGCTAGATTCCTGGTTCCTTCTACGCCTCCAAGTGCTGAGTTTGACTCTAAGATGGAAGCAAAAGGGATTGAGGCTTCTCTAGGAACTCAACAAGCTTATGACAATGTCATGATTTTGGCTGATATCTTTAGAGAGTTTGGTACCAACCCTGTTGTTGTCAAAGAAGCATTGTATAATGTGAAAGATTACCAAGGATTTAGTGGTATTATCACTATAGATTCCAATGGTGATCTTGCGGATGCAGTATACGATGTTAAAGAAGTGAATAATGGCGAGGCAGCTGTTATTTAATTTTTTTATTTTCTTTTTTTAGTTAAAAGGGTGAAAAGGTGTAGCTTTAGCTATGGAGAATACTATGAAGGACAAACAGCTGATTGTGACGTTGAGAAGGCATGGGGAGAAGCTTGTAGTTAATGGTAGCACTTTAGATGAGATTAGTGAGGGATCTTATAAGGAAGCTGAGCTGATTGGTAGTGGGTATAGGGAAAAGTTTTTGATTACTAGGCATTCACAGACTAGACGAGCTAAATCTACTTGTGAGGCTATCCTTTCTGGTGCAGGTAAAGATGTGGAAGAGGCAAGAAGGAGTAAACTAATTTTTCCTAGTGATCATCTTGATGATTCACGTATATCTGAGAAATATGAAATGGAAATGATAGATGGAATTGGATATGACGCAAGCTATGATGAAAT
>CEPX01198255.1_pt1 | contig 16897 bp, 15 predicted proteins | sample 361361 | NCBI WGS metagenome assembly CEPX01 (sample SAMEA2619974, study PRJEB7988) | marine metagenome | biome: marine biome (ENVO:00000447); feature: mesopelagic zone (ENVO:00000213) & marine oxygen minimum zone (ENVO:01000065); material: "saline water (ENVO:00002010), including plankton...
GAGTGAATGGCTACTTAGATGATGCAGCATCAGCTGACCAGAGAGCAACAGGTAAATTCCTGAACTCTATAGGAGGCTCAGGAGATGGCAGCGAAGTTGGTTTGATTACATATGCAGATACCCTAGAAGATATAGGAACAGCAGCAGCGATAGTATCAGACAAGCTCATACCTTACAACGCATACTGGATTTGGGCAAATAACAAAGCTGACAGCTCATACTACACCTTCAACGGGTACGCTGACAAGAACCTGATTTAATTTATTTCTTTTTTTAATTTATTTTTAAGATTATTAAAAAAATGGGCAACACAAAGATGAATAAAGCAATAATTTTAATAATGGTTTTTTTTTCTTTAATAGGAATTGCTTATGGAGAAAGTCTTCCAGCTTTCCCAGAGGCATATTTTGGCACAATAACAGGCGCATCTGCTGGGTTAACGATAACAGCTAACATAGGCGGTACTACTGTTGGCAGTATAACAACTACGCATGATGGAGTTTATGGAGGTGCAGGCGCGAGTGATGAAAAGTTGTTTGTATGCGCTGCTGGCGAAAGTGTCTGTACTTCAGGTGCAACTATTACATTTATAGCTAGCGGAACTGATTCAGGAAGCTCTGCTTTTACGCCAGGAGGTATCACACAACTCAATCTAAGCTATTCAGCTGCAGCAGCTGCAGCAGCAGGCTCAACAGGAGGTGCTGGCGGTGGCTCAGCTGCTACAACAGAAACCTTAACAGAGATTGCATCGGATTCCTATATTATTAACAGATTAGAAAAATCACTGCCAGAGGGCTGGGAAGATGATAATCTTAAATATTCTCGGGTAGGGGATGCTTCAACTGAAACCTTTGGGAAGAACACCCCAGCAGGAATAGAAGAGGCAATAGAGCATGTTACTAGCACAAAAGCAATATCAGTTTTACAGGAATTAAAGGCAGGGTTTGAATCCGGAGAAAAGGCTAAGGCAGGGGTTACAAGAACCTTAACTGTTTATAATATAGAAAATCTGGATACAGGTGATTATGTATACAGGACACAGATTACATTGGTTGTTACAGCTCCTAAAGATATGAAAAAGATAAAGGTTGTTGAGATAATACCAAAAACTGTTGCAAAATCAACTGATGATTTGGCATTTACAGGAGAAACCCCTGAGGTATTGCAGAAAGATCCTGTTGTCCAATGGACTATTGATTCTTTAAAGAAAGGCAAATCCCTTGATTTAAGTTATACAGTCAAGAAAAAACTGAGTTCTATAAAGTCTTATACTATTGCTGGCGGTGAAGAAGTAGTAGCAGCTCCACCAGAAGAGGCTAAGCCACCAGAAGAAGAAGAGGATAAAGAAGATATAGTTCCTCCACCAAAACCAAAGTATGGCTGGCTGGTTGCAGCAGCGATCGTTCTTATTGGATTAGTTGGTTACTTTGCTTACACGAAGAAGAAAGAGAGGAAGTAATCAAAAAAGCCTTTTAACTTCTTTTACTACGTCCTCTACCTTAATAGACCTAAGACAAAGCTCTTTTTCTTTTCTCCTTTTACAACCTTCCTGATTGCAGAAAGAGCAGTCCAGCTTTTTGTATACAGACTTATACTTATCCTCATTATAGCCCCAAATAAAAGGATTGGTCGGCCCATATAAGCCAATCAAAGGCGTTTCCACTGCCCTTGCTATATGCAAAGGGCCAGAATCAGTTCCAATAAACAGCCTGCATCTTTTAATCAATGCAGCTAACTGCAGCAAACCTGTTTCTCCAGCTAAATTAACAGCTTTGTTCTTATTCTTAACCATGCTAATAATATCATTAACCAAAGGCTTTTCATTGGAAGAGCCGGTAAACAAAATATAAGCATTATACTTCTCCATTAAAGTATCAGAAAGCTCTGCCCATTTGTTGTTTTGCCATAGTTTATTGGCTCTTAATGTTCCGGGGTTGATGCAGATTAGTTTCTTTCCTGTTAGTTTGTGTTTTTTGAGTAAAGCATTAACATAGACTTCTTCTTTCTTTGAAAAGAATACGTCCATTTTTCTGCTTTTATGGTTAATATTAATTAGTTTTAACAAATCCAGGTTTCTGTCAATAATATGCTCTTTTTTAGCTAAGAACCTGGTTTTATTCGAAAGGAATCCAAGCCCCCTGAATGCATAGCCTATCTTATAACCTCCAATAAAGAATGCAAGCAATATATTTACAGGGGATGTATGCAGCTCTATCATTAAATCATATTTTCCCTTTAGCTTTTTTGCAAGGGAAAGAAAATAGGCTATGTCCAGCTTATTCCTCAGCCAGTCTTTTTCACAGATTATAGTATTATCAACATTAGGATTATGCTCTAACACTTCTTTTGTCCCTTTCTTAACCAACACATCAACCTTACAGCCAGGAAACTCCTCTTTCAGAGCCCTGAAAACAGGAGTTGCCAGTATAACATCCCCTATCTCATCTATCCTTATAACCAATATTCTCTTTATTTTGGCTTTGTTAAAGCGCTTCAGGCTTAAAATAGGATGAATTAATGCATAACCCAGCATATCTGCTATTAAAATAAATGGCTTAAATTTAGGATTTATTTGATAATTTAGCATAATATCAGAGAAAAAGAGTTAATAATATAAAAGTCTTATTCTATTGATACTCTGGGAGGAGATAGCTTTTCCGTTTCAGCTGTTGTCTGATTATCCTCGGCTTGTTCAGAGGCGTTTGAGGTTACATCAGTTTCATTTATTGTTTCTGCAGCTTCTGAATCATTTCCAGAAATATTCTTTATTAAGAAATCTGTATCTTCTTCTGTTATATTTATATCTGTTTGATCGGTTGTCTGGTTAACAGCCTCCTTTGCCTTAAAATAATCTAATTTGTTCATCTCAGAGCCCTCCCAGTCAACCTTCCATACAATAATCCTGTTTCCAAATACGCTGCTTTGGTCAGAGAACTTCTTGAAATACCTTAAGCCATGGCCTTCCATATAAAACAATATATTAAACATGCTTGATGCTATCTCTTGGCTTGATACAACATTCTGATAGTTTCCGTTCTTATCAGGTATCAGAGCCATGCTAAACCCAAGAGTATTATTATAGAACCTCTTTTCGTGGATACCATCTTCTGATGGATAAACAATAGAATTGGGATATTTGGTGCCGGTAGGTGTGGGTATGAAAGCATCGTAATTAGTTAAATTAATTATAACATTTCCCTGGCCGAACGAGCAGGATAATGTTTCATTGTTTAGTCTTGGACAACTGCTTGATCCTGACATATAAGATGGCCATGGGGCTATCCAGTCGTTAACAGCCCTGTTTGAAGAGAGAGAGTTTACGTCATAGTATATATTCTCAGCCTTTTCTCTTGTATAATTGAATCTTTCAATTAAAAACTGAACGCTTTTTTCTTTATCCTTCTTATAATCCTTTTTAATAAGCGTATTATAAATAGTAGCCCTGTCAAAGTCCCATGAGCCAAAATGGGCCCAGACACCGCTTTTTCCTACCATATCTTCGGATGTTATATAGTAGTTCTCCGGTGGGTCGCAGTGAGTGTTTTCAAGCACCTTGGCTGCCTGTTCTTCTGTAAGACTATAATTATTAGTGAGTGTATCTTTTGCCTTTGTTTCCTTTTCAACAATAATTTCGTATAAAATATCAACTGATTTAGCACCATCATTGATAACCTTATCAAGTTCATCAAAGGCATTGGTTGCCCCACAATCAAGCATTCTTAGAATACCAACAGAAGTTTCCTCGCTGCTGGTTAGCAAAGTGTTGCCTATCCAGTGCGCCTGTGGCATATCCTGTGTAGTGCCGTCAAATGTGACAGCCCTGTCAGTAATAGCCTTAAACCAGTGCCCAAAGTCCCACCATGAGTTAACAATAGCATCCGGCTCAGATTCAAGCCTTATTTTATCCAATGAAGAATACCATGCATCGTTCATAGAAGGTATCTCGCTCCTGGCTGTTGACTTTGCAGCGTTTATTGGGCTTAATAAGAATAAAAAGAATATCAGGAGCAATAATGCCGCCTTTGTAATGGTTTGGTGTATGTTCAGGCTTTTTGATATCAGGCTGGAACAGTATTCATAGATAATTCCCAATGCAATGCCAAATGCCAGGCTGAAGGCAGGCACAAACAATAACAAAAATCTTATACCTTTCGTGCTTGCATAAATGGTTGCTATAAACCATATAATAAGTATTATAGCCAGCTTTATATCTGCTTTTGTGTCCTTTTCTTTTAAGGCTATCAGTATCTTTGCTATTATGGGCAGGGAAATTAATACAATAAATGTATGGAGATCCTGGGGCTTAAAAGCAAGAATAATAAAATGCCATAAACTTGCGAGGGAGATAAACCACAGGTCACTGGGTCTCTTGCTTTGTTTTCTCACTAATAATAATATTATTCCTATTAAGCTGATCAAGAAGAAAAGCCTTTTCCCTATTCCTATCTGGTTAATAACATTGTTTAGAGAAGCCTCATTTTGCTCAGCTACTGTTGTTATAACATTCGGCCATATCTTTGTGACCCCTACTACTTTTATCTGCGCAAAGTTAAATGGCTGTGTTGGCGCTGTTCTGAAAGTCCAGAAATCAGTAAACAAAGTAACAGAAACACAGGATACAGACAGGAAAGTGACTAATAATATCAGTGTATTCTTAACCGGTGTGTTGAAAATGAAATATGAAATGCCCTTCTTCAGGTGTTCTCTGTGAACAATTATGAAATATGTAATGTAAAACAGTAAGGCTATCAAGATAAAGTCGAAGATATACCACCAGCCCATCCAGGAAAATGAAAATAATCCAACAAAGAAACCTGACAAAGAAGCAAGGATTATCTTGCTTCTTAAGTTCTTTGACTCGAAAGCTTCCAGTGCTAACCAGGTTATAACCAATGGAAAAAATACATTGTATGCATCAGTATCAGCAAATCCGCCGGCTGTCCTTCCTAACAATGCCGGATGGATTGCAACCATTATAGCTGCAATAAGGCCACCTAAATTACCTCCTATCCTTCTGGCAATGAAAAAGGCAGGTATTACTGATAATGTGGATATTATAACAGGAATAAAAAATGCAACCTTCATTAAGTCAAGGTCTTTGTTAAAAGCTGAAAAGACTTTATACAAGAACACTTCAAAGTAAATATGGAAATTGCTGTCAGCAGGCCTTCCTAATGGTGCAAGCATATGGTCATCCCATGGGATTCCATCTTTGGTTGTATCTGCTGTTGTTCCCTTTTCAATAACATTCCTTGAATACCTATACCAATAATAAGGGTCTATTGCCAGCAGATATGTTGTTCCTTTCTCGTTTTTAAGGTTTGATTTAAAGAACTGGGAGGTTCCTTTTACCTGTTGCTCTATAGCTGATCTTTCTGCCTTTAACAGCTTATTGAACTCAACCTCAACCAGACCATTCTTGTTGGCATCCGGCAGATTTGGATATTGCTGGTCTATCTGACCTTTGATTTGCGACTTGACACCGCTATAAACAGAGTTCCTTGCCCAATCATCAGTTATTGGGAGAGAATCAGGCATCATCCTTAAATAGACAGAGAAAATGCCGGCAATTAATATGAATAAAATAGGGATTATATAATGCTTATATTGAGCATAGAATGATTTTGCTCTTTTGATATCAAACGATACTTCTTCCTCTTCATCAGTTTTTTTCTCTTCTTTAATATCTTTCTTATCTTTATCCTCAGAAAAAGCTTTCTTGAACCAGTTCTTTATTTTTGAGAAGTCAATGTTGATTTCATCTTCTTCCTCTTTTTCAACCTCTTCTTTTATTTCCTTAATATCTTCTTTTGCTTTCTCTAATTCCTTTTCAGAAGGTTCTTTCTTAATATCTTCTTTAATCTCCTTGATTTCATTTTCTTCCTCTTTTAGTTCCTTTATATCTCCCTTTTTCTCCTTGATATCTTCCTTTATTTCTTTATCTACTTCTTTTATCTCCTTTTTAAGCTCTTTCTTCTCTTCCTCTTTGTCTTCTTTGAAGAGATTTTTAAAGAATTTCTTAATCTTACTGAAGTCAATATCTATATTTTCATCTTCTTCTGTTTCCTTATCTTCTTCAGCCATTTTCCATTAGAGAAAAGGGTATAGTATTAAAAATCTTTCTTTAATTTTGGGTTTGTTTGGTTAATTAAGTAATGAAAGGGTTGTCCAGTGGGGAAATAGTAAAGTTTAAATACTATAGCTAATTATATACTTGCTATGGCAACTACAATACAAGTTAGCAACAGCCTGCTTGATGTATTGAGGCATAGGAAGATGTATGACAACGAAAGTTATGAAGACCTACTTTGGGACCTTTTAGAAGATACTATGGAATTGTCTGAGGAAACAAAAGCGCTCATAAAGCAGGCTGAAGATGAATTCAAAAGAGGCAAGGTTCATACTCTTGAAAAGGTAGAGAAAGAACTTGAACTATGAATATGTATTCAATTATCTTCTCCGACTTATCTCTTAAGCAGTTAAAGAAGCTTAGCAAAGAGTTAAGGCTGAGAATAATTTCTACCATCAAAAGATGCAGGATAAGGCCCTATGCTCATGTTAAAAAGATTGTTGAGAGTCCTTATTTCAGGTTAAGGGTAGGTGATTATAGGGTAATCATGGATATCTGTGATAATAAATTGAGAATATTTGTTATTGAGATGGGGCATAGGAAGAATATATACAGGCAATAAGCTTTGCGTATCTTGCCCTGAGTTGCCCAGTGACCAGTAGGTTGAAAACATATTTAAAATAAACTCTATTAACATCTCTTAATGAACGAATCCCATCTCCTAAAACTTGCCTTAATCTCATCCTTAATAGGCTTGTTCGTCTTATACATAGTCTCAAACAACATGGACATAAAAGAAATAAGTTTGGATGAGCTCAATAATGAAGAGATCGGGAACAAGGTAAAGGTTTTAGGAAAGGTAAGCAGGATAACAGAGCTTGACAAGGTCACTTTCTTAGATGTCTCGCAGCCGGTTACCACGAAGATAGTCATATTCAGGGAGAAGGAAAAGGATGAAGCCTTGGACTTAGAGCAGGATGATTATATTGAAATCATAGGCAAGGTTGAGGATTATGAAGGTGAGATGGAAATCATTGCTGACAGGATAAGAATAGTAGAATAGCTTATAACCCTATACTCTCAATAATCTTCTCCTTCTCGAACTTCTCTAAAGAATCCAGGGTCTGGCCTGTTCCCAGGAAGATAATAGGCCTTTTGCTCATATAAGAAGCAGATATCATAGCCCCCCCTTTCTCATCAACATCAGCCTTTGTAAGAATAATAGCATCTATGCTAACAGCATCATTAAACTCCTTGATCTGGTTGCAGCAGTCATTTCCTGTGATAGATTCACCAACAAATATTGTTAAATCTGGGTTTGCAACCCTGTCAATCTTCTTTAACTCATCCATAAGGTTCTGGTTAGAATGCATCCTTCCCGCTGTGTCTATCAGGACAGCATCAAGCTTCCTTGCCTTTGCCATGCTGATAGCATCAAATGCAACAGCAGCAGGATCTGAGCCATAGTCATGCTTTATAACAGGAACATTAAGCTTATTTCCCCATACCTCTAACTGCTCGATAGCTGCCTTTCTCCATGTATCAGCTGCAGCTAAAACCGGTTTGATGTTATTCTTCAGAAACAGGTTAGCAACCTTTGCTATTGAGGTTGTCTTCCCGGAGCCGTTGATACCGACAAAGCATACCACAAAAGGCTTCTTCTTCTTAGCCTCAGCTATTAAATCAGTTTGCTTAACATCAAAAAGCTCTTCAAGTGAATCTTTCAACGCAGTCTTAACCTCTTTCTCTATCCCGGTCCTTGAGATAGGCTTATCAACAATTCTTTCCTTAATATCTTCCTTGATCTTGCTTATAACATCTGCAGCAGTATTGTTCTCAAGAAGCGCAACCTCTAAATCCCAGAACAGCTTCTCGAACTGCTGCTCATTTATCTTTGTGGTAACTATTTTCTCCTTTATCTTCCCAAAAAACTTCTTCTTCTCAGGCTTTTCCTCTTTTGCGTCTTCTTTCTTGGCTTCTTCCTTTTTTGGAGCTTCTTCTTTGGGCTTTTCTTCCTCTGCTTCCTGTTCCTTTACCTCAGGAACCTTCTCTTCCCTGGCTTCCTCTTTTACCTCTCCAGCAGAAACCTCTTCCTTCTCCCCTTCCTTTTCAACATTCTTAGAAAACCTGGAAATAGTATCCTTTAGCTTTTTTCTTAAGAAATTAAACATTTTTACTGATATCCTGCTCGATTACCTTTGCATGCAGGCTTAGCCTCTGCAATTCCTCTATGCTCTGCTGCTGCAGCCTTTTCAGCTCTTCAACCTGCTTATTGATAAGCTCTTTTGTTGATGGAACATCCTTCTTAACAGCCACACTAGAGCCAACATTAACAACAACCTCTTTATTATCCTTTAGTTCTGCCTTAGTAAATATGCCCGGGCCTAATGAAACAAGGGTTTCTGTCCCCGGCTTTGTCTTGCTTAGCTCATCAAGAGCATTATCTAATGTAGCCAGCTCAGTTAACTGGCTCTCAAGCATCTGTGCCTGTTTTTGGTATTGTTTCATCTGCTGCTCCAGCATCTGTAGCTCAAGATATTTCTGCTGCATTTCCTGTTGTTTTGATGTTTCCATGTTAGTCACCTGAACTTCTTCTGCAATGATTCCAATAGTAAGTCATATTCCTCTTCCCTTTTCAGGAAAGGAAGGCTTGGCCTTATCTCTGCTTCCTCTTTTTTAAACTCTTTCAGCTCTTTTTTAACCAAATATTTCAGCAAATCCCTCTCTTTTTGTGTAAGTTCCATATAAATACAAGAAAAAGTATTATCAGTTTAAATAGTTTTTTATCCTGCACCAAGCTCTTTGTCAATATCCTTCTTTGTCCTGAGCAAAACCTCTATCTCCCCAAAATGCTGCTGCTGGAAGAGATCAACCTTTCTTTGGTTTGTCAGGTGCAATAAAGGAATGAAAGTTAACACCTTATCCTCTTTTTTATCAGAAGGTATAAGGTTTGAAAATGTTAAAGATTTTTTCCCCCCGGAAAAGAAATCTTTTATCTTAAAATACAGCTCCTGTATAACCTGGCTGATATCTATTGTCTTATCAGGCACATCCATTTTAACAGGGATAGAATTAATAACCCTTCTCCTCTTAACCTCCAAAGCCTTCTGCAGAGCTCCCATAAGATCATAAATGGAAACCTTTCTTTTCCTTGGTTGAGGTGTTCTTGGTATCAAAGGAGGAAGTTCCCCTTTCTGGCCTGCAAGAGCCCCATAATCCTGTTCCTCATCAAACAAATCTCCTTCAGCTTCCTCGCCTGCTGAAATCAGCCTGTCCAGCTCATCAAGATCCCTTCCAACCAGCCTGTTAGACTTGATCTTCAGCAGAATAGCAGCTGCAAGCAGCACTTTTCCTGAAACCCTGAAGTTCATCTCCTTTAACTTCTTCAGCATCACAAGGTATTTCTTAGCTAATGAAGAAACATCAACATCCCATGGGTCTATCTCCTCGGTTCTTACAAGCTCATAGATAATAGACTGCCATGTCACCTCGTCCTCATTAAACAGTAACTGGAAGATCTGCTGCTGGTTGCTCATGTTATTTCCGTAGTATAACAGTTATATAAATATGTCGGAAATTTACCATTTTGTCTGTGGTCGGTGGCAAGCTCTGCTTGCCTTTGTTTAACGAATAATAGTAAATTTCCGAGCACACCAAAAATCAGAGATTTTTTAGTGTGTCGGAAAATACCATAAAACATCGCCAAAGCTCTTTTGCTTTGCAAAAGAGTTTTTCAGCTTTAAAGAATCAGGTTAAAGATGTAATTATTATTTTAATTCTTTAACTTACCTAACCTTCGCCCCATCCTTAACCTTCTCAACACCAACTTCTTCTTTATCAGTCTTAAGGGCCTTGCCTTCATACATTACCTTCCCGGCTTTAACCTTCATTTCAATCTTAAGAAACTCTTCAAACGAAATCTCTTTACCCGAATTCTCATAATTGTCAAAATAAACCTTATCGCCAGGCTTGCTCTTAGCAACTGTTAACAACCCAACATCCTTACCGTCATCACCTGCAAGCAGCATCCCATTACTAACCACGCCCCTCAGATTTGCAGGCTTAAGATTAGTCACAACAACTATTAGCTTACCAGTAAGCTCATCACCACTATAATATTCTTTCAACCCAGCAACCAGGGTTCTTTCCTCAGCACCTAGATCAACATCCACAACAACCAATTTATCAGCATTAGGATGCTCTTTTACATTTATTATCTTGCCAACCTTAAGGTTTAACGGGAATTCATTCATTTTGCTTACCTCTATCTTGCTTATAACAATCTTTGGCTTGCCGGCCTTATGATTCTTCAGCTTAAAGTTCAGCTCCTTTACGCCAGCTTTCTTTAGGTTTAACTGTTCCTTCAATTCTGAACTGAACTCAGGCGTTATAGGAGCAACCAAAACAGCCAGAATCTTCACTATATTAACGCTCAATCCTAAAACATCATGAGCTTTCTCTTTATCTGTCTTAATCAGTTTCCAGGGCTCTTTCTCCTGGAAATACTTGTTCCCAATAGCGCTTATCTCTAAAATTCCTTTAACAGCATCCTTTATATTAAGGCTTGAATAGCCTTCTTTTACTGTTTCTATCCTCTTATTAACTTGTTCTGTTAATTTACTGTTTTTATCTATGCCCTTAACCTTTCCCTTGAAATTCTTATCTAAAAAGCTCAGAACCCTGTAACAGAAATTGCCAATGTTTGCAACAAGCTCGTTATTAGCAACGCTCCTAAAGTCATCAAAGCTAAGGTCAATATCATTAACATCTCTGGAAAGGTTTCTTGCAAAGTAAAACCTAAGCAGCTCAGGATTATATAATTTAGCAAACTCCTCTGCAGTATAAAAGGTGCCCCTGCTCTTGCTCATCTTCTCTTTGTTAACAGTCAGGAATCCATGGACTATTATTGAAGACGGCAATGAAAAGTCTGCTGCCATCAGCATAGCAGGCCAGAATAGGAAATGGAAATAGATGATATCCTTGCCAATGAAATGCATTATCCTGTTTTCTTTATTTCCCCAGTAATCTTTAACGCTTCTGTTATGCTTTTTGCAATAGTTTGCAGTTGAGGCAATATATCCTATCGGCGCATCAAGCCAGACATAATAATACTTATCCTTTTCCCCAGGTATCTTAAACCCAAAGTAAGGAGCATCCCTTGAAATGCACCAATCTTCCAAACCTTTCTTTATCCAGTCATAAACATAATGCTTTATAGCAGGCTGCAGCTCTTTGTTCTTGTCAAGCCATTTCTTTAACTTGAAAGAGAAAGCGCTTAACCTGAAAAAGTAATGCTCAGCATTTTTCCTTATAGGCTTTGACTTGCATATAGTGCAGTAAGGCTCAATAAGGTCAGTTGTCTTGTAGGTTGCGTTGCATTTCTCGCAGACATCGCCATATTGGTCTTCAGCTTTGCATTTAGGGCATCTGCCTTTGACATACCTGTCAGGCAAGGTTCTTTTGCATTTATTGCAATAAGTTATCTCAATCTCTTTCTTATATATATAGCCCTTTTCCTTTGCTTTATTGAATATATAATCAGAATAATGCTTGTTTTCTTTACTGTTGGTTGTATAATATGAGTCAAACTCTACCTTAAATGCCTTAAAATCCCTTGTATGCTCTTTAAAGAACTTCTTGATCAGCTCCTCTGGCTTTATACCCAGCTCTTTGGCCTTTATCTCAATAGGAGCGCCATGCGTGTCATCAGCGCAGCAGTATATAATATCCTCTCCTGTAAGCTTCATGAACCTTACATAAATATCTGCCTCTATATATTCTACCAGATGCCCAATATGTATAGGGCCGTTTGCATAAGGCAAAGCGGTTGTTAAGAGGATTTTCTGCTTTTTTGGCATATTTTCGTTGTAATATAAGAGGTATTTAAACATTTCCAACAAAAGCTTTATAAAAGCTAAAATAATCCCCCTTTAATAATGGAAGAAAACAACAAAATACCTAACAGAGAAGGGTTTAATGAAGAAAACACAGAAGAGAAAACTGAAGATAACGGGTTTGAAATGAATACAGGGGGAAATAAGGGCTTTGGAGACAAAGAAGATATTGAAGAAAGAAAAGAAGAGGAAAAGCCATTTGAAGAGAAAAAAGAGGAAGAGCCTAAAGAGTTCAATGATGAACCTGAAACAGAGCCGGAAGAGGAATCTAAATCAAATGTATGGATTGCTTCCAGCCTTATCCTATTTGTTCTATTAATAGCTTCAGTATTTACCCAGGGTTTTGGCATAACCGGTGGGGCTGTTTCTGAAACAGAAATATCTGAAAATGAGCTTATATTTATGGATTCTTCAGCATGCACAACAGCATGCGATGAAATGGAGCCTTTTGTTAAAGAGCTTGCAGAAAAGGCTGGGTTAGCCTTTAGAAAGGTAACCTTCTCACAGCCAGCTCAGATACCTGGCTTTGTTCTTATTAATGATAATGAACTAACAGTCAGCGGAATAGAGGACGAGGCATCTTTCACAAGGCAGGTATGCACAGCAACCGATAATGAGGCTGTTTGCAGCGAAGCTGGTATAGCAGAACAGGAGCAGGTTAAAACAGTAACTGAAGCAGAAAACTCAGCATGCGCAAACACCCCAAAAACAGAAAAGCCAAACTTCAAAATATTTTATATGAGTTATTGCCCTTATGGAATACAGGCTGTTAGAGGCTTTGCGCCAGCAGCAGAGCTGTTTGGTGACCAGATAGAATATGAGCCTCACTTTGTTATATATGAAGACTATAGAGGCGGTGGCCCTGATTATTGCATTGATGATGGTAAATTGTGTTCAATGCATGGTATTGCAGAGCTAAACGAGGATATAAGGCAGGCATGCGCCTGGAAATATGAAAAGGAGAAATACTGGGATTATACATTATGCACTATGGATGAATGCTCATTAGCTAATATTGAAACATGCTGGGAGACATGCGCTGATAAGTTTGATGTTGATAAGGACAAAATCAAGAACTGCCAGGAGAAGGAAGGAATTTCTTTGATGAGAATAGAGAAAGCTCTTGGTGACCAGTTAGGTGTTAGAGGCTCACCTTCAATGTTCTTAAACGAGCGGTCATATAGTGGCGGAAGAGCCGCGGAAAGCTATAAGCAACAAATATGCTGCGGGTTTGAGGAAGAGCCTGAGGAATGTTCTGAAGTGTTAGGCGTAGCAGAGGCTAGTGCACAAGGTAATTGTTAATAATAAAAATAAAGTTTTAGAGTCTATTTCTTCATCTTAGCAACATTTAGTAGTTCATCTGCTCCAAGAAGGCTAAATCCAGCCTTATTGCCCACAATCTCCACCCTTACTATCTTCTTAGGATTGTTAAGGTCAACATTAGGCTTGTCAATAACAGATGTCAGCTTTATTATTAAATCCCTTTCATGCTGCTTGGTTTTCCTCTTGTTAAGCTCCATCTTCCATTTATCTGTGTTCTTAATATCCTTAACAAGTACTTTAACAGTCTTCTGCATATCCTTTACTGTTGATTTACACCATTTGTCAATAGGCGTCCAGTGGAACGTTGTATCAAACAGTTCAATCTGTTTCTTGGCCAACTTATTCAGCTTTTTCACAGTCCCTCTTGGATCCTTAACCCTAAGGTTAAACAACCCATCAATATCAGATTTAAGAAACTTAGCTTCATGCTTGAGAGCCTTCATCAAGGCTTCTACCTCTTTTTTTGCTGTTCCTATGTGAGATGGCTCATGCGTAACTATCAGATTAGCTTTAACAGCCATTTTTTATCACCCTTTTTATTCTATAAGTATTGGAGTATTTATAGTTTTCTAATCTAAAACAGCTTTGATACGCCTAACCCCAGCAGCGCTTGACTCCTCTTTAATAATCTTAAAATGCCCTAATTCAGAAGTGTTCTCCACATGAGGCCCCATGCAGATATCCTTTGTATAGCTGCCTATTGAATAAACCCAAACTTTAGGAGGATACTTTGCACCAAACTCTGCCTGCGCTCCAGAGCTTATTGCTTTCTTTGTATCCATCTCCTGCTTCTTTACTTCAATCCCTTTCTTGATAACCTTATTGACCTCATCCTCAACATATTTAATCTCTTTAGGGGTTAACTTTCTCTCAAAATTAAAGTCATACCTTAACCTTTCGGGGGTTATATTGCTGCCTTTCTGCTTTATTTCCTTATTCTTCAACACTTTTCTTAGAGCCTTACCTAATATATGGGTTGCAGTATGCAGCTTAGCAGTTATATCAGAAGCCTCTGAAAGGCCTCCTTTGAACCTTTGCTCTGCCCCCTTTCTTGAGAGTTCCTGGTGTTTTTTGAACTCTTTGTTAAATCCAGCTTCATCAACCTTTATAGCCCTTTCATTAGCCAGTTCCCTAACCATCTCAAAAGGAAACCCATAGCTCTGAAATAACAGGAAAGCTTGCTTTCCATCTATATCCCCTTTGGCAGCAATTATCTCAAATTTCTTTAATCCCTTCTCAAGTGTAAGGCTAAACCTTTCCTCCTCTTTCAACAATTCATCCATGATGAACTTCTTCTTTTCTTTAAACTCAGGATATTCATCTTTGTACATATCAATAACAATCTTCGCAATAGGCCTGCACAAATCTCCCTTAATCCCAAGTAATCTGGCATGCCTAATGCCTCTTCTGATAAGCCTTCTTAAGATATAGCCCTGGTCAAGGTTGGAAGGGGTTACAGCCCTTTCATCACCCAGAATAAAGGTTGCTGCTTTCATATGGTCAGCAATGATTCTCAGGCTTCTTGTCTGCTCATGGCTAAAATTATTAACATTAGCAAGCTTCTTAATCTCATTAATGATAGGAACAAACAATTCTGTTTCATAAACATTATCCTTGCCCTGCAGCATTGTAGCAGTTCTCTCAACACCCATGCCGGTATCAACGTTCTGCTGCTTTAGCTTCTCAAACTTGCCTTCTCCAAGCTTATTATACTCCATAAACACATCATTCCATATCTCAAAATATTTACCGCAGCTGCACCCAGGTTTGCATTCCGGGCTGCATTTTCTCTTGCCAATGTCTATAAACATCTCTGTACATGGACCGCATGGTCCTGTAGCCCCAGCAGGACCCCACCAGTTATCCTCCTTTGGCAGGTAATATATTCTTTCCTCCGGTATGCCAAGAGACTTCCAGATTCCAGCGCTTTCCTTATCCCTTGGCGCATTCTTATCCCCAGCAAACACAGTCACAGAAATATCCTTGATATCAAACCCAAGAACTTTTATAAGAAACTCTATACTCCATTCAATTGCCTCTTTCTTAAAATAATCCCCCAGGCTCCAGTTTCCCAGCATCTCAAAGAATGTCAGATGGCTTGTATCACCAACCTCTTCAATATCCCCTGTTCTTATACACTTCTGGACATCAACCAGCCTTTTCCCTGAAGGGTGCTTCTGGCCCATTAAAAAAGGAACCAGTGGATGCATCCCAGCTGTTGTAAACAGAACAGTTGGATCATGCTCAGGAATCAATGAGCCTGAATGTATCACAGCATGCTCCTTTTTCTTAAAAAATTCCAGATATTTCTTTTTTAGCAGTTTTGCTTGCATTTTTAATTATGGTAGATTAAATCGTTTAAATAATATTTGTTTTTTTTGTTAATAAATTTATTGTTCTACATAGTAAGTATTATCTCCAGCAGTCAGTTTTCGCTGCTGTTTCTGCTTATTTTCCACCATCTTTATATATAAGTTCTACATAATAAGGTATAATTCTACATAATATGTATAAAAAGAGGAAAAAGAGGACTGAATTAGGCAGAAATATAGAGTCTTACCCCTCTAAAAATGCTGAATCACAGCAAATTCTCGACGTTTTCATAGACCACCTCCAGGAAGAGCATAAATATTCTTTAGGGAAGGTAAACAAGCTGTTTCTTGCTGAAAGAGATAATATTCAGGTTCCTATTCACATTTTCGCAGGCAAACTGAGCACTTTAGAAGCAGTTGTCAAGTACCTAAAAGAAAGGCTTGGCTTAAGATACAGGGAAATCTCAAGGCTCTTGGGCAGGGATGAGAGAACCATCTGGACAACCTACCAGAAGGCAATAAAAAAACAGAAAAAAACCTTCTCAGCCAAAAAGGCTGAAATCAACATCCCCTTAAAAATCTTCAGGAACAGAAGGCTCAGTCCTCTTGAGAGCCTTGTCTTCTTCCTGCTTTATTCTCTTAACCTCAAAAATCATCAGGTCTGCGTTCTCCTCAATAAAAAGCCGTCAACAATCAGCACAATAAATTCAAGGGCATTAAAGAAAAAATGACTGAATCAAAAAAAGAGCTAATAGGATATGTAAAAGGGTGTCTAAGTAAAGGTTACTCTTCCGGCTCAATAAAGAAGACCCTGAAAAAATATGGCTATGAGTCAGCTCTTGCAGAAAGGGCGGTTGATTTATGTTATAAGGAGAGAAATGTAAGTAAATTAATAATTATCCTGGCCCTTGCTCTTGTAGCATCAGCATTCTTGTTACTAAGCCCTTCCTTTACAGGGTTCTTTACAATGAATTTCACAGCAGAAACACCTGCAAATGAATCATACCTTGCAAGGGCATGGCTTTTCGTGAATGTGACAACTGATATAGGCGATAATGAAACAAACATTACATTTTACCTTTATAATTCGAGCTTTGGTTTGGTAGAGAACACAACCTTAGGGGCAGGCAACAGAAGCAATAACTTTACAAGCCTTGCTGAAGGAATATATTACTATAATGTAACTGTCAGGAACACCTCTCATGAGAACTCAACAATAGCAAGGCAGGTTATCCTTGATACAACAAACCCAACAGCCTTTGACCTGGATTATCCAGCGGATAATACAGCAAGCATAA
>CEPX01182098.1_pt1 | contig 16871 bp, 18 predicted proteins | sample 361361 | NCBI WGS metagenome assembly CEPX01 (sample SAMEA2619974, study PRJEB7988) | marine metagenome | biome: marine biome (ENVO:00000447); feature: mesopelagic zone (ENVO:00000213) & marine oxygen minimum zone (ENVO:01000065); material: "saline water (ENVO:00002010), including plankton...
GCCGGGGAGCGTCGGACTCATGGGAGAGGCCGGCCCGGAGGCGATTCTCCCGCTCGGCCGTATGAGCGGCGGGGACCTCGGCGTGAAGGCGATGGTCGGGGGAGAGACGACGGTCAACGTCTACGACCAGAGGAGCGGCGGCGCTCCGGTCGGCGTCCGCGAGAGCCGAGGACCCGGAGGCTCGAGACGGATCGAGCTCTTCATCCGCGACGCCGTTCGCGACGCGCTCGCCTCCGGCGAGCTCGACCGTACGATGAGCGCCTCGTACGGGATCAACAGGAGGAGCGGCTCGCGATGACTACGTCTATCTCTTATCCGGGGAGCCTCCCCGTTCTCAAGCTCGCCGGCGCTCGGACGGCGTCGGCGTCTCAGACGATCCGATCGCAGACGGAGTACGGCCCCGCGAAGGTCCGCCGGCGTACGAGCTCGACGCCGATCCCGCTCTCGGGGACCTTGATCCTCACGGACCAGCAACGGTCCGTGCTCGAGCAGTTCTTCTACGAGACGACCTCGGCCGGGGCGCTCGCGTTTCGGATGGTCGACCCGATCCGCGGGATCGAGGCGGAGTACCGATTCGTGTCGCCTCCGGCGTTCGTACCGCTCTCTCCGAGGACCTCGCCGGAGTACCGCCTCGAGGCGACCGTGGAGCTCGAGCAACTTCCCCCGACGACCGGAATCGCGATCGTCTCGGCGGGTCCGTCGTGCGTCCTCTTGCAAGGCGCGGCGGGCTCGGCTCAGTTCTCGACGTCGAGCGAGCTGACGGTCTCATCGACCGGGTCGTGCTTCAACAACGGGACGCTCCAGTTCTCGGCGACGGAGAACCGGACGTTCGCGTACGCGAGGACCAACACCTCCGACGGCGAGAACGTCTCGGTCGATTGGGAGTTCACCGACGGCGACGGAACCTCGACGGTCACCTTCCACCGCGATCTCGGGTGGTCCTACTCGTTCATCGGCCAGCACGTCGCGTCGCCGACCTTCGCGTGCTCGGGGACGACGGTCCGCAAGTTCACCGGAGACGAGAGCGAGTTCCCCGGATTCCGCGACTTCTCGGTCCCGGCGATCGACGACGCGATCGCGCCGTCGCTCTGCTCGGGGATCTCCGGGTTCGCCGTCACGCCCGTCTTCTACGAGATCTCGACGACGGCTACGCTCTCCGAGAACGGGTCGTGCGGGACGCCGCCGTCGAGGGCGCAGGGGTTCCGAGACTACAGCTGGGCGTGCTCGACGACGGGCGTGTTTCAAGGAGCGAATAAGGGCGAGGTTCAATCCCCGCCGGCGTAGTACCCATGCGAACGATCTCCGCGACAACTTGGTCGGCGCTCGCCTCGCAAGAGACCGGCGTCGTCTTCATCACGCTCCTCGAGATCGACCACGACTCGCTCGACGACCCGATCTACGCCTCGAGCGACCCGACGGAGACGTTCTCGAGCGGGCTCCGCGGGACGACGAGCGACGGGACCGAGTTCCTCTTCTTCCCGTTCGACTTGATCCTCCCGAGCCAAGAGGAGGACACCCCGCCGAGGGCGCGGCTCTCGATCGACAACGTCGACCGGGAGATCGTCGCGGCGATCCGCGAGGCTTCTGGAGACCCGATCTCCGTCACGGTCCGGGTCGTCACCGACGCCGACAAGGACACCTCGCTCGTCGGCGATCTCGTCTTCGCGCTCACGAACGTGAGCTTCGACGCGACGACGGTCTCCGGAGATCTCTCGTACGAACCCCTGCTCGACGAGCCGTTCCCCGAGGGCGTCTTCGGTCCGAGCGACTTCCCCGGACTCTTCTGATGATCAAGCCGCTCGACCAGACGACGCTCCGACGCCTCCTCGAGATCCCGTTCGCCGACAACGGCCGCGACCCCGAGGTCGGGTACGACTGCTGGGGCGGCGTCCGCGCGGCGCTCGTGGAGATCTACGGCGCGGACCCCGGATCGCTCGAGGGCGCGTACGAGTCCTCGCTCGACCGGGACTCGATCGCGCGCGTCGTCTCGGGGGTCTCCGCCCGCGAGGAGTGGACCCGCCTCGAGGAGAGCGACGAGGTCCGCGTCGGCGACGTCGCTCTGATGTGGGCCGGCGACCAGCACCACGTCGGCGTTTGCGTCTCGACGGACCCGTCCCCCCGCGTCCTCCACTGGCTCTCGGGGGTCGGGGCGGCCGTCCAACGCGACTCGGACCTCTGGCGGACGCACGCGCTCCGGTCGTGGTATCGCTGGACCCCCCCGTCATGGGTAGTCGAGCCCCGCGTCGAGCCGATGGGGCACGCCGCCCCGGAGATCGCCCGTCCGGAGGGGGAGACGCTCCTCGAGATGGTCGAGGCCGTCGTGGGCTCCGTGTCGGCCCGTACGGCGTCCGTCACGCTCGACGGCCGCGAGATCGTCCGCGAGGCTTGGGGTCGCGTACGGCCGAAGCAGGGGACGAGGATCGGGCTCTCGGTCGCTCCGGCCGGCGGAGGCGGCGGGGGGAGCAAGAACACCCTCCGGATCTTCCTCTCGATCGCCGTCGTCGCGGCCGCGGCGTTCGGACCTCTCGCGTTCGGGCTCCAAGCCGGCACGACCGGGTTCGCCTTCGCCTCCGGGGCGATCGCGCTCGGGGGGACGTTCCTCGTCAACGCGCTCGTGCCTCCGCCGTCGATCGACTTCGGGGACGCCGCGGCGCAGGACTTCTCGCCGTCGATTCAGGGCGGCCGAAACTCGAGTCGGCAGTTCCGCGCGATCCCCGTCGTCCTCGGCGAGCACCGCGTCGTCCCCGCGCTCGCGGCGCAGCCGTACACCGAGAGCATCGGCGACGACCAGTACCTCCGCCAGCTCTTCGTCGTCGGCTACGGCCCGCTCGAGATCGACGAGCTCAAGATCGGCGAGACCTCGATCGACGACTTCGACGACGTCGAGTACGAGATCCGGCGCGGGTTCCCCGGAGAGGACCCCGTCACGCTCTACCCCGGTACGGTCTTCGAGGACCGCTTCTCGATCAACCTCGAGGCGACGACGGGAGGGACCTTCAACGTCCCCGGCGCGGGTCCGGCGTACCGCCTCGAGTTCCCAGCGCCGCTCGACGCCGACGACGAGCTGACACTCACCGTGGACGGCACCGTCGATCTCACCGCGGGAAACTACACAACCAACGCGGCCGGCGTTCTCGTCTCTCCGGAGATCTCCGCGATCGGGACGACGCCGGGAGAGGTCGGGATCTACGGCGAGCCGTACGGCGGCGCTCTGGTTCTCGGGGACCTCCTGCTCGGCATCGGTCCTTACGCGTTCTTCGAGGCCGACGCCGGCAACGGACTCGGGAACCCGACGCCGCCCACCGAGCTCACCGCGACCGTCCGCCTCGGGGATCTCTTCACCGACGAGGAGCTCGAGGAGCTCGGCGACTACATCAAGCTCTGGCCGATGGACTCGGCGTGGAACGATAACTCGGGGCTCTTCGAGGTCACGGTCGACAACGCCTCGGATTGGGTCGTCCGGACGAGCCAGACGAACGCCGACGAGCTCGCGGTCGAGCTCACCGCGATCGCGGGGATCGGCCGTTTGGTCGGGTCGCAGCTCCTCCCGATCGAGCTCGAGTTCGAGGTCGAGTACCGCGCCGTCGGCGACACCGAGTGGATCAAGGCTCTGAGCGACGACTCCCCCGAGGAGACGCTCTCGCTCGCCGACTTCTTCGGAGGACCGAACAGCTCGTTCCTCTCGGAGATCCCGCAAGTCGTCGACGGCTACACCGTCTCGCCGAGCGAGATCCCGCCTCCGATCTATTGGGACTCGACCGAGGACGACCTCGGCTCGACGCTCGAGCCTCCGCGGAGTCTGACGTTCGTCGAGAGCCTCGGCGGCGTCGGCAAGCAGTACGCGATCGAGTACGAGGCCGACCTCCACCTCACGCCGTCCGTCGCGACCGATCTCGGTCTCGGCGCTCCGCCGTACAGCCTCCAGTTCGCCGTCGATAGCGTCATGCCCTTCGAGCTCTTCGTCGACGACGTCAAGGTCCTCTCGCGATACACCGAGGACGGCCCGGCCGGCGGACCCGGAGGCCCCGACTTCTCGGCGCACCAGACCTCCGTCCTCACCTTCGACGAGTACCGATCCGACATCCGGGTTCGCCTCCGCGTCGTGCGTCTCCGCTCCGACGAGGACGCCGTCGACTTCGGGGCGATCGCGCTCGGGTGGAAGTTCTCGGGAGACCCGAGCTTCTCCGTCGTCCCCGGCGGGGGGACGCCGATCTCGAACCCGCGCCCGCTCAACTACCCCGGCGGCCGCGACCTCGGATACGCGGCGAACTTCTCGTCTCCGATCATCCGGTACTACCGCGTGACGGACCCCGTCGTCGGGAACGTCGTGACGTTCAACACCTCGAGCACCTCCCCGGTACGGCGGACGCTCTCGTGGAGGGTCGACCCCGGCCAGTACGAGGTCCGCGTCCGTCGCGTCACGCCGATGTTCAACTCGACGACGTACACCGAGACGGTCCACTGGACGGCGCTCCGGACGATCCGCAACGAGTACCCGATCAACCGGGACTGCCTCGCCGTCATCGCGATGCGGATTCGCGCGACGGACCAGCTCAACGGCGTCGTGGACGAGCTCTCCTGCCGAGCCCGCTCGATCGCGATGGACTACGAGGAGGGCGACGACGTCTGGATTCAGAGGACGACCTCGAACCCGGCGTCGCTCTACCGTCACGCGCTCCAGAGCAAAGCGAACGCGAGACGGGCCGACTTCCCCGACGCCCGGATCGACCTCGACATGCTCGAGTATTGGCACGGCGTCAACGTCGACCGCGGGCTCTACTTCAACTCGGTCCTCGAGCAGAGGCGGACGCTCTACCAGACGCTCGTCGCGATCGCCTCCGTCGGCCGAGCCTCGTTCACGATGAACGACGGGCTCTACTCCGTCGTCGTCGACGAGGAGAAGACGACGCCGGCGCAGGTCGTGACGCCCCGCAACTCGTCCGGGTTCCGCGGCTCCAAAGTCTTCCCGAAGATCCCGCACGGCCTCCGCGTCCAGTTCGTCAACGCCGAGCAGGGGTATCAGCAAGACGAGCGGATCGTCCTCGATGACGGCTACCAGCTCGACGGCGTCGACGCCTTCGGAGACCCCGGCGGGATGCTCCCCGAGGCGACGCGATTCGAGACGCTCTCGCTCCCCGGCGTGACGTCCGCGGACGAGGCGTGGAAGCACGGCCGCTACCACCTCGCCGGCCTCCGCCTCCGCTCGGAACGGTTCTCCGTGACGATGGACGTCGAGAACCTCGCGGCGCAACGCGGCGACCTCGTCCTCCTGAACCACGACGTCCCGCTCGTCGGGATAGGCGCGGGACGAATCCACGAGCTCGAGGTCGACGGCTCCGGGGATCTCGCGAAGATCTACGTCGACGAGGAGTTCGTCTTCGACGGGGTGAGCTCGTACCAGATCCGCGTCCGCCGGAGCGACGGCGACACCGAGGTCCACCCGATCACGCAGATCGCGGGGAGGACCAGCGTCCTCGAGCTCACGACGCCGATCGAGCCCCCGTCGAGCGGGTGGCCGGAGGAGGGGGATCTCGTCGTCGTCGGGACCGTGGACTCCGAGACGATCGAGGTCGTCCTCGACCGGGTCACGCCGGGTCCGGACCTCACGGCCGAGCTCTCGTTCGTCCCGCACGCGCCCGGCGTTCACGACGCCGACACCGGGACGATCCCCGACTTCGTCTCCGGGGTCACCAGACCTCCGGGGCAGGCGACCGCGCCCAACGCTCCGACGATCGTCTCGATCGCCTCGGACGCGAGCGTGCTCGTCCTCGAGGCCGACGGCTCCGTCGTCCCGAGAATCGCTCTCCTCCTCGTCTCGAGCTCGAGCGACGCGCCGGCGGCCGTCGGATACATGGCGAGGTTTCGTCGCCGAGCCGAGACGGGGGAGACTCCGGTCCCCTACGCGACGACGCCGATCTCCTCCGGCGGGAACCTCTCGCTCGAGCCCGTCGTCGTCGGGACGACGTACGAGATCTCGGTCCGGGCGGTCGACGCCGAGGGCCGCTTCTCCGCTTGGACGGAGACGACGCACACCGTCGCCGGGTGGGACGCCGCTCCGGACCCCGTCGGGTCGCTCTCGGTCCTCGAGCTCGGCGACGGGACGCGGAGGGTCGCGTGGACGATCGACTCGGAGGCGAGCAACCTCTACGGCGTCCTCCTCCGCTACGGCCCGTCGGGAACCGAGGATTGGGACGACCTCGTCCCGCTCGTCTCCGGCGTCGTCACGCAGGCTTCTCCGCTCGAGCTCGACGACCCGGCCGCCGGCACGTGGACCTTCGGGGTTCGCGTCGAGGACTTGCAGGGCAACCTCTCGGAGACGGTCTTCGTCGAGGCGACGCTCGGAGCATCCCCGTCCGGGGACTCCGTCGCCGTCGTCAACTCGAGGACGGCCGGATGGACCGGAACGAAGACGGCGTGCTCGGTCGTCTCGGACGGGTGCCTCGAGGTCGACGACACCACGGACTGGGACGTCCTCGCGTCCGGGTCCGTCTCGTGGGACGACTACTCGCGATGGAACCGGACGCCGGAGAGCTCGATGTCCTACGTCGAGAAGTACGACTCCGGCTCGGTCCAGACGCTCCGCGTCTCGGTCTTCGCCTCGAGCGAGGGCGGGACGCGGACGACGGAGGTCCGCTTCTCCGACGACGACGTCGAGTGGACCGAGTGGGCGAGCGCCGCGTCCGTCTCCGACGTTCCGACGTCGGCGCGATACGTCGAGGCCCGGAGTACCATCACCGGAGACGGGACCGACGTCCTGACGCTCTGCCAGCAGGCGATGACGATTCGAACGTAGCAAGGAGGCCGCGATGGCTTGGGGAGACGCCGGAAACATCGACACCACCAACCTCGACGCCGGGACGGACTCGCCGGCGAGCGCGCGGTCCGACTTGAAGACGGCGCTCGACGAGCTCGCGGCCGTCATCAACGGACGAGGGACCGCGAGCGGCGTCGCGTCGCTCGATACGAACGCCCGCGTCCCGATGGCGCAGCTTCAGCAGAGCGTCGCGGGATCGTTCCCCTCGAGCTCCGGTCTCGTCGCCGGGTTCCGCGTCTTCCGATCCGACCTCGGCGAGTGGTTCACCCTGATGGACGCGACGACGTGGGGAGGGTCCGGGCTCGCGTGGGTCGGCGACCGCGCCGTTCCGTTCGTCGGGGGCGCTGACGTCTCGACGACGACCGATCCCGCGACCCTGAGCGGACCCGGAGGCGCGGGACCGATGGACGCGGACGTCGGGCTCTACCTCGAGCACGACTTCCTCCTCACCTCGCTCTCGTTCTCCGTCGATGCGAGCTCCACCGGCGACTACAACCTCCGGGTGAAGAGGGACGCGACCACCGTCGCGACGCTCTCGATCACGGCCGGGTCTCACGCCGAGCTCGGCGCGGCGGCGAGCAATTGGGAGAGGGTCAACTCCGGCGAGGTCCTGTGGGCGGACGTCGAGATCCCCTCGGCCGATACGCTCATCGATCCGATGTTCTTCGGGACGCTCCAGAAGGTCTTTGACGCCTAACAGCCGAGCCCGATGCAAAGGCTCGGGCGATGGACGCTCAGGCCGCCGGGCGCGTTGAGCGTCTCTCGGTTGCGCATCGCCTCTCGAATCCAGAGCCAGTTTCCTCCGGCGTCGAGATGGGTCCCGTCCCCGGTCCCGTAGTACGCGGCGAATTCCGCTTGGGTCGCGTTCTCGGGCATCGAGCAGTAGGTCAGGAGATCGGAGTGTCCGTTCTCCTCCATGTACGCCCGGACGAGCGCGTCTGCGGCGTCCGCGATGTCCGCCTCGCCGGAAGTGAAGTCGGGGATCTTCGGGATCTCCACGTACCAATACTCGCACCGATACTCGAGCGCCGCGTCGATGATCGCGATGTGGTCGTCGGCGATCTGCTGGGCCGTACGGCCGCGAGAGATGTCGTTCACGCCGCCGTCGCCGGAGAAGAGGACGACGCCCTCGAGAGCGCGGAGCGGGGTGAAGTCGCCGCCGAGCGTCGCGAGGAAGTCCGTCGTCGCGCGGCCGCCGTCCGAGAGCGTGTGGGGCGCGTAGAACGGGAGCTGGCTCTCCGCGTCGAGCGCCGGAGACGGGAAGCGATGGAGATACCCGCCGGCGTTGTTGGGAACCTGAGCGATAGGGCTCTGGATCGAGTCGCCTCCGAACCAAGACGAGTAGAGCCCGACGCCGGCCTTCTCGAAGACGAACGGAGGACGGTATCGGATACCCGCGCCTTCGAATTCGAGCCGGATCTTGTTGATCGTCACCGTCGGATCGACCGTGACGACGAGCGCCTCGTCGTAGAGCCTCCGGTCGGAGTTGTCGGCCTCGAATTGATCGAGGAGCGCCATGAGAGACGTCGTCGTCTCGTCCGAGTCGAGCATCACCCAGAGCGCGTACCACCGCGACTCGTCGTAGGTCATGCCCGTCGCCGTGGAGACGGACGGAGTCACGTACCTCTGGATCTCGCGAGCGCCGGCCGAGCCGCTCGAGCCGTCGAGCTCGACGCCGAAGACGTCCGCGTCGGCGGCGTCGCCGAAGTGAGCCTTCACGCTCGTCCCCGACGGCGCGTAGAAGTACCCGGCGCAGACGAGGGTCTTCCCCGGAGCGTGGTTCGGGAGATCGCCGAGAGCGTGGTCGGCGCGGAGCTCGACGACGGCTGAGCCGGACCCCGACGTTACGAATTCCTTCATCCACGGATTGGTCCCGCCGCTCGCGACGCTCTCGAGCACGACGTCGAGCGAGCCGGAGGTCTTCTCCCAGACGCCGCGGCCGTCGAGCCGAGTGTCCTGAAGCGTCAGGCGGTCCGGTCCGAGCGAGGCGTCCGATCGGTCGGGGAATATGTCGTCTCGAGGATCGACGTCCTCCCAGAGCTTGATCGGGAAGATGATCTCGGTCACCTCGCCGGCGCGGTCGCGCGTCTCGTAGCGCTGAGCGTGGAACGCCGTGTCGGCGGAGTCAACGACGGTCCCGTCGAATCCGATGCCCTCGGCGACGCGGAAGCCGTTGAGGTACATGCAGATCGTTCCGGGGTCGGCGAAGTTGTAGTGGACGCCGTATCTCGCGGGAACGCCCGAATACATTTCCTTGCCTCGCTGGAGCGAGATCTCCTCTCCGTCCGTCCCGAACGTTCCGCGGAGATCGACGTAGCACTCGATCGCGCCGCGGACGTCGTCGCCTCCGATCCTCGAGTACCCGACGGCTTCGCGATACCGATGGATCAGGAAGCATTGCGACGACCCGCCGATCCTCATGTCCGAGACGATCTGAAGTTGGTCGGTGCCGAGACTCGCCGCCGACCAGTCGTAGGAGAGCCCCGCGAATTCGTACGCCCAGTGGTCGTAGTCGAGGACGTCCGCTTGATCGGCGATGTCGAAACGAGCCGAGTCGTTGTCGGAGTTCGAGGTCACGCGGACGCCCCGAGACCCGTCGGATCGGGTGAACCACACAAGCGTCGGCGAGCCCGTCGTCGCGACGGCGTGGATTCCCATGTTCGCCGCCGTCGCCGGCGTGCCGTCCGGCACGGATACCGCGTCGGGCGCTTCGATCGTTGTCGTCGGTGCCATTCCGTTCTCCTACTAGTTGATCTTCGCGATAACCCTCGCGAGCGCGACCTCTTGGTCGGCCGTCTGCTTCTCCACGGTCTTCAGGTCGACCTTGATCTCCGCCATCCGCTCGAGGTGCCTCGCCTCGATCGCCGCGAGCTCGGCCTTCATCGTCGCCTCGATCGAGGCGAGCTTCGTGACGGTCTCGGAGCGGAGTTTCTCGATCTCGGTCTCGTTTCGTTTCGTCGCCGAGTGGATCTTCGAGACGAACCATCCGACGCCGCCGATGTTCGCGAGCGCCGCGACGGCGATCGAGAGCTCGGAGATCGTGAGTTGCGAGACGTCGTCGGCGAGGGTCGAGATCATCGGGGCGCTCCGTTGGTGGCTCGGCCAAGTATAAACGCCGGGGGTGTCTCGTGGACTGCCCCCGGCGCGAGAGAGAGAGAAACTCTCGATGTCCGAGATTACGTCTTGCCGCGAGCCTTGTCGATCTGCCTCGCGACGGTCTCGCCTCCTTGAATCCCGCGGATCACGGCGGCGTTCTTATCCATAAACTCCGCGACCTCGGGGCTCGAGCGCTTGATGTGCTCCACGGTCCCGATCGCTCCGTCGCGTTGGCGGGTGAGTTGAGCGACCTTCCGCCAGAGGAGGCCGATCCCGGTCGCGCTCCCGCCGAGGATGACTCCCCACGGAGGTGGGAGCAGGCCGCCGAGCGTCGCGACGAGCTCGGCGATCACGACCGCGTCGACGTCGGCCGCGACACCCTCGGGAGGGATCGCGTCGATCCGAGATTGGATTCGCTCGATCGCGGCCGTCGCGCCGTCGACGATCTCGTCGGCGCTCGACTTCGCCTCGAGGAGCTCGTCGATCTTCCCGACGACGACCGCCGAGGTCGGGTCGTCCTCCGAGATCTCCGCGAGCTCGGCGCGGAGCGCCTCGACCTCGTCGGCGAGCTCGTCGGCCGTGGACTTGTACCCGTCGGCGATCCCGCGGAGCGTCGCGAGGTCATCCGCGTACGAGTCCGCGGCCTCGTCCCGCGTCACGATCCCGTCGCCGTTCGCGTCCCGCTTGTCCCCGCAGCCGGGGACGGCGAGGGGGACCGCGAGGAGGACGCCGGCGGCCGCGATGAGTCCGATCTTCCACTTCATTGCTTTTTCTCCTATATCTCGAGTAGAGGTCCCGCGATTTTTTCGCGTCCCCCCATCGTACCCGATCCGCCCGTCACGCCGCGGGTTACGTCGCTCTCGGGTATACTTTTTTGCTGGGTATACGGAAATAACTGGTATACTGGTTGACAAGGTATAGCGGGGGCGGTATTCTAGAGGACCGCAAGATAAACCCCCGAAACGGAGGACCTCAAGAATGACAAACCACTTCGAGAACCAGACGATCGGCGACATCGCCAGCCGTATCCTCGACGTCCCGACGCTCGCAGAGCGCGGCCGCGACTTCCTCGACTTCCATACCATCGGCGTCGTCCAGATCGAGAAGGCGCTCCGCGCGGCGTACGAGGCCGGGAAGCGCGACGCCGGCAACGTCGTCCACGAGACGACCGGCGACATGCTCTGCTACCGCGACGGCGACACGACCAAGACCTTCTGGCGGACGTCCTCCGTCCGCGGCGGCCACTGCTCCTACTGGGTCAACCGGAACGGCGAGCGTTACGGCCGGATCTTCTCCGCCGACGCCTCCCGCTTCTCTCCCGCGCCCCGCTTCGAGCTCGAGCTCGAGGAGGCGTCGTCATGATCACGACGCACCTCGCATCGCAAGCCCGCGTTCTCGGAATCGACGTCCCGCCGATCTCGCTCTGGGGCGCGTTCGATAAAGTCCCCGAGCAGATCGTCGGCAACCTTCACGCCGAGGTCGCGAACGCGATCGTCGATCGGTTCGGGTTACTCAACCAGCCCGCGTTCGTCTCCTACTCCAAAGGGTTCGGGTTCCGAGCGTGGCTCGCGGTCTCCGGGTCGTCCGGGGACTACAAGAGGGTCGAGCTCTCGAATTTCACCCTACCCTGCGACCCCGTCGATCTCGCGTCGCTCGTCGTCCTCCGCTACGCGAACGCTCGCGGACTCACTCGCGAGGACGTCCAGCCGTCGCTCGACCGTATCCGAGCGTTTGCTCGACTCGACTGACAAGTCCATCGCGCCGGCCCGTCGCCGGCGCTCAACCCGAGGAGCCGTCATGGCCAAGAAGAAGACCGTAGCGAAGAAGCCCGTCCGCAAGCCCGCGACCAAGAAGCGAGCGTCGAAGAAGGTCGCGAGGACGACGACCAAGAAGGCCGCGTCCAAGAAGCGCGCCGCGAAGAAGGCCGCGACCGAGAAGGCGACGTCGCGGCGATCGAACCGCACCGGCTCCGGGTTCGACGACCCGAAGCCCGCCGGCGGGAAGCTCAAAGAGGCGTTCCCGCTCGACGTCTGCAAGAGGCTCGTGGGTCTCGTCGACTCGAAGCACCGCGACAAGCAGAAACTCTCCGAGCTCAAGGCCGAGCGGAAGGATCTCCGCGCCGAGATCCGCGCCGACCAAGAGGAGATCGAGACGGTCGTCAACGACGAGGAGGCGGAGGGCCGCGGGCTCAAGGGCAAGGCGTTCTCCACGGAGGCGTCGACGAAGATCCGGAACCTCCAACGAGACGTCAACCGCCGAGCGAAGAAGGTCGGGACGCTCGACCAGTCGATCGCCGACCTCCGCGACAAGATCCGCGACGCTCAGAACGAGTGCGACAAGACGATCTCCTCGCAAGATCCCGAGGGGACGCTGTGGGGCGACGCGCCGCAGAGCTCGAAGGACGGCGAGTGATGGAGCGACGCAAGACTCCGAAGCCGACGCCGTACGAGATCATGGGTCCGCGACCGCCGACCCGCCTCGAGATCGTCTCGAGGTTCGCGCTCGCGGCTTGGATGGTCGTGAGCTTCGCGACGCTCGGCGTCTCGTACCTCGCCGTCGCGTACCTCTACGTCTCGGCGTCGATTCTCCGCGGCGATTGGTACATAGCCGCGACGTTCCTCTTCCTCTCCGCGCCGGCCGTCGTCATGGTCGTCGCGTGGGGGATCAAGTCACTCGGGAGGCTCACGCGATGAGCGATAAGAAGATCATTCAGGACGCGATCAAGCGTCGACTCCGAGAGGTCGACCCGACCCCGTACGCGATCGCCGCGGCGGCCGGCGTCAGCCCCGACACCGTCTACGCCGTCGAGCGAGGCGGAGGCGCTCGGACCGAGAGCGTCAACGCGATCCTCGAGGCGCTCGACCTCGTCGTCGTCCCGTCCAAGTACGTCACCCGGAAGGGCGTCGAGCTCGGGTACGCTCGAGAGGAGGCGAGGTCGTGAGCGCCAAGCAAGTCGCGAAGAACATCGAGCGAGCCCGTCTCCTCAGAGAGTCCCGCGGCGTCGTGGTCGAGTTGATCTCGTCGCTCTCGCAGAGCGTCGACTTCGACGCCGACGAGCCGGGAGAGAACCCGCACGCCGACGCGGCCCGCGAGGCGATCGAGGCCGGCCGGAGGTATCTCCAGACCTTGAACGGATCGGAGGAGTCGTGAGCGCCGATACGAAGCACCTCGAGAGCCGCCTCGTCGATTGGCAGATGATCGCGGTCGTCTTAGCGATCGTCGCCGGCGTCGCGATCGGCCTCGGCGCGGTCTCCTCGTACAACTACGGCAAGGCCGTCGGACGTCTCGAGGCGTACGAGCTCCTGCTCGAGTACGCGACGGACGGGGAGGTCGGCCGTGTTGTCGATTGAGGGAACCAAGATCGCGGCGGTCACCCCGTACGCCGCGAAAGAGAAACTCCAAGCCGTCCCCGGAGGACGCTGGAAGCCGTCGGCGAAGCGATGGGAGTACGACGCGACGCCGCGGACCGCGAGGCTCCTCGTCGACGCTGTGGGCAACTACGGGACGACGCCGGAGGTCGACGAGCTCGCGGCCGAGTGGGTCACGGTCTACGACATCGTCGACCGGGTCGCCGAGGGCGAGGTCGTCGAGACGTCCGAGCTCATGCGATACCCGCCCCGCTCGAACCAGAAGGTCGGCGTCCTCATGTTCCGGCTCATGGCCGGCGTCGGACTCGGTTGGGGGATGGGCTCCGGTAAGACGTACGGGATGGTCTCGGCGTGCGCCGACCTCATCGACGCGAGGAGAGCCGAGGGCGTCGAGGGGTGTCTCGGGATGGTCTTCATCGCCGCGCCGTCCGTCGTCGTCCGCGGCGTCTGGCCCGGCGAGTTCGAGAAGCACCTCCTCGACTGGTCGCGGCACGTGGAGATCTCCGCGATGCCGAAGGGGACGTCCACGGCCGCGAGGGTCAAGGACGCCGAGCGGAAGCTCCGGTACGCGGAGCGAGGGAACAAGCTCTTCGTCTGCGTCGTCACGATCGACTCGTGTATCTACGAGACCATCGGCAAGTTCGTACGCAAGCACGATTGGGACATCGGGTGCATCGACGAGATCCACCGATGCGCGACGCCCGGCGCGAAGATCACGCGATGGCTCGACACGACCCTCCGGCCTCGCTCGGCGAAGCGCGTCGGACTCACCGGGACGCTCTTCCGGAATAACGAGCTCGACGCCTTCTGCCCGGTCCGCTTCCTCGAGCCGTCGATCTTCGGAAACTCCGCGGCGAAGTTCCGCGCCCAGCACGCGACTTTCGACCGATTCGACAGGCCCGTCGGCGTCGCCGACCCGGACAAGGTCCGCTCGCTCGTCGGCGAGGTCTTCCACTTCGTCGAGACGCGCGACGTCGTCGACCTTCCCCCGATCACCCACTCGGAGCACTACGTCCAGCTCGGGAAAGAGGGACGGAAGAAGTACGACGAGATGGAGCGCGACTCGGTGCTCGAGCTCGACCGCGGCGTGATGACGGCCGAGAACAAGCTCACGCTGGCGATGCGCCTCCACCAGATCGCGTCCGGGTTCCTCCGCTACGAGACGCTCGACGGAGACGAGGTCGGCGTCCGCGTCGACGACGCGAAGCAGGAGGCGCTCGAGTACCTCCTCGAGTCCGTCCCGCCGGAGGAGCCGATCGTCGTCTTCACGGTCTACAAGTCCGACGTCTCGATCGTCCGCGAGGCTTGCTTGAACGTCGGACGTCGGTGCTACGAGCTCTCGGGAGCCGTCGACGAGTTCGCGGACTGGAAGAGCGCGAGCGGCGGCGAGGTCATCGCGGCGAACCTCCGCTCGGCTCGCGAGGGGATCGACATGACGAGATCGTGCAACGCGATCTTCTACTCGTTCGGTTACTCGCGAGCGGACTACGACCAAGCGACGAGCCGGATCGACCGGCCCGGACAAACCAGACCCGTCATGGTGACGAGGATCGTCGCCGAGAGGACCGTGGACGTCGCGGTCGTCAAGGCGCTGACGAAGAAGGGCGACACGATCGAGGCCGCGATCGCCTACATGAAATCAAGGTACGCCTCGGGAGACGAATCGGAATGACGCAAGACCAGATCAACAGAGAGGCGGTCGTCGAGCGGCTCGCCGGCAAGGCGGAGAGGCTCGAGGTCCTCGAGGGGACGATCAAGGAGCTCACGCTCCGGATGACGCAAGGCGACGAGGGCGACACGACGAGAGCGTCGGCGTACCTCCCGACGGAGGAGGAGGTCGCGGAGGCCGAGGCGATGGCCCCGTCGATCGTCTACGACTACGCGATCCTCCTGAACCGTGTGTCGAAGGCCGCGAAGGATCTCGAGAAGCTCGCCTCGACGCGAGCCGAGAAGGCGGCGTGGACGGCGCGCGACATCATGGCGGAGGAGGGGACGCAGTCCCTGAGCCGTCACGGCCGGACGCTCTACCTCAAGACGGAGCGAGGGATCGAGCCGAGGTACGACGACCTTCTTCCCGAGGGGATCGACGAGAGCGACCCGAGGTACGAGACGACGGTCGCGGCCGCGAAGGCGAGCGGGAAGGCCCGTCTGCTCAAGGCGCTCAAGGAGTCCGAGCTCTCCGACCTCGTCTCCGAGGGGTACAACGCCTCGAGCCTTCGCTCGAGGCTCGTCGGGACGAACGCCGAGCTCGACGAGAACGGCGACCCGATCATTCCCGAGGCGGTCGGCGACGTCATCGAGATCAAAGAGTGGTATCGGGCGAACGTCCGCAAGTAAGTACCCGATCCGCGTCCGCGTGGACGGGGACGATTCCAGACCAAGATAGGAGAACATCGAATGGCTAAGAACAACGAGCTCGCGATCGTCGACCCGAAAGAGTACGCGATGCTGAAGGTCGCTCCCGACCGCGTCGCGTCTCTGCTCCGGGCGAACCTCGGCGACGACGAGGAGATCTCGGAGCGGGACCTCACCCGCGTCGGGTTCCCGTCGGGGAAGGTCGCGGTCTTCGAGATCGAGACCGAGGACGGGACGGAGACGCCCCAAGAGATTCAGGGCATCATCCTCTACGCCGGCTCTCGCCGCGCGCTGTGGGGAGACCCGTACGGGACGAGCGCCGAGAAGACGCCGCCGATCTGCTCGTCGATCGACGCGAAGGTCGGCGTCGGGTATCTGACCAAAGAGGAGGCCGCCGCAGCGGCGGAGAAACCCGGAGGCTCGATCCCCCAGCGACTCTGCAAGACTTGCCCCAAGGCGCAGTTCGGGTCGGGGGTCGACGAGAAGGGCGAGCCGACCAAAGGGCAAGCGTGCCAGCAGCGGAAGCTCCTCTTCCTCGCGGTCCCCGACCGCGCGATGCCGATCGTCCTCTCGCTCCCGCCGACGTCGATCGCGGCGCACAAGGCGTACGGGATGAAGCTCGCGAGCGTCGGGAAGGACATCCGCTCCGTCGTCACGAAGATCTCGCTCAAGAAGGACAAGAACGATAAGGGGATCGAGTACGCGATCGCCGAGTTCTCGAAGGTCCGCGACGTCGACGACGCGATGATGGAGCAGGTCGTCTCGCTCGCGGAGAATCTCTCCGAGGTCTTCAGGTCCGTCGGGATCACCGAGGACGAGCGTCCGCAGGGCGCGACGGTCCACGGCGAGGTCATCGACGGCGAGACCGTCCCCTAACCAGCCCCCTCTCGTCGGTCGTCGGGTGAGACACCCCGGCGGCCGCGTTCGGCGTCGCCGCGCGGCGACGTCACGCAAGTCCTAAAAAGAAGGGAAGACCATGAAACGAATCGAAGACTACGGGGTGCGGGATCTCGCGACGATGTCCGACGCGGAGGCGGCGAAGCTCTGCGAGGTTCACGCGATGACGAAGGGCGTCGCCAAGCCGAGCGAGGAGCCCCCGGAGGACGCGCTCGTCTACCTCGAGCCGTTCGGGGAACCCTCGGACCAGAAGCAGCTCCTCGCGATCACTCTCAACTCCGGCGTCTACGGGACGACGAGCGCGATCGAGGCGGTCTTCGACGCGAGCGACCCGGAGGCCG
>CEPX01070173.1_pt1 | contig 16849 bp, 25 predicted proteins | sample 361361 | NCBI WGS metagenome assembly CEPX01 (sample SAMEA2619974, study PRJEB7988) | marine metagenome | biome: marine biome (ENVO:00000447); feature: mesopelagic zone (ENVO:00000213) & marine oxygen minimum zone (ENVO:01000065); material: "saline water (ENVO:00002010), including plankton...
GAAAATTCTCTTCGGCGATCGCCATTAAGAATTCTGGGAATTCCGCAGCAAATACTTGAACGGCCATATCTATCGTGATCGTTTCATCTTCTGCTTGTAGGCAGTTGCCGATGTAGTCAACCACCAATTCCTTTAGACCCGTGCGGGGCTCTACAGGGTTTTGTAGATCTTCGTTCTCAAGTTCCATTTTTTCTTTTTCTTTCTATAGGTGTTCGGCAGCATACGAGGCAACGCGTGAGCGTTCGCCCTTGTTAAGGGTTACATGCGCAGCTAACTCGAAGTTCTTAAACTTCTCGACAACATGTGTAAGGCCGTTTGTGGTCGAGTTGACATAGATATTATCAATTTGTTCTACATCTCCGATTAACACGATCTTCGTTCCTTCGCCTATTCTCGTAATAATTGTCTTAATTTCATGCATACTCAAGTTTTGGCATTCGTCAATGATGATAAATGCGTTTGCAATTGAGCGTCCACGAATGTAAGTCAAAGCTTCTATCTCTATTGTACCAGCTTCCAGGTACATGTCAAGGGTAACTTTATCATTTCCCATTAAAAATTGTAGATTGTCCTGGATCGGCATTAACCATGGACTCATCTTATCAGAAATTTCCCCTGGTAGATATCCTATCTCTTTTCCAAGCGGCTGGACCGGTCGCGAAACAATGATCCTGGAGTATTCTGCTTTGGTCTTGTCGAGCGTTTGTTCGAGTGCAGTAGCCAAGGCGACGACTGTTTTACCTGAACCGGCTTTGCCAATGGCTGTGACGATTTCAATCTTTGGATTCATTAGGGCATCCATCAAAAAGAACTGTTCTTTGTTTCTTGGTTTGATTCCCCAAATTCCCTTCTTGGGGGAATGTAGATGCTGGAGAGGAGTGGCGGCATTGATATATCTGGCTAGGGCAGTCTTCTTCTCATTTGCATTTGAAACCAACATTATATATTGATTATGGACCAGATCTGGCTGCTCTAAAAATACTTCTTTCTTCTCGTAGAATTGATCGACGACTTGATCGTCGACGAGGACGGCAGAATATCCTGAATATATATTATTACTATTGTCGACAACCTGATTGCTTTGAAAATCTTCTGATGGGAGGCCGATGGCGTCAGCAATAACTCTCATGTTGACGTCCCGGGAAACGAGAATTACTTTTTTGTCTGTTTCGTTTTGAAGCTTAAGGGCTGTTGCTATTATTAGATGATCCGGGATCTTAATATCTAAATCGCTTGGTAGATCTTTTTGAGAGATGTCTCCGGCGGAAACCGACCTTATAACCCCAAGGCCCTTATCAATTCGCACACCTTTGTGAATTGATCCCTTTTGTCGCAAATCGTCCCAGATACGAATAATCTTGCGGGCCTGCGCGCCAACAGCATCTTGTCGCTTCTTGTGTTTATCAACTTCCTCAAAAACCTTCAAAGGAACTAAAATATCATTATTTTTAAAAGTATAAATGCAATCTGCATTTGTAAGATAAACACTGGTATCTAAAACGTATATTTTTTTGCGACTCATCAAAGGCTCTTTCTACTGTTGTAATTAGAGGCGAAGAAGTTTATTCCCCCCACTTAGGGCTTTTTGGATGCCACAACTTCAACCAAAGATGGCCGTGGGAGGTCAGGATCATCAGACTCTATATCTGCTACCATTCCCGAGGCTTCCACAAGATCTGAGGAGCTTTGAATTTTGCCGCCGCCGACGTTCCACAAAAGTTGTACCCCTAGTACTTCACATATTTCCATTTCTGGTGTGTTGTTTATCTTACGATCGCCGCCATTGGCAAAATACGTTGGCTTGAGTCGTTTAATGGCCTCGCAAACTGTGCCATCAGTGTCATCGACCTTCTCAACACTTACTACTCCGCGAATTGCAGCTAAGATTTCGGCTCGCTCGGCCCAGGGCATAAAAACATAACCCTTCTTACGCATGAGCCACTCATCACTGTTGACGACGACGATTACATCGCCGTGAGCCGCGGCCTCTAAGATCATCCGTATATGCCCGATGTGGGCACAGTCGAATCCTCCGGATACTAATACTGTTTTTCTTTTGCTCATTATTTACTCCTCTAAATATTGGCTCCGGGGGAGAGATTCGAACTCCCACGTCGTAAAGACACCTGATTAACAGTCAGGCGCGGCTGCCAATTTCGCCACCCCGGAATACTTATTTTTAAACCAATCCTAATTTTAACGCCCACATCACTAATATTGCCGATCTTGTCTGCTATTCTAACCCATGGCGTGTTGTTATTAAACTCTTTTATTAGCAAACTATCATATAAATCCCAATTAATCTTGCATCTTTTTTCGCAGTGCAAGAGCGGGAACATGTTATCGAATTGATTGGCTTCTCTTACTGGTAGATAGGACATCCCTCTAGTAATCTTTTTTCACTGCGTATTTGTTTTCTACTAATAACTCATTCACGTTTTTCCCATCTATATGGATTATACCAATATATCTTCCATATTTACCCTTTTTATCTTTAATTGTCTCGATTATAACATTCTTATTTAGAATTAGGTCGCGGAGGTAATCTCTGCTCCTTAATCCTTCAGGGCGCTCTTTTCCGCGGAGTTCGGGGGCATTAATACCATAAAGGCGAACCTTTATCTTCAGTTTTATGCTAAATCCGCAATCGACAATGGCAGTCACTGTGTCTGCATCGTATACCTTTATAATTTTAGCGTTATAATGATAAAGATTCATATCCAAAGTGTCATGCATTGTAAGGAGCCGCCAGACTTCAAAAATTCACTTGTATTTATTTGGGTTATTGTATATCCCCGTATTTCAAGTTGTTCTACAACCTTGCGAGGCCCTGCAGGCATTAGGATATTTTCTTCATAGACAATTGAATTGCATGCAAATAGCGCGGCATCTGTAACATCAATCTCAATCAGGTCTATGTTCATCGCCTTTATTTTCCTGAGGGCCGATGGTGTGAACGCGCCGGGATAGTAAATAGCACAGTGGTCACTTATCAAACAAAAACAAGTATCAAGATGATAAAAAATAGGATGTCTTAGTTTCAGAGGGATCAATTCAAGCCCAAGAATTTTGGCTGCTCGGCGTACGCCGCCCAATTCAGATCGGAGGCCATATCCTCCTATCATCTTATCTTTCCATATAATAGTATCTCCACACCCCTCAAACTTTATCTTCTTAGGTAATCGGCAAGTTTCGTATCCGTGATCAACAAACCATTCTTCGAATATATTAGTCTCTTTGGCTCGCTCATCAAATCTAAAGTTACTCAGAACAACCTTGTTTTCCAAGACGGTGCCAGCGTTGGCAGTAAAAACCATATCCGGGAGATCTCGTTTCTGTCCAATTAACTCAGTTTTTACTCCCCACATTTGAAGAGCATTTTTCATCTTAAGCCATTGATTCATAGCAATAGGTTTATCAACCTTCGCTCCTTGCATCCAAGGGTTAATGGAATATACTACGTCATAAAAGACAGGTGGACACAGCAGAACAGTGGGGTTCATGCTGTATATAGTCAGCAATATTTTGAAAGATGGTCAGGACGGTTGGAATCGAACCAACGTGTTCTGGTTCCCAAAACCAGCGAGACATCCCCTGCCCTACGCCCTGATGTGATGGTGATCAGTTCTTTTTACCCGATGCTTTCTACTTTTCTTTGGCGCTTAGTTCACGAACTATCTCTTGTTGAGCGCGCTGTGCGGCCTGAGTATAACGGACAACCACATACAGCCCATTCCAATTCCCTGGAATTTTTCTTCTTATGATTCCTGCTTCAATCTTGTTTGCCGCGTCAACATACAATGTTCTTCCAAGGGTGCCGTGTCTTATCTCGTAAGTGTATAAAGATCCGAATTCTATGGCGGCTTTGAGAATTAATTCTTGATTGGTAAAACCAGACACACTAATTTTTCTTTCTACGTGTTTTTTTGTGCAGCTTATCAAATAAAAGCTTTTTCCAAAGTGTCCCCTCTACTTCCTCAACGGGCATGTTAAGAGAATACAAGCCAGCAAGAATCAGACGAATTTCTCTATTTGAAAGATATACAGTTTTTAAGAAGGCTGGTAGCTTTCGAACACTATGGTCAGGGTCTTGATCAGACATATTATCATATCCCTCCGGCGGATCATTAGTAAGTAGTGGGGCTAAGGCTTACCAGCCTCTGGCCTTCATATTGTCGTATGGCTTCATACAACACAATATTAGCTGTCTGGGCGGTATTGAGGCAGTATCCTGGCCCGGGCATTCGGATATATAATATATCAGAACTTGCTAATATTTCAGGGGGAATTCCTGTTTGTTCGTTACCCACCACCAAGCAAACGTCGCAATCAAAATTGAAATTGTAAGAATCCAAGGGGATGGCGCCTGTAACCAGTTCGGCCGCGATGATTTTAATTCCTCTATTTTGCATTTTAGTAACAAACTCGCGCGGAGTAGAAAATTGTTCAATTGTGATGTAATCATATAAACTTCCAGAGGATCCTTTTATATCTGCGCGGGAAGGTAGATGGCCAATAATGTAAATCCGATCCGCACCAAAGCAGGCGCCTGACCTAATAAGGTGACCAAAATTGTCATCGACACGAAAATTGATAGCGCAAAGACTAATCGGATATTTCTTAGCAGTTTTAAACTTTTTATCATAGCGCTGACGTCGAGTTTCCTCTCGTCTCACTTTTTCTTACGATTCTTGTTCTTGTTTGTCGCGGGGCTGCGGGCGACTTCCGGGTCGGTTCGAGTTTTAACAGCAAAATAAAGTTTATCCTGCGGGCCTTGCAGGTGCACCTTTACTTGTAGATCCTTTTCTTCTAGGAGCTTATCTCTTCTCAAATCTGCTGCAGCAAATGTTGAAAATCTTCCAACGATCTTCCACGAGGGTCCGTCGTGGTGAATTGTTTCTGCCTTATCGGTATTCATTCTGTTTCCTTCCACAATATCATATTATCGAGCTGCCAGAAAACTATCCGGCCAGACTCTACTATGTGTATTTTACACACTGTTATAGCTTTGTCAAGCACTAAACCAACAAATCGTTTTGGAAGAGTGGAATACCTGGACTTGGTGAGGTTCAAACATATGACCAAATCACCTATTTCTGGTTGTTGCTTAGTCCTTTCGTGTCCCAGCCGCCCATTTCCCATGTTTGATTCATTAAATGATTAATTTTATTAAAATGTAAGAAACCAAGTGCATGGCCCAGCTCATGTTCTAACACCGTGTCTCGGGGGGAAGATCTTATATATATGATGGCCCAATCAATGTTGGATGTGGCGTTGTTAACATAAAAATGTGTCTGTGCGAGGGCCCTGCTATCTATCTTAGTTCCTTTAGTGACTAGGTGGATAAGGATATGTCCGTACGGATTATCGCTTAAACATATTTTTGTTAGATTTTGCTTAAAATGAATATTTGAAAATTCATAACCAAGTCTTTTCCAAAATCTTATCGCTTTATCTATTTGAGATTTTGTCACTGGCGCGTGTTCGCATATTATAATTTTAGGCGGGGTTGCCCATCTACCAACTTGTGGGGGCCTATTTTCAATTGCAGGGATACGTTTGTGATTTCCGACATAATCACTAGCCATAGCAACATTGGAAAAAGAACAACTTAGCCACACTATTAGTACTAAGGAACCCACTATACTTAAAACAGATCTAATATATATATTCATATTCTATTTAGTCAAAATATCCACTTTTATAATAAACAGAGCCTAAAACGCGGGGGGAATCTTCTTTTTTTTCTATAAACAAGGTAAGTACCTGATCTTCAAGATAATCGGGGCGCCAAATTAATTGTAGCATGGAGTCTTCGTCAGACCAGATCCAATCGAACTCATCGCCTAATTCTCTTTCGTATGAGTCATAACAATTATATGTATACTGGGTCATCGCAAAAATAAGATCATCATGCAGATTATATCCTGAATTTAAAATAATATCTTTGCCGCAGATGGAAAAATATTCTTCCCCATTGAGGTCCTCGCCTATAGCCAAACTCACATATCCAGAAATTAATTCTGTTGATATATTTTCTGAACAGTGAAAGTATGTTGGGGCATAATTTTCTTGGTTGCTCCACCAACAATCCATTGTAAAATAAAGATCCCCATATTCCTGTATTCTAACCTCTTCGGCAGTGGGGGCCCTTGTGCAGGAACAAGCAAAAATTAATAGAAATAATACCCTAAGCACACTATAGTAATTATCAGCGCAAAGAGCAATTTCGTATAAATCTTTATAATTGTGCGCATTACACCCCCAAAAAGACAAAAAGAATACATTTATTCAATTATCTCAGCATCAATCACATTCTCATCAGGAGAGTCCCCTTGTTCCGCGGCCGCTTGCTGGTACATTGTTGCAGCTGCAGCATGAAGTGCGCCTTCGAGATCCGTCACAGCCGTGTTCAGAGCGTCGAGGTCATCTGATTTTTCTACTTCTTTTGCGGCCGCGATGTCGCCGCTCAAATCAAATTCCTCATTCTCGCTAACAAATTTTTCACTTTGATATATTAAGGTACTCAGCTTATTCTGAGATTCTACAACTTCTCTCTTATGATTATCTTCTTCGGCAAATCTTTCGGCTTCATCGACAGCTGCACTAATCTCAGCATCCGAGAGTGAGGTCCCACCGGTGATTGTGATTGATTGCTCTTTCCCCGTTGCTTTATCTTCGGCTTTTGCGCTCACTATGCCGTTAGCATCGATATCGAAGGTAACTTCAATTTGAGGAACACCTTTAGCGGCCGGGGGAATATTTGCTAGGTTAAACCGGCCTAAGGTCTTGTTATCTTTAGCAAACTGTCGTTCGCCTTGTAATACATTAATTGTTACAACTGTTTGGTTATTGGCCGCGGTTGAATATACTTCGCTTTTAGTGCAGGGGATTGTTGTATTTCTTTCAATCAAAATATTCATCATGCCGCCAAGTATTTCAATTCCCAAGGACAAAGGTGTTACATCTAACAATAACATGTCAGTTACTTGTCCCGAAAAAACGCCACCTTGAACAGCAGCGCCGAGAGCGACTACTTCGTCTGGATTGACGGAACTATTGGTGCTTTTACCAAAAAACTTCTCTACCGCGGCCTGGACTGCGGGGATTCTTGTCGAGCCCCCGACAAGTAGAATTTCGTCAATATCATTAATGGATAAATTAGCATCCTTGAGTGCGTTTTTAACTGGTTGCAGCGTTTTTTGTACAAACTCTTCTATCAACTGATCAAACTTTGACCGCCTGAGGGTTATATTTAGATGTTTGGGTCCTTGAGCATCGGCCGTTAAGAATGGCAGATTGATATCGGTTTGCTGGGTGTTCGACAGTTCAATCTTCGCTCTCTCGGCGCCGTCACGCAAGCGCTGGAGTACCGTATTGTCTCCGCCAATATCTAACCCAGTATCTTTCTTAAACTCAGAGATCAGAAAATCAATAAGTATTTCGTCAACGTTGTCTCCACCTAAATGGGTGTTTCCATTAGTGCTTAGTACCTCTACAACGCCGTCCGATATATCCAAAACAGATATATCGAAAGTACCACCACCAAGGTCAAATACAGCAACTTTTAAATCTCCATCTTTTTTGTTAAGCCCGTATGCCATGGCGGCGGCGGTCGGTTCATTAATAATCCTCTTTACATTTAACCCAGCAATCTTGCCGGCATCTTTTGTGGCTTGCCTTTGCGCGTCATTAAAGTAAGCTGGTACTGTGATTACCACATCAGTGACTGTCTCGCCTAAATATTGTTCTGCGTCCCTTTTAAGTTTTGCTAGAATAAGAGCACTGATTTCCGGGATTGAATACTTCTTATCTTTTATTTGTATGGCGCAAGCACCTTTTTCAGAAATTATCTTGTAAGGGATCTTATCTAGATTGTCTTTAACTTCTTTATAAGAAGAACCAATGAATCTTTTTGCTGAGTATATCGTATTCTCGGGGTTCGTTACTGCTTGTCTGCGCGCCGCTGTGCCGACAAGACGTTCAGCTGTTTTAGTAAAAGCTATAACAGAGGGGGTTGTTCTGGCGCCTTCTTCGTTTGGGATGATTCGAGGCTCAGAACCTTCCATGACAGAGACCGCGCTGTTTGTGGTCCCCAAATCAATTCCTATTATTTTATTCATCTTATTCTACACTCCAGTTACAATATATAATATAATATTAATATACCAAATGTCAACTAAATTTTATATTTGATCCAACCATATCGCTTTCTACTGATGAGGCCTTGTGGGTCGCCATCTAACTCATATGCCTCCTGCTCAAAAGGATTTTGCTGGTATGCTTTTGCTCCTGATCGGTGCCGGACAAGGCCGATAAGCCAACAAATTCCATAACATAGCCATTGACCAATAAATAAAAGTTCTAACTGTTGCTGGTAATGTACTGTTTCATGTCTTTTAACTTCATCAGTTAGTTCGCCGCGGCACCAGACCCACGTCCCAATGCTAAGAGCCCAGATTTCGATTGGCACTATTTTTGAGAGCCAGATTGGTAGCTTGCTATTTTCAAAAAACCAGGGCGCCCATAATTTCATATTCTTCATAGTATTTTATTCCTTAAGTTTTTGGTGGAGGCGCACGGAGTCGAACCGTGGTCCTGAGAATTCCCTCGCAGGCCTTATTCTCAGTCGAAACCCAATCCACCCCCAAAATAGTTCTTGACATTTTTATACAAATAGGTTACTCTAGATCTATGCTATATTCCTCTTTTATATTATGTTTTCTTTTTAAACTTTTGAATGTTTGCAAATTAATGCCCAATACTCTTGTTGCCTCTTTGTTGGTCTTGGTGACGCTTATAACAGCATTATATAATGCTTCCTTGGCAATATCAACTATATTTGACCAAAGATTAAAACCATACAGTCTCCCACCGGTCAGCCGACTAGAGCATTCGAATTTAAGACCTATTAATTCTTCCAGAGTTAATGTAGAAAGCATTACTTCGAATGCTTCATTAGACTTTCCTTCTCGTCGAAGTTTTCTTGAGAGTGAAAGATTGTTACAAAAACCAGAAGCGCTTTGCTTTGGTTCGTTCATCTATAATAAATTTTTAATTATATCGTCGAGGTTAAGATGCTGGATTAGTTCTTGGAGTTCAATGTTAGCCGCACCAGTCTCCTCCTCCGCCGGCTCGTTGATACCAAGATTAGCTTCAGCCTCTTCTGCAGCGGCCGGCGCGACCGCGTGCACATCAAGTTCGGATTCAAATTTATCAAAATATAAAGACAAATTCTTAATAAGATATTCTTCAAACATCTGTAGGTCTTCAGGGTTATCTAAATCATCGAAGGCATCTAAAATAACTTTTGATATAGACTGGAAATCAGTATATGCTTTATTCCGGCCGGTCTTGTCCGTGCCGTTAATCCCAAACTCCTCACGATCGTCTACTTCGGGCTCTGCCTCCTCTTCCACACTAATAAAATCCGGGTCATCTTCGGGATTATCGATATCAATGTTGATGTCTTCTTCTAGGTTTGTTACCTCGACATCTTCGCCGGCCTCTTTGCGGCTTTCCTCCGGCGCCAAGGATTTTTCTACGGCAACCAAGATATGGTTTCGATATGATTCTCGTTGTTGTTTGTCGGTTGTGAGAGACTTATATCCTTTTTCCAGAACAGATAAAATATTAGAATTTTTTAATAAATCCTCTAAAACATTTATTCCAGTGCTATCATGTTTCGCTGTTGCAGAAACTGCTGATTGTGCTTCTAAAATAAGTTCTTGTAGAAGCCCGCGCAGGGTTTCTGCTTCCTCACGCTCTTGCAAGGCTCTAAGTGATTGTTTACCAGAAACAATTTTAATGACTCTACGTACGTGCTCCCGCAGCTGTAACTCCTTAGCAAATTCTTTACGATCAATCATCTTTAGCCCACCGTTATGCCTAGTAAATAGTCGGCTACTTCAGATACCAGCCGTTCTTCCTTTAGGAAATCTTTGGGATGGCGCTTCTTTCTTTTCTCAGATCCTGCCATTTCGGGGTGCCGCATTTTGGCCCCTAGTGGCAGAGAATAACCGGCCGCGGCCCCCACCCCACTCATTTCATCCAACGTAGCACCCAATACAGTCATTATAGCATCTAGATCGGCATCATTTAATTCTTTTGGCAGCCCAGCAATAAAGGTCGCATCCTCATTGTCTCGCAACGCCCGACGCATTTGAGTTGCGCTAACACCTCCCATCTGAGGAGGAATGGGTACCTCCGCTACGTTAACGTCTTCACGGCGCTCAGCAGCTGTTTTGAAGCGGCCGCCTTCAATATCTTTTTCTCCAAGTATCAGATGGAGATCTTCCCCGCTTTCTGCTTCATTATCAATATAGTCATATACGCCGCGCACCGGAGTGACGTCGGCAATTCGTATATCGATATCTCCAGGAAGATAATTTCGGTAGATGTTCCATATGTCTGCTGCTTGTTCGGGAGTAATACCTTCATGAACCTTGGGAGACACAAAAATGATTAATTTGTTCACTTCAGGGTGTTGAAGGACTTGCTTGGCAACATTAAAATGGCCTCCATGAGGAGGCTTAAATTTACCCGGATAAAGCGCTGTATTGGAGAGCGCACCTTCTGCCAAGCTTTGTTTAGATTTGTCCCCATGTGTCGACGCCAAGCCTTGTACAATGAAATCCCCGGTTAGCTTAACTAGGAAATCTTCCATCCCTCGTAGAACGACACCTTCGTGATCTCCAACAGAACCAGCTTTGCTACGCAAAGCATTTTTAACTGCTTGTCCCAATAAACGCGTGCCATGATAAAAAATACCACCATTAATCGCATCTTTCACATCATCTTGGGATTCTAAATACTGACTGAGGGGGGTCCCGTTATCTTCAGCGCTCTGAAGAACGGCCAAGTAGACGTCCTTACTCAACGCGCCTACACTTTTTCCGTCTGCTCTTGTAACCTTCTTGTCTTGAGGGTGTTCAACCATTTGGAGCCATTCACGCAATGAATTAGTCGCGACTCCCCCGGGCGTAATTTGAACTGAAATAGGAGTATCCAATATTTTATCCAAATCCAATTCTACTTCTGGATCAAACTCCACAGGAACGTCACCATAAATCTCAAACCCATATTCAGTTGCAACAGGCTGGACCTTTTCGATGAGGCTGGCTAGAGCGTCTTTATTATAGGGAATCTCAATTCCACCAGCTTTAGTTGGTTTGCCGGTATTAGGATCAAGTGGTCTTTCCAAACCAGGACGATCCATCGAGGTACCTTTACGAATAGCATGCGGCTGCGCCTTTTTTTCGTAGAATTGGTTAATACCGTGAATAGCTAGAATATTTTGATCATATTCTTGAACATTAGATTTTCCTTCAATATACTCGGTATTAAAATATTTGGTAGGAGTGTCCCACATTCCCAGTTCTTTAAGTTCGGGTTCAATTTGTGGAATTGCTGCATTAAATATTTTGAGTAATGTGGCCACTGCGTTTGCCATACCATGCTCGGCCCCCCACTTATCTAGTGCCGCTGCTGCATCAAGTCCTATAACTGAATCTGTGTGGTTTGTCCCACGATCCATACGAAATTCTTTTTGACCACCTTCGCCAGTAATGAGTTTAAAACTGGTATTGATCCCGTCCCATTTAACGCTGCCAGCAATTTCTTGGTTTTGAAGACGCACAACGGCGTCATTAATAAAATCAATTAAATCCTGACCGGTTTTAACTCTTTCTACGTCAAAAGGATGGGCCATGTGGCCTGGGGTACCCATAAACTTACTCCTTGGATTCTTCTAAAATTTGAACTTGCTCTTCAAGCACAGTTACACGCTCCTGTAGACGACGCATATGGCGTCTTACCTCATTAAGGTTTGCTCTTGCTACTTCAATTCTTCGCTCATCGGTGCGGCTCCGCGGCGTAATAGACTGGAGAACCTCTGAAATGGATTGAATATAGCTAGCAATGCTTGGAGTTTGAGCCTCGCCGAGCAGAAACTCGCGAGTCATGCGACGCAAATCCACAACTTAGCTCTTAGAGGGGGCGGTGGACTTGGTGCTCTTCGCCGTACGCTTAGTCTTTCTAGCGGCCGCCCTCTTAGTGGTAGTTGTCCGCCTGGCGCCTGTAGTTCCTGTATCAGTAGTAGGCGCAACGACGGTTCCCGTCGCGACATTACCCTCGGCCGCCGTCGTTGCGCCTTCGGTTAGCGCTTCGATAACAGTATCAGCTGTGGGGGAGTCTGTAGTGCCCCCTGTTGTGGTTACGGTTGCGACTTTAACAACCTTCTTGGTATTAACAGCTTCCTCGGCCTTCGCGGCCTTCGCGGCATCTGCTGCGGCTTGGCGCCGTCTTTTTACCCATGGTGCTACCATTTTAGTTATTCTCCTTTTTAATTCTCTCGATAATTCTACGAGTGATTTCTTTTGCTTCTCTTACTGAAATTTTACCTTGTTTAGGCGGAGGCTCCTCGCCGTCATCTTGCCAGTAATCTGGGTCCATCATTTTGTCAGGCAAACGGGCCCCATAATCGTCGGCGTCCTCGTCCTCGTCGCTTTCGGAATCGATAGCTTTATGCAGCTGTCCGCGGCGGCGGGCCAAGTCAATATGGCTTTCACCCATTGGGTGTTCCTGCCCCGGGTGGGCCTCATCACGAGCTTGACCAGGATGCTCATTTTCTTCATCAAGTCCCTGGGATTCTTTAAGAAGCCCCCACTTTTTCATCAACTTAGAGTTGATCTCGTTATTTTTCCACTCTTTTAGTGACATTTTTGGTTCTCCTGAGTTCGAGAAGTCTATCTCGATGTTAATTTTTCCTGTCTTAATTAGATCCTCAAAGTCTCTAAAGATCAAATTACCTTTGGTATATGCTTCTCTTTCCATTCTACGCATATGGGGATCTGTTTGGGCATAGTCAACCCCGGCCGTGGATCCTTGACCGAATTCGCCGCGGCAATTTTGTGCGTGATGTACCAATTCATGGGATAATGAGCGCACAATATCCTTTGGATGCCGGTTATCTGTAAAAAGAATGATTTCAAAATCATCAGGGTTGTAGTATGCCGTTTTTCCAAGCATCCTTGAAGCATTATCTTCATCGCTTTGGAAAATAATTGATACCTTTTGATCAAATCCAAGTTGTTTTTGAGAGTATGGGAAAAAGTTATCAACGAGCTGTTCTAGATGATATATATTCCCTACTGAGTTGTTTATACATTTGTGCATTAATATTAATTAGTCGATAAGAGGAGAAATAGCGCCCCCCACAAATGATACACAAAAACCGAGATGTACACAAGATTTAGTCCCAATAAAGCACGAAAAACAGTTTTCCGAAAACGCATGCGAAAATAATAAAGGATCCATATGCCCACACCACTCAGGCCCAGTTTCGCAACTACAAATAATAATGGAGATAGCTGCAAGAAAAAATCCATTATTGGATTAGCTTCTATAGCAAGATTGTTTGCGATCCAGAATAGAGTAGCGGTCAGATCGAAAAGGATCAAAATAGCCAGAACATAGACTAGTCTGACTACCTCGCGCACAATTTATTCTTTCTTTCCAGATCCGCTGCAGAGTTCTTCCACCACTGACTGAACTCTTAGCCTTTTAGACTGTTGCCAAAAAGGAACTACGATGTGTGCGACCAAGGCGATTGTAGCAAGAATTAAGAGTCCGGCCAATCTAGAGGATCTTTTGGTGTGGTTCCACCATCCCTCGTTGCTAAAGTGGGCCCAATCCCACACTATCTTCCCTCCGGATTTTGCTTGTCGTATGTGATAGCTTTAAATACTTCCTCTAGGCCTTTAGTGGCCATCGAGATTTTGTCCTTGACCCACTTCTCCAGGCCTTCATCCCCTTGAAGCATATCGTGTAATTGATTCGCTTGTTGGGCCATATGAAATAGCGACTGCCGGGCAAGCTCTCGGTCGTCTGGTGTAGAATCTGGTCCCTGTTCTTGGTCGCCGGGGTCTGCTTGTACCATGGGCGAACTCCCTCCCCAAGGGCTTTCAAGAAGAACAGAGTTTGTTTCCGCAATTTGCTTGGATATTAGCACTTTGAGAGCACTACGTGTGATTTTCATTCTATTTGTCTCCGCCCATATCACCGGCTACAAAAGCCATGAATGTTTGCTTGTCTACGTCGCCCATCTGTGTGTACATTGTTATAAGCCGCTGCACTGGTGCCCGGAGCTGCTCAAGTCCAATTTCAGCCGCCTCATCCATCATACCACCTCCACCGAGTTCTGAGAACTCAGTTCCTCCCTGATATGGAGCGTGCCCAGACCATCGCTGCTGGTCCTTCGGGGGCGCCACGACTCTTTGGTCGGGCATTGGATGCGCACCAACACTTTCAAGACTATTGAGAACCCGACGAAGACTAGCAGATGCTTTAAACGCGTGCTCATAGGCGTCATCATATATGGGCTCGTCAAGAGCCTCTACAAGCACCTCCGCCGCCTCACGAGCCTCCAGCGCTACCTCATAAAGCTCGTTTGCTTTGGGATCCCCTCTATCTTGCTCTTTAGTATTAATATCTGCCGCGGGCATCCTGTGTGGGACACCTTCAGGCGCTGACGGTTCGTTAATTCCGCCGCCGGTGAACATGGCCTCCTTAACAAGAGTTTTAAGTTGTTTGTAATCGATGCTCATTTTTTACTCACCCTATCGCGAAATTTGCTGATCAACTGGGCGTACTCCGACTCGCTTCCTGGATCATTGATATCGGTTGTGATGGTGTCATGAAAACCAGCAGCACTCGGGGTCGCTTTGTTGACAGCGTAAGGGTTTTCACCACACATTTCGTCTAGCAAAGACGCCGGATCGAGATCAAACACTTCAGCTGCTTCCTCATTAGTCAGAACAACCTCAACTTCTTCTTTAATAATTCTCAAAATTTCTGATTTCTTCATACCACGAATCTCCGGCGTATAATTAATTAGTCTTTTTAACAATGTTTGTCTTTTTCTTGCAGATTTATTATACCACCTGGCACTACTTTCTTAATTCTTATATCTTTAATTCCCGGGAAATCGTCTCTAAGTTGCTTAACTTCTTCAAGATGTATGTCGGAATCGTCGAAAAAATGAATGCTCTCGATGGTCGTACTTCCCTCTTCGTCGATATGCTTTAGAATGATTCTTTCTATTTCATCTCGCTTTGATCCGCCGCCTAGACCAATAATGCCCTCAAATGCTTTAGGATTGAGACCTAAAGACTTAAGATATCTTCTAATTGGCCTCCGCGATTCTGGGCCGCGCGCCGTGATAACATACAGCTCGCGCTCAGGGGTTCTCTCGTTGGCTGCGATAACGTCAGCAATAATCTTTGTGATCATTTCGTTTTCTTCCGGATTTGAAACCCTCGAATAATCCGAGAAATCAAAAGACCAGCCAGCCGCCTCTAAATCGTCCATCGAACCAGTTTCTTTAATAAAATCATCCCAGCCCTCTTGATCTGGAAGGGTTAGTTGTTTCCCTTCCGGGGATGTGGCTCGAACTTCGGAGTCCGTGTAAGCAATCGTTTCGTCGAAGTCAAAGATTCGCAACTTTTTGATGGGTTGGAATTCTTCTGCTAAATATTTCCGCCAGTTTTCAAGTAGGAGTTTCATTTCTTTGCTACCCATTCGCCATCAACTAAATACTCAGCCGGCGGATCCCAATCAGGATCAAAAACGGAGGAATCAACAATCTTGAAGTTGTAGTCCTTGTCGTGTCCTATGTTCCCTCTCCTAATCTCATATTTATCAATAGCAAACGCATGCATTGCTTTGCTTAGTTCTTGGTAAGCTGGGCCTGCAACCGCCGCTAGAATATCCTGTAGATCCTGTGCGGCTTGAGCATCTTTGTTTGTTCCCCTCCCGGCCCTTGCAGTAACTAAAGTTGGGTCAACAGCTTCATTAATATCTCTACCAAATCTAAAAGATGACATAATCATCTTCATAATATGAAACGGGTCGGCAGGATTCCACTGGGCCCACCAGCTGCCCCTACCTTCCCGCGTCGAGAGCGCCTGTAACAGTGCTTCTTGTTCTGCAGGGAAGGCTTTATCAAGAACTTTTTGCATATCTTCGGGATAGATGAGAGGGGGTGTGTTTTCCATCACAACCCAAGAAAAATCATCAGCATGTGCAAAGGCTTTGGGAAAAATGAAGGGATATCGTTTTGCTGTGTTGAAATCATCCTCATTCATACGTTTTTTGTAGTAGTCCGGGTCATGAATAACTTTGATAACGTGTTCCGGATCATCCACGGGCTCATATACTTTACGAAACATTCCCGCACCAAGCTTCTTGAAACGATCGGATTCTACAATTGCTTGGATTTCTTCTAAATCATCAGTTGCTTGGATGTCTTTAAGCCACGGGAAGTGGTGTGCTTCCCCTTCTTTTATATATTGGCGCCAGTTTTCAAGTAGGAGTTTCATTTTTTAGACCCTTTTCGTAAATCTAGCGTTTTTTTGCTTTTCTTATCATCCGGTAGGTGTTTTTCAATCCTGAACTTTAGTATGGGATCGCCATTGATGGTCGGCTGCCCCAAGTCATCTTTTCCGATCTTTTTAACAACAATTCTCTTGTTTTTATAGCGGCCACCCAAAAGAACGTCGCCAATGTTGATATCTAGCTGTATTTTCATATTTAGCCGCTCCGATGGAGACCGCGACCCTTTTGGAGCTTCTTTCGAAGCCCCCAAGCCATTCTGTCTTGGTATTTGGAGATATTAACGTCGGTCGAGTCCAAAAGAGCGATAAATATGGCTCTTGTCATCCCCATCATCATCTTTACGTCTGCGAGAGCGTTGTGCCAGTCGTCTGTACTGACTTCATAGGCTTTTGAGACCGGTCCCATCGATGCTGAGGTGTATTCTCCGAACTTTCCGGTCATTGTAAGGGCTTGA
>CEPX01041146.1_pt1 | contig 16839 bp, 12 predicted proteins | sample 361361 | NCBI WGS metagenome assembly CEPX01 (sample SAMEA2619974, study PRJEB7988) | marine metagenome | biome: marine biome (ENVO:00000447); feature: mesopelagic zone (ENVO:00000213) & marine oxygen minimum zone (ENVO:01000065); material: "saline water (ENVO:00002010), including plankton...
TACCTTTTTGAATAGTTCTGGCTTTTTGAGTGGGAGTTCGATAACCTCTTTAATTTCTTCAGATTGTCTTGCAAGGCCGCCTACTGCTTCCCATCCTACCTTTGGTGTTTCGATGATAACAAATTTTTCTACGTCGAATGTTTTATGGGATGTAATCTTCTTTATGACATTTAGGTTCTTTTGTTCAGCTAGGACTGTGTCTCCAGGGACAAGTTTTTCGCAGTCAGCAGCGATATTTACAAAGAATGAGGATCCATTTGGAATTTTGATTACTGCATTTTTGTCTAGGATGTCTTTTACTTCACATACCATGAGAGGGGCTGCCTTTAATCTTGCGATTTCTGCTCTTAGGGAGGCTACTGTTTCCTTTAGAATTCTATTTTCTTCCTCTAACTGAGTTAGATCTGTTGCATACGAGTAGACAACATTTTCAATTTTAGTATTTGATGACATTGTAGGTTAGATTGATGGTTCTTTTATATAAAAGTTTGTAATTTTTTGTAGATTCAGGGTAATGTGCATCCTCGGCAGTTACTTCCCTTCGTCATAGCGTTAGCTTAGATGGTGTTCACGTCACTCATTGGATGCAATACTGTGTAATGGGGTAGTGTATTTAAATACTCGCTTTTGTTGTATTGTCTTACATTGTAAGTTTTATTGCGATAGATTTATAAGTAATTACCTACAATGTAAGATTGTTGAGTCCATTATTTGTTTATATTACCTACAATGTAGGATATGTAGAGGAAAGTAGGTGGAAAAAGAGGTTAATTATGTATCAAAATCACAGTTTTACCCAGATAGAAAGCCGCAAAAAAAACCGATTAGGTATTGGGCGATAGCTGCGGTCGTTCTTATTCTTTTGATCGGGGGTGTCTTTATTGGACAACGACTGCTCTCGGGCGGTGTTGCTGGTGCAGTTACCTATGAGCATTTTTCTCATATAGAACTGGTAAATTTGAGTGTTTCTGAAGATTCGACCGAGGAATTTGTGTTTGGTGGGGGAATTACGAGTCTTACACTTAGTGGATATTTACAGGGAGGAGGTTCTGCAAAAGTATATCTGGAGGCTAATGGCTCTAGATTGCTTGTTCTGGACTCAACAACCATTGCAGAACCTTCTTTTCCTTTATTTACGGAAAAAACGAGAGGGGTTCGGCGGATTGAGAATACAAGTTTGGCTCGGGAGATTGGGGTCAATGTGAGTTATTATTCTGGAACCACCAATGATCCGGATGATGATGGGGTAGAGGATTTAGACGGTGTGGTAGATGTATGGGTCGGGGAGAGTGGCTTTAATTGGGCTGTGGAGGAGGAGAATCTTTGTACGATATGGGAAGTTGAGAGTGTGGAGTTGGGGGAGAGTACCTTGTTTTGCGCTGGAAATGAGGATTGTTGTAGAATTGATGAGCTTGGGAGTAGTTTGCCGAATTGGGATGATGTTCTTGGTGTGTATCGAGGGATTTATGATGCGACAGAAACGAATGTAGTGAGTGCTGCTGTGCGGTATGTTGACTATAATTTGAGTCTTGAGAATCCGTTTGTTGAGGTTGTGGAGAGTGGAGTTGGTGAAGTGGATGTTACGTTTGTGGAACAATTTGATCGGTTTAGTGAGGAGTGTAGAGAGACGTGTTTGATGGATCGGTTGGGAAATGGGGAAGTTCGTTTGGCGTTTGAGGTGGAGGATGGGACATTGGTGGTTGAGCAGATAGGCTATACGTTTGAGACACCTTCAGATGATGTGGATTTGGCTCCACGATTAGTGGAGGAGATTGATGGCGTTGTTGTCTTCAAGAATGAGGTTGGTAGGGTCAATTTGAGTGCGCATTTTGAAGATGATGGACCTGTGAATTTCAGTATTTTGGATGTTGATGGACTAGATATGGATGTGAATGGGTCGGATTTGCTGATTAATGCTTCGCATGGTGGTGTGTGGTTTACCTTTGTGACTGCAAATGACTCATCACAGATTGCAGTGAGTAATTTGTTTAATATTACGGTTCGGGAGAGGGCTATTCTGAATATTACTGAAAAGATTGAGCAACAACCTCTTGTTGTGCTGGGGGAGCCTGTTGTGTGGACAAAGAAGGTGAGTTTAGGGAACCTCACGGATAATGTTACTGTAAATATAACAGGCAGGGCAACGAATATTAGTATTACAAAGATTAGTCGAGGTGTGGAGTTTGGTGTTCCTGATGAGAATGTAAAGGTTGACTATCGAGGAGAGACTCGAACACTTGAGGAATATCAGGAGGTTAAAGAGATTGAAGTTATTGATGATCAGATTGAGGGGTTGCAGATTGCAAAAAGGGAGGATGTTGTAGATACAGCTCGGGTTCGGGAGTTGAATAGGGAGATTTTGGATCTAAAAGATAAAAAAGACTTGATTACGGGTGGTGTGGTTTTTGACTCTGAAGGAAAGGGCTTGATGACTCGGTTTTTTGATTGGTTATTTGTCAGTTATGGTGTGGATATAACCGGAGCTGTGGTTGTTGATCGGGATGAAGGAGATGAGGAGGGTGGTGGAGTCGAAGGTGTGGTGGAAGAGGAGACAAGTATTGTAATTGAAGATGAGGTGGAAGAGGTTGAGATTGAATATGTCACACCTGGTCCTGTTGCCGATGAAATGGAATTAGGTGGAGGGGAGAAAGAGATTGTGATTAGTTCGGATGTTCATTATGAGAATATCCTTGCGTTTACAGATATTAGTGATAGTCCTATTGAAGCTGTACAGTTGTTTTGGATGCTCAATGGGAGTGAGAAACGTGAGGAGCGAGTTGAAATCTACGATACAGGTGATGATAATGGAGATGGCTTGGTGGATAGAATCTATTGGATTGTTCCACATCTTTCCAATCAGACGTATAGGATTATTATTGAAATTGTAAAGGCTGACCATTTGGATGAGAATAGGACGTTTATTGAGAACATTTATGATCTTGTATCCGAAAAAGATAAAAATTATTCAACTATTCCAATTAATCATTATGTCCGAGCTACGTTCGAAAGACCTCTTGATCGGCTTAAAGATATTACCATTTATGGAAAGAGTAATTCTACTTCACGAGTAGAGATTTACCTCAATAATTCTGATACCTTGATTTCAACAATTGAAAATATCTCTGCAGATTCTTCTTATACTACCCTACTGACTAATCTAAATGGGACTTCAACTACCTTTGATTTACAGATAAAAGATGCCCCATTGGATATTGATTTATTGATAGATCCTTCTATAAGTGAATGTAGTAATATTACTACACCTGGAACATATACTGTCACAGGTCATCTTGTTTCGCAGCTGACTTGTATTAATATTAATGCAGATGATGTAACTCTAGATTGTGATGAGAATGAGATAGCTTACAATGGAGCTGCTCTCCGAAGTTTTGGGATTAATATTACGCATGCTGATAATGTAGTTATTAAAGATTGTAGGATTAATCAAACATTGAGAACTGATTCCTCCTATGCTATTTCTATTGTAAATTCTACCCGAGTAACTGTTCAAGATACAAATATGAGGATTGGGGCTTTTATTGGATATGGAGTATATGGGGAGGATTCAGATGGAATTAATGTTACTTCATTAAACTATACTGGTTTTGATAATTCTATATTTTTCTCTAATGTGAATAATTCCGTAGTTGAACTAAGTAATCTTACTTCGTATGATAGGACAGGGGTTTGGCTTACTGATGCAAGCTATAATCTCACTATTGCAAATAATTATGTGTATATTAATGATTCTGGCCAAGTGGGTATCCGTCTTCAAGATGCTCCAAATTCATCTGTCCTGGAAAATAATGTGACTATTGGTTCAGATTCCGTAGGAATAAGTGTTTTAGCGAATTCTAATTTTAGTATTATTCATGCTAATAATGTTTCTCTTTTTGAAACTGTTGTTAGTCAAGGGGATGATGCAATAGAGATAAGGTCACATAATAATAATGTCACGTTCAATAGAATTTATGGTAATGGAACCTATACTGATGGAATTATTTTAACTTCTGGTTCTGATTATAACAATGTAACCGATAATTATATCGAGGTTTTAAACAGCACTGGAATTTGGTTAGATGTTGATAATGATTATAATAGAATTGTAAATAATGTGATTAATACTACATTTCAAAGGTCGGAGGGAATCTTTGTTGAGGATGGTTCTGAATTTAATAATGTTTCTTTTAATAAGATTAATACTAGTGGGTTTAGAGCATATGGAATATTTGATGATGACGCTGCTGATAATAATTTGTACTTTAATAATACGATTTATACCACAGGAGAGAGAGGGTACCCTATTTTTGAAGATGATAGCTTTTACAATAACTATACCCATAATTTTATGAACAGTTCAGGGCTAAACAGCTTTATAATAATACAACAAGGAGATCATTCAATAGTTGATAATAATATCATAATTTCTTCAGGGAATAGTGCGTATGGTTTATATTATTTTGAATATGATTATTCAAATATTAGTAATAATATTATTACTACTAGTGGACCTTTTGGATATGGAGTATATTTAGAGTTTTCAGAATATAATAATATCAGTAATAATATTATTAATACTACTGGAAATGATGGTGTTGCTATTCGAGTATGGAATAGTAATAGTTCATTTATTCAAAATAATACTCTTAATACTACTGGTTCAGATGCTTTTGGTTACTATCTCCTCAACCGGGCGCAGAATAATATTTTTGTCAATAATACTATGTTGGGAATAGGAGATGATGCTATCTATTTCTGGACAAGTGTAGGTTCTGATGTATATGCACTTGACAATAATATTAGTAATAACGAATTGTCCAATATTAAAGAACAAGATCTTGATATTATTTATGCTCATGCAAATGGAACATATTTAATAGATCAAGAAATAGGAAATTATACTATTAATTCCAGTACTGTCTACTTTAAGAATAGCACATCTGGAGAAATCTACTTCTTTGAAGCAATAAACGGAACAGGAGGGAGTTTGTCAAGTGATGTTCAAATATTTGATAATAGTGTGTTTGTGAATTCGTCTCAGGAGGGTCTTAATGTTCCGGCAAACATTACACTCTTTGACATGGGGAGTAGAGGCTTTAATGTTCCGACTATTTATGTGAATAGCTCTATTGTGTGTAATGCAACAACGAGTCCAAGCTGTACTAATTTTACATCTCTTGCTGCCGATACAGTTTTCTTTAATGTGAGTTCATGGAGTAATTACACTATTGGTGATGCTAGTCCAAATACAGCGCCTACAATAAATCAGGTTATTATAAATTCTTCAAGTGATACTAATGTAACAAGTGATGACCTCACTGTGTGGGTTAATGCTACGGATAGTGATGGAGATACGATAGTTTCCTATACTCGGTGGTTTAATCTCTCTGTTGAGTATCCCGATCATACAGATATACGATTGAGTGGGCTTACTGATAATGTGTTTACGTTAGTGGAAACTCTTAAATCTGGAAATACTAGTGATGGAGAAAATTGGACTGCCATGATTCAGATTGATGATGGTACGGTTAATGCTACAGCATTTGTTAACAGTTCCTCTTTGGTAGTCGTCGCTGATCCGATTGTTTGTGGAGATGGGGTAAAGGATGGAGCAGAACAATGTGATGACGGAAATACAGACAATGGAGATGGATGTAGCTCGTTGTGTAAGACTGAAGGGGGTGGGAGTTCGAGTAGTTCATCAACTTCTTCAGAGGGGGAAGGGGAGGCTGCTCCTACGGCGGAGGCTGTAGCTGTAGCTATTGCAGATGAATCTGTAGTTGAAACAGAAGCTGTTGCAGTAGAAACCTTGACTGTGGAAGAGGTTGCAGAGATTATAGCTGTGGAAGAGGTTGTGACTGTAGAGGTCTTTACTGAGGATGTATCTGTGGCTGAAACTACTTCTGAGGCTTCTTCTGACACCGGGCCGGCGGCTACGGAAGCTGCTCCTGCAACTACTATCGGACAAGCAATTGCTTCAGTCTTTGCTGCCCCTACTGTTGCACCGGATACACCTACTCCAGTTGCAGCTACGCTCACTACTGAAGCCATAGCCGAACCAGATAATCAAGAATACTTTGCTCAACCACCAGATATTGTTGGGTTAACCATAGCGGATATTGCGCCGTCCGAGGAAACTTTGGGAGATATTTTTACAGGTATATTTACAGATGAGACTGGATTGGAGGAGGGTGAGGTGACCACTATTCCCACAGAGGATGGTAGATTGGAGGTTACGACACTCTCTGAAGAAAGAACTCGGGAGGTTCTCTTTGTGGATAGAGAGGTAGTGGAAGTGGCGCATACTCAACCCGAAATAAGAAATGTAGAGGGGATAGAAACTCTTGGAATAATTAGGGTCACTTTGGATAATGATGGTGTAGTAGTTAATGATAGGACCGGATTTTTTGTGGAAAATAGAATACATATTGAAAGCTTCCAAGAAGAATACCAAACAATTCTAGTGGAAGCCCGGGAAATACAAGATATCTCTGTATCAGAAATTGAAAGTGAAGGCGTTACGATTATCACTCCGGAAGGAACAGTCCAAGTTGTATCCCTACCTGAACAAAAAACTAGAGAAACATTATTTAGAGATAGTGAAATAGTTAGTGTTACTTTGTCTGAACCGGAGACCAGGACAATAAATGGAGAGAAAATAAAAGGAATAATTAGAGTAACTATAGACTCCCAAGGAATAATAGATAGTGAAAAAACAGGGTTTTTCACAGAGAATAAAATATACATCGAAACTTTCTCAGAGGAATACAAAACAATACTAGCAGAAGCAAGAGAAACGCTTAAGATCGAGCAAGGTTCAAGTAAGACTCTTGGCCAAAAATTGGGAGGATTGTTTTCTCAACCTGAAAAAGCCTTCGGGCTGGTGGGTGATGATCAGGAAGGTGAGAATGTATTTGCATGTATAAAATCAACAGAGCCAGAGACAAGTAACCTCCAACTTCGTGGTTCTAATAGGGAAGTTGAAATTCCTGACCAGTTTGAACAGATTGTTACGCCTTTCCGTGTGTTGTTTGATTCTGGAACTACTCGTCTCACGCTATCTGTTCCGCAGAAATACCAAGAGATAGAATTACTCACGTGCTTTGAGGATGAGTGTTCCTCTTCTCCTGTGGAGGTAAGAGGGAGTCTTAACTGTGGTAAGGAGGTTGCCAAGGTCAAGAGGACGTCGAATGAACTTCCTGTGGAGCAATTTCCGATACTTCTCAAAAAAGTGAGTGGGACGCTGCAAGGGAGGAGAAATACACTTAAGACTGGTAGGTATGTGATAACTATACGGAATAATCCTCCTGTAGCTGTGGAACTGGAAGCACCTGGTGAGGCTGTTCCTCAGCCTTTGAATCCGTCACTGAAAATTATATCGACGCCGTTGGATGTAACGTTTAGTCAATTACCAAGTAGTAAGGAGATATCTCTTACACTGCCGTATAAAACTTTCAAGAATATTGATATGCAATCCATTGGAATTTACTATATGGATAGTGAAGGGTGGAACTATCTCGGTGGGAAGGTAGATGATAGACTCCAGACAGTAACTGTGGATATAGAAGATATTGCTCTGTTATCTGAGGGGAAGGAAATACAATTTGCAGTTGTGGCTGCTCTTTGTAGCAGTTGTATTGAATCCACAATTGAAAAGGTGTTTGTTCCTGAGGAGTATACAGATAGAGCAATCTTGCTTGTCCATGGTTTTGCATCTAGCTCAAAAACGTATCAACAGATTATAGATGATATGCGGCTTACGCAGCAGCCCTATAAGCTCTATGTCTTTGACTATCCTCAGAATAAATCCATTGATAGGGTAGCTGAGGATCTTGCATCTTTGATAGAGGAGAGGAGTAATGAATTCAATGAACTTAATATTATTGGGCACAGTCTTGGTGGAATATTGACACAACGAATGTTGCTTTATGCTTCGCAGGGTTCCTTTAACTTCTTAGAGAAGGTGGGAAAAGCGTTTATCATCGGTGCTCCAAATCTGGGAACTCCTGTTGCTGAGAAGTTTGAAATCATATTGGATACCTTTGCCAATAAAGACTCAGACTTTGCAGTTTTGGAGATTGGTGGCGAAATTCTAGAGACCTTGAAGAGGGGGATAGTGACTCCACGTATTGATGGTCCGGACTATCTTGTTATGGCAGGAACAGCTGATGTGGAATTGAATCTTTTGTTGTTCAAAGTCAGTTCAAGCAGTATCTTCAACGAGCCAAGCGATGGTATGGTGAGTGTGACTTCTGCCCAGGCTGTGGGTGTGGATTACGAACCAAATATGTGTGGTGATTATTATGAGATTGCTGTAACCCACACTGATTTATTACACAAAGAAGACAGCAGATTGGTAATTGAAGGGATCATTACGGAAGATAGTGGGTCGGATATCAGGGCAGGAAAATCACAATATGTTGAAATATTTTTGCCAGAGGTTGGAAAGGGGGATGCTGTCTATACGTTGATAGGAAAAATAGAAAATAAAAATAAGATAGCAGATCCAACATTCTGTGCTTGTGGCAACGGGTTCTGTGGAGAGGGTGAGGATGAAAATAATTGTCCAGTGGATTGTGCAGCCATAGTTACAAAAGATAGCTTCTGTGGTGTGAAAGAGCCGCTTAACATGCTTTTTGTTGTGCTGATTTTACTTATGTTGCTTATTGCAGGCATTAGATTGCTATGGAAAAAACATCATTCTCCTAAGTTGCTCTTGGTGGGTGGATTACTCTGGTCCTTGATTATTGGACTCCAGGTTGGTGGATTGTTTATTTGTGATAGTGCTTTGAGTTATACTTCTCAAGTTCTACAGTATCTTACTTGGTCTCTCTTCTATGCTTCTCTTCTGTTGGTTGTATTAACCTTTGTTTGTGTCAAATATCGCGGTTCTGTGAAAAAATATGCCTATGTCCTTGGTGGTATGATAATTGTTGGTAGTGGGCTTCTCTACTCCATATTGTCCTGGAAATTGATGGTGGTTGTTGCTGGATTGAGTATTGTGTGTTGTATTTTTGTGTGGCGGAAAAAGGAAGAGTATGCTGTGGAGCAGGAAGAGAGAAAGGTGGTTGTAGGAGGGGCAAAGAAGAAGAAGGTTGTTGTGGAGAGGGATATCTTGGTTGTTGCTGGGCATTCATATATTCTATTTAGGGCAAGATATTTGCTGTTTAGGGCGAAGATTAGGACCAAGAAGATCTTTGGTTTGTATACTAGCATTGAAAAATTAGAGAAAGAAATTGATGAGCGTTTGAGAAATCAGGGAGGGTCCCGATGAGTCGTCTAGGTGGCCAGCTCAGTGGGATTTTGGTGGATATTGGTATATTTAGAGATCGGAGGGTAAGCTTTTCTGAGGCCTTGATGATGTGGTTAGAGGGAGAAGGGTTTAGCAATGCCGAGATTGGAAGGTTATTGGGACGGGATGGTAGGACTGTGTGGACAATTTTGGATAGGGGGCATAAGAAGGTTGATAGACTGAAAATTGAAGAAGTTGGGGTTGTTGTAGGGACTGGTATTTTTAGGAATCGAAGGTTTAGTATACTGGAAGCGATGGTGATGTATTTAGTAGATAGTATGGGGATTGGATATAGAGAGATCGGTAGATTGTTAGGGAGGAGTGAGAAAACAGTGTGGACTGTCTACAGAAGAGTTTTGGAGAAAAAAAGTAGGGGAAGATAGAAATCTGTGGAGCTAACGTATTAATGCTCTTTCTTTAGCAATATATTCACTTCTGGAAATTTTACCGTTCAGAAATTGAACTTGGAGAGTTTTTAGAGGGTCTCCTCGTGGCTCCTTTAGACACACTGTAGAGGAGGATGGTTTTTGGTCTGGAATATCTTGGACTAATTCTTCTCCTACGGTCATTACTAATGCTCCCATGAGGACTGCAAACACTAGGAGAACTACTGTTGCGATCATTGGTGTGAGTCCTTTTTTTGTCATTTTGGCCTGTTGTAGTGTAGTTATTTCTCGTAGACTGCCTTTAGATGTTCTCTTTGCTCGAATAGAGCGTAGACAAATAATCCGAGGATGGTGAGTTCAAATATTCCGTTAAAAAATAGAGGAAGGTGGAATATGTCGGCATGTCTGAGGACGGTGAAAAATTCTTCTATGACGAATACCCATACTGCAAATGCCAAAAGTCTCCAGGGCTTTGTAAATGTCTGGACATGGTGGACAGAATAATGTATATGGAGGAGTCGTTTGAAAAGGAAAAGCACTAAGACAACTAGCACTAAGTTATAGACAGGTGCTATTACTCCTAAACATTCGGCAAAGGTCATTGTGTTTTCACGATTATGATTTCTAATACAAGTGCGTAGATAATTAATCCTAGGATAAAACTAGGTATGATGTGGGTAAGGAATGGGTGTTTATAGATGTCAAAATATTTGAGGGCACCTAGAACTTCTTCTATGGTGAATAAAAAAAGGGCAATAAGTAGAATTTTCCAAGGTTTTAATCTCGCTTCACCGTGAACCAATCGCATCATATGGACTGCATAGCATGCGACCATAATTGAAAGAAAGGCTGCAGAGGTTGCAAATGTGCCAGCGAGGACTTCTACCATGGTCTCTTCTGTCGATTGGTATTATTTAAATGTTATTATTAATCACTATTAATGGAGAATATAGGTGGAGGGGGTTATACTACTGTGAAATCGACGCAAATTCTAAATCTTCCAGGACCGTAGGCGCCACATTTTGTTGTGGAGATGATTTTTACCTTCTTTTTGGCACTTTTTGCTGCTGATTCTACTTTTTTTGATCCCAGGGCCATGTTTTCCTCTCTTTCAAAGTCATAGAAGTGTACCTTGGTTCCTTTTTTGGTGTGTGGCCAAATTAAGGGAAGGAATGTTTCTGCGCCTTTTGGGAGAGGCATAAGTATTCTATCGAACTTTTGGTGGATTGTTGGTAGGATTTTTGTGACATTCCCTTTTTTTAGGGTGATATTGGTTATTTTGTTTAGTGTAGAGTTGGTTAGGGCGTATTTGTGGGCTGTTGGATTAATCTCGATGCCTGTAATATGTGTTGCTTTGGTGTTTTTTGATATTGTTGTACTGTAGGGTGAGATTCCATTAAACATTACAAGGATGTTTTCTCCTTTTTTTACTTGTTGAAAGATACGTTTTCTTTCAGTTGCTAATCTGGGGGAGAAATAACACTTCTCTATGTGTAGTTCTAGGGCTGTGTTGTTTTCTCTATGGATGGTAGTTTTTCTTTTTTCACCTGCTAGATGTGTGTATTTTTGGAGTCGGAAGACGCCGGAGTGTTGGGAGGCTTTTTTTACCACTACCTTTATGTTTGGGTGTTGGTCGAGAAGTGTGGAGGCGATGATTTTTTGTTTTGTTTTCAGTTCTTTTGGTATTTCTAGGATGGCGATGTCTCCGATGATATCATAGGCTGTTTTTAGGTGAGAAAGTTGGGTGGGAGATAGGTGTTTCTTTAATGCTTGTCTAAGGGTGGTAGGTTTCATAGTGCTACTAGAAGTACTCCAAACACCATAACGAGAGATGCGACAATTCTGGAGGCGTAGTGATGGTCATGGAAAAGTGCCCCTCCAATTACTGTTGAAAAAAAGGCATTCATTTTTACTACTGGAAATACTAAAGATGCTTTGAACATGTTCAGGGCATTAAAGTAGAGTAGTCTTGAGACGAATAATAGAACTGCCATCACGATAATAAATCTGCCTGCGTTTTTTATACCATGGACGATCCCCTTAAACCCGTCATGAAAAATATGGATTAATAAAATGAAATTGAAGGCAATAAAGAATGTGTAGATAAAGATAAAGGTGTAGACATCGACATGTGCGAGGAGAGATTTATTGATAATTACTAGGATTGAGAGGAGGACCATGGCAGCTAGGATGTAGAGTGTGTGTTTATGGGATATTAGTTTCTTAAGTGGCTCCATAAAGTGGATAGATAATTTGTTGGACTCTAGTAAGTATGCACCTACTACAATAAGTCCTATACCTCCGACATTTAAGGGAGATATTTTTTCTCCTAGCACTATAAATGCAAAGACTGCTGTTAGTGCAGGTCCGACGTTTAGGAGAGGTGCTGCAACAGATACTTCTAGATGTCTAATACCTTTAGCTTCGAAGAATAGGATGAGGGTGATAAATAATGAAGCAATGTAGATAAAAACGTAGGTGAGTATGGGGAGGTGAAGGTCTATTCTTGGGATAAGAACTAGAGACATAATAAATGTAAATATGGCGAAAACAGCTGAGAACTCCATGGCGTGCTCTTTCATTAATGCTCGTTTCTCTATGACAATCATTAATCCAGAAGCTAGGGCTGCTCCAAGTGCAAAGAGTACCCAAGACATTAAAAATCACCCAGGGTGCGTTGCTTTTGTTCAGATTTTAGTTTTTCCAATTTTTTTAGGGTATTTGTGACACGTTCTTCAGAGAAGTCATGCTGTTCTATGAGGAGGTCTTTGATATTTTTTTCGTCAATCTCCTTTATTGTGAGGTCGTAGTTTTTTTCGACCGGCATGTCTTTGATTGTGTCAAATACTTTTTTCCAAGGCAGAGTATAAAAATCATTCCATTTTACTTCCTCGAATAGGGCCTCAAAATTGTTTTTATGTTTTGAGACGAGTTTAATTGCATTTTTAGGGCCTATTCCCTTTATACCTCCCTTATTGTAGTCAGTTCCTACTAACATGGCTAGGGCTATTAGTTGGTCTGGAGTGATGTTTAATGTTGAGAGGAATTTTTGGAGGGTAATCCGTTCTGGTTGTATGGTTTCGAATGAAGCTTTTGAGGCACGTTTTCTTCTGCCTGCGATTGATAGGTTTCTTACAAGGATTGTTGAGCCGTGGAGGAGTGAGTCATAGTCTTGAGAGACCACAGCATATGCATCGCCCTGTTGGACCATAAAGGCTGCTTGGGCTTCTCCTTCACTTGGAGCTTGGATGATGGGTAATCCGAGGGCTGAGAGGAGGAGTTTTGCTTCTGCTATGACTTCAGGGGTGAGGCGGACGGTTCTCGATGCAAATTTTTTCATGGCATCGATATCTTGCTCTTTAACGGCAATTTTGTATTGTTTTTCTGCTTCTGCTTTGATTGCTTTTCTTCTTTCTCGTTCTTCTTGTTTTAATTTTGGTGGGATGCCGTCGAAGACAAACGCCAATTTTAATCCTTCTTCCATTAATCGTGTTGTTCTTGCGAAGAGGCCTACAAGATGGGATGTTAGATTTCCTTTTGAGTCTTGGAGTGGGGTGCCATCTCTAGAACGGATTGTTGTTAGGAATTGGTATAAGAGGTTGAATGTGTCTACCACTAACCATTTGTTCTTTAGGTCGGGAATCTTTATTTCTTCTGCTGGTACAAGGTCTTTTATTGCTAATCCCATTTTAGATTTGTATTATTTTGATATCTTTAAAGTCTGTGGTTGCTGATAGTTGTGCTTTTTTGTTTAATTTGCCTGGTGTGATGAGTAGTGATGGTAGTTTCTTTAGTTGGGCTTTTCCATAGGTTGCTGCAAGGTCGGATTCGTTTATGAGTTTTTTCTTTTTTGCTTTAACAAAGTGCTTAATGGTTCCTACTGCTGACGGGATGTTTACTTGGAAGTCTATTTCTGCGTTTTTTCTAATGATGTTTTTTTCTAGGACTTCTATTTTGTTCTTTTGGAAATATGTGGTTAGTTGGATGAGGAATTCATCTGGAAGTGGGGCTTTTTTTGGTTTAGGGGTGGGTTTTTCTCTCATGACTGGGTGGGATGGTTTTGTTTGTGGAGGGGATGGAGGGGTTTTTTTGGGAGTTATTTTTTTGACGGTTGGTTTTTTTCTTACTGTGGTTTTCACTCCGAGAGATTTTTTTATTAGGTCTGAGGCGGCTGTATTTTCTAGGAGGTACCATTTCCAGAATATTTCTTGGGTTCCGTTTATGGATACTTGGAGTGGTTTTGCAAAGTCTTTAATTTGCCTTAGGGCTGTTCTTGTTAGGGGATCGAGGGATTTATCTTTTAGGATTTGGTCTTTTTGTAGTTTTGTGAAGGCTGCTTGTTCAGGTCCTTTTAGGTTTTTAGAGAATGATTGCAGTCTTTGTTCTTGTCCTGGGAGGAAGTATAGAGGTGAACCGCCTACTTTTACTGTTGAGACTAGGACTTTTTTCTTTGAGGAGAGTTCTGATAACATTGCAGAAGCTAATAGGATGTTTGTTTGGATTTCCTTGGCAGCTTGGATAGGGATGATAGGTCCTGCACGTTGCATGAACTGGAGAATTTTTTCTAGGTTATCCATAAGAATTTAGTTGTATAGTGGGTTTAAATAGTTTGTTGGTATGTAGTTATGGTCGTAACCATCTAATTTCCCAGTAAGAAACATCTCCTTCGTCGTCTACGACTCCTAATAAGAGTCGTTTTTTTGTGGAGTGGGCTACTCTGTTCTTTGCAGCGAATTCATGCCAGGTTAGTGTTCCTGATTCATGGACTGGGTAGAGGATCCAACGGGCGTGGTCTTCTCCTGGTTTTACTCCTCTATCGTATACTCTGAAGTTTGCTCCAAACTTTAGAGCGGTTTTTACCACGTAGCCTCTGTTTCGCATGTCTTTAAAGACAGAGTAGTTTATTGGGAAGTTTTTTTGGAGTCTTTTGAAACGTTTTTCTAGCTTTTCTATGCTGATGGGTTTGTTTCTTCCGTCTATGATTGTTAGTTTCTTTTTTTCTACCAAGTAGAGTGCTTCAAATAAGGAGAGTTCTACTCTTGATTCTGTTAGGGAGCCAAACCTAGATTGATTGTAGAGTTCTTTTGCTTCGTCAGAGTCTTCTGTTAATACTTTGGAGTCTCTGATTTCAGCTAGTGGAAGGCCTTTTGTCATGGGTATAGAACTTGGTAGAATGTTTTTAAACCTTTGTACTGGAGAATATATTTCTATATGGTAAAGAATAAGGGGGTTAATCAATAACAATCTTATTCGTCTTGCCGTAGCTGATTCTCTTTAGAACTCCTTTTTGGTCTAATTTATCTAGGATTCTTGTGACTGTTGCTTTAGGGATGTTGAGTTCGTAGACCAAGTCTTTTTGGAGACAGGCGTTGTGTTCAAGGACGTAGAGGTATATTTTCTTTGCTTCGCCTTCGAGCATCTCTGCTGATATTTGTTGCTTTTTTGTGAGGGTGAGGCGTTTGGATAGGTCTGAGAGGTAGTAGAATAATGAGGCGCCTGCTGAGGCTGAGAGGAGCATTAACAGGATTGTTGTAATTGGGGAGAATGTTCTTGGGATGGGTGCTGTGATTGATTTGCCTGATTCTAGTTTTATGACTATTTCTTTGTTCATTCCTACAAACATGATGATTACTATTAAGAATATTGAGATTAGGAAGATGCCTATGGACATGGCTTCTTTTTTGTTCATATGAGTGACTCCTGGCTAACACCTACAAGGTCATCCTCTTGAAAGGTTTCTAGGATTTGGAAGAAGCATATTTCTGTCTGTCTGATTGGGTCAAATCCGCATTGTTCTTTTTCAAATGAGTAGAAGTCACCTTCTTGGTAGAGTTCGTAGTTGTTATTTGTTGTGTAGATGAGTAAGTCGTTGAAGTTTGTGAGGGGTGTGTTGAGGTATCTGCTGAGTTGTTCATAGGTGTAGAGATCGTAGGAGTAGTGGTCATCTGGTTCGATGAAGCCTAAATCATCAATGTCGTCTTGTTGGAGTTCTAGGAAAAGCTCTTCGTCATAGGGGACGTAGAGTGTTAGTAGGATTCCTAGCAATGCTCCGAGGATGAGGACAAGTAGTGTTAGGATTGATATTTTGAATATTTTATCTGCCAGCGTCATTGTTGTTGTGAATGGTTTTGTTTATTTAAAGGTTGGTAAATGGTAATTAAAAAAATAAAAAAATATTTAACCGAAAAAGCTATACCACAATCTGCCAAGTTCGTAGAATAGGGCGTCTAGGCCTGTTTCTTGGTCTGCTGCTTCGAACTTTTGGTTTATAGACTCAATGTCTGCGATGATTGCGGGTTGGTCTTCTGGGTCTGCATCTACTAGGGCGTCTAGTCTTTCGTCTAGCTCTCTATCTAGGGGTTCATAGATGTCTCTGTGTTGTTCGAACAGTGAGTCGATTTCCTCTTCTACTTCGTAGATTCTGTCTTCTTCGAAGTCATCTTCACAGTAGATGTCTGGTAGTTTGTCGTAGAGGGCTGTGATGCCAAATTTGTCATCTAGGTCAAAGAGTTGATCCTCTAGGTCATAGATTTCTTCGTCAATTTTGTCTAGGACTTTGTCTGGGGCATCGTTTTCCCAAGCTTCGTCGTATTCGTCGTATAGCTCATATAGTTCGTCCTCTAGGTCTGCATATGCTTCTGCGTGTTCCTCATAGAGTTCGTCTATTTGGTTTTGGATGTCTTGTTGCTCATCTGTGAGGTGGGAGTTATAGAGGTTGTCTATTTGTGCTTCTGCCTCTATAAGACCTGAGTTTTGTTCTAGTGCGTCGTATTTTGCGTCTAGGGCTTCAAACTTAGCGTCAATTTGGTTTTGTTCCTCCTCTGTTTGGGCAGCATTGTATTCTCGCTCTAGTGCGTCCCATTCATTGTCCAGTTCTACGAATTTATGTTCGACTTCGTCGTATATATTGTCTAGGTTGTCAAAGAGCTGTTCTTCGACATTGCAGAAGCTTTCTTGGACTGAGCTTCCTGCATCCGAGTTATGGTCTGCCATTACCGCTGGGACTGCAACCATAGCTGCTGCCATTCCTAATGCCACTGTTTTTTTTATGTTTTTGTTCATTTTTTGTTCTCCAAGGCCTTTTCTTTTGAAAGGTCTTAGAGTACTAATAGGTGGAACAATACTAGTATTCTAGGTGGAATGCATTCCAGGGGAGGAAAA
>CEPX01079508.1_pt1 | contig 16838 bp, 11 predicted proteins | sample 361361 | NCBI WGS metagenome assembly CEPX01 (sample SAMEA2619974, study PRJEB7988) | marine metagenome | biome: marine biome (ENVO:00000447); feature: mesopelagic zone (ENVO:00000213) & marine oxygen minimum zone (ENVO:01000065); material: "saline water (ENVO:00002010), including plankton...
GAGATCCACCACTCCTCGACCCCGCCGACGTCGACGCGTGCCGCCAGGACCTGTTCTCCATCTGGTGCCCACCAGTGGCCGCGGCTGCGTCCCATCTCCTCGGCGGCCACGAACTCGGCCGACCCCCATGAAACAGTGTCGGTGGCTCCCCCGATGAGGTGGTGGTCCCCGGCCGGTCCCGTTGTCCGGACTCCCCGACCTGAGACATAGGCCACTGACATGCCGTCCGGTGAGATCCGGGGGTCGAAGGCATCACCTGATGAGGACATCTCGACCACCCGGCCGTCACCGGCCAGGTCGGCAAGGAACACCCGGCCATTCAGCGCAAGGCAGACACGGGAAAGGTCTGGCAGTGCGTCGTAGGCGACTATCCCCGAGCCCACCTCTCGAGTCCGCTCGCGACGCGCCAGTTCCGCTGGTGGCAGGTCGTCTCCGTCCTCCCGGAGAAGAGCCGGCGGGTCGGCTACGAGGCGCTCCTCACCCGTGGTGGGATCAAGAACCCACAGGCAGTTGACCGGATCATCCCCTGCGCCTGAACGGAGGAACAGGACCCGGCTGCCATCCTCTGAGACCGCCACGCTGCGCGGCTGCCCACAGGTGAACCGACGCGTTCGCGCCAGCTGCCTCGGGAAGGTGTCACCCACCGGGGCCTGCCGCCACGGGCTCCAGCCTGGCCGTGAAGTGCCTCAACCAGGGCGCCTGTTCGACGATGCGGTATCCACCGATGGATCCGGCCCTAGCGGCCACGTCGAGCACCACCTCGGCCACGTAGTCGATATGGCTCTGGGTGTACGTCCGTCGGGGGATGGCCAGGCGCACCAGTTCCATTGCGGCCGGGACCTCGGTGCCGTCCTCCTGTGGCACACCGAATGCCAGCGAGCCCAACTCGACTCCACGGACCCCGCCCTCGCGGTAGAACTCGACGGCCAGCGAGTGGGCTGGATACTCGTGCGGCGGAATGTGGGGTAGCAGCGCCCCGGCGTCAACGAAGACTGCATGACCACCAGGCGGTTGCACGATCGGAACGCCACCAGCAGCCACCTTCTCGGCCAGGTACTCAACCGACCGGGTGCGGTACCGCAGGTAGTCCTCGTCCAGCACCTCGACGAGGCCCTGTGCGATGGCTTCGAGGTCGTAACCGGCAAGGCCTCCGTAGGTGGGGAAACCCTCTGTGAGGATCAGGAGGTTGCGACACTCGACCGCGACCCGGTCGTCGTTGAGGGCCAGGAAGCCACCGATGTTGGCCAGGCCGTCCTTCTTGGCCGACATGGTGCAGCCGTCGGCCAGCGAGAACATCTCCTGTGCGATCTCCTTCGGCGTCCTGTCGGCGTACCCCTCCTCACGGGTCTTGATGAACCAGGCATTCTCGGCGAACCGGCAGGCATCCAGGAAGAACGGCACGTCGTACTCGTCGCACACCTGGCGAACAGCCCTCAGGTTGGCCATGGACACCGGCTGACCCCCACCCGCATTGTTGGTAACGGTCACCAGCACCAGTGGGATCCGGTCTCCGTCGGCCTCCAGCGACGAACGGAGTGCGGCAATGTCCATGTTCCCCTTGAACGGTGCCACCAGGGCCGGATCACTTCCCTCAGCGGCAACCAGGTCCCTGGCCTCGGCACCCCTGTACTCAACGTTTGCCCGGGTGGTGTCAAAGTGGTTGTTGTTGACCACGACATGGCCCTTGTCGGCCAGCACGGAGAAGAGGATCTTCTCGGCGGCCCGACCCTGGTGGGTCGGAATCACCTCGCTGAACCCCGTCAGGTCGCGCACCACCTCCTCGAACCGGAAGAAGGAGGGGCTTCCGGCATAGGACTCGTCTCCCAGCATCATCCCGGCCCACTGGCGGGTGGACATGGCACCCGTACCGGAGTCGGTGAGGAGGTCAACGGTGACCTCCTCGGCCCTCAGGCCGAACAGGTTGTAGTGGGATCTGCGGAGGGCCTCTTCGCGCACCTCCCTGGACGGCATCGAGATTGCCTGGACGGTGTGAACCCGGAAGGGTTCGATTATCGGTCGCTCACCCACTCATGTACTCCCCGGTAATGCCCCACCATTGCGAACGGTACAGCGCCGGGTTGGCTCCGGAACGCGGCCTGGAGCAGAATCCAGCCGTGCAACTTGGGCTTGTGTGGGGTTACTGGGGGGCGAGGCCACCATCTGACCTGGTTTCGCTGACCCAGGAGGCGGAACGGCTCGGATTCGACACCGTGTGGAGCGCCGAGTCGTGGGGCTCGGATGCCTTCTCCCCCCTCGTCTACCTGGCCGCCCACACCGAGCGGATCAGGTTGGGAACAGGCATCGTCCAGCTGGCTGCGCGTACACCCACCGCCACGGCTATGCACGCCGTCACGCTGGACCACCTCTCCAACGGCAGGCTGATCCTGGGGCTCGGAGTCTCCGGGCCACAGGTTGTCGAGGGCTGGTACGGGCAACCGTCCAGACGACCCCTGGCCCGTACCCGCGAGTACGTCGAGGTGCTCCGGTCGGCATTCGCCCGTGAGAGCCACCTGTCCTACGACGGGGAGTTCTACCAGCACCCCTACACGGGCGATGGTTCCCAGGGTCTGGGCAAGCCGCTGAAGGTGATGACCCACCCCTTGCGCTCCGACGTACCGATATTCATCGGTGCCGAGGGCCCGAAGAACGTGACACAGACATGTGAGATCGCCGACGGTTGGCTGCCGCTCTACTACTCGCCGTACCGGCCCGAGGTATACGCCGACGACATCGCCGGTCGACGCGAGGGTTTTGAGATCGCTGTCTACGTGGTGCTCCAGGTGACCGATGACGTCGAGGCAGGGCTCATTCCGGTGAAGACCAGCATCGCCCTCTACATAGGTGGGATGGGGGCCAAGGGCCAGAACTACCACACGCGGCTGATGGCGAGAATGGGCTTCGAAGAGGAGGCTCTCCGCATCCAGGACCTGTTTCTGGCCGGGAGGCGTGAGGAGGCTGTGGCGGCGGTTCCCACCGAGTTCGCTGACGAGATCAGCCTGATCGGGCCGCCCGAGCGGATCCGTGAGCGCCTGCAGGCCTGGGAGGACAGCCCTGTCACGATGCTCAACGTGTCCACCCGCAGCCCCGACGACCTTCGTCAGGTCGCCGAGATCGTGCTTGGCTGAGCCCCTTCCCGCTGTTCCTACAGCCCGGTGTTGGCTAGCGTGCGCGCCATGTCGGGGAACGGTGACGTCAAGGTTCGTGCGGCGGTCAGCCGTGGTGTCGGCATGGCCACCTCAGTCGAGGAACTCGTGCTTGCAGCCCCCGGCGCCGGCGAGGTACGTGTCGCCATCGACGCCTGCGCCGTCTGCCACTCGGACCTCATGTTCCTCGATGGTGGCTGGGCAACCGACTTTCCCGTGGTTCTGGGCCACGAGGCAGCGGGCCATGTCGTGGAGCTTGGCGAAGGCGTCGACAACGTCGCTGTCGGTGACCGGGTCGTGGTCTCGTTGATCCGCGCCTGCGGTGAGTGCCGGGCCTGTAGACGCGGCCACGATGTCGCCTGTACCGGCGACCTCGCCCTTCGAAACCGGAGTCCGCTGTCCGATCTCAACGGTGACCCGGTAGCCCACGGCCTGGGAACTGCCGCCTTTGCAGAGCAGGTTGTAGTCCACCGCTCCCAGGTGGCGGCCTTCCCGGACAGCGTGCCGTCCGAAGCGGCAGCCCTGCTGGGTTGTGGGGTCCTCACAGGGGTGGGGGCAGTCACCAATACGGCCCAGGTCGGCGAGGGAGAGTCCGTGGTCGTCATCGGATGTGGAGGGGTCGGCCTGAGCGTGGTCCAGGGAGCCCGGCTCGCAGGTGCCGATCCGATAATCGCCGTCGACCCCCTGGTGTCCAAACAGGAATCGGCCCTGAAGTTCGGTGCCACCCATGCCACCGGGCCCGATGACACCGCCGACAGGCTCACCGGAGCGACCGGAGGCCGACTGGCGGACCACGTGTTCGTGACGACGGCTGCACCGGGGGCCTTTGCAGGTGCCACGGGCCTGCTGGACCGCATGGGTTCCCTCGTCCTGGTGGGGATTCCGGCCGAGGGGGTGACGTTTGACATCGATCCGGGGGTTCTTGCCGTGGCGAACCAGAGGATCCTTGGTTCGAAGATGGGTACCGCCCGCCTGGCTGAGGACGTGCCCCGCCTGGTCGACCAGTACCTTTCCGACCAGCTTGACCTGGACGGCATGGTCACGTCGACGTACAGCCTCGACGAAATCGACACCGCCTTCGCCGAGGCACGGAGCGGCGAGGCGATAAGGACGGTTGTCGTCTTCGACCACTCAGGTCACACAGGGAACTCCACCAGATGAAGGTCGTCGACGTGGAGACCTTCGTTGTCGGCAACCCTCCACCACGCCACGGCGGCCGCTACTTCATCTTCGTGACGCTCACCACCGACGGCGGGGTGAAGGGCGTCGGTGAGGCGTACGTGGCAACCGTCGGGCCCCACATCGTTGCCGAGATGATCGAGGACGTCGCCGGACGCCATCTGGTGGGTGAGAGCCCCTTCAACGTGGAGACCTTCTGGCGCCGGGCGATCGGCAGCGGCTACTCGCTACGGCCTGATCCGACGCTGTGCGGTGTGATCAGCGCCCTCGAGATGGCCTGCTGGGACATCATCGGCAAGGAGACCGGCCGGCCGATCCACGACCTGCTCGGTGGTCGGGTTCATGAGGGCCTCCGCTCCTACACCTATCTGTACCCCCGGGATGACGACGCCTACGCACCGAAGGACGGTCCGAACCTCTACACCGATCCCGTGCTGGCGGCAGAGCAGGCGGTTCGCGAGGTCGAGCGGGGCTTCACTGCCGTGAAGTTCGACCCGGCAGGGCCCTACACGGTGTTCGACGGCCGCCAACCCTCCCTGGAGCGCCTTGACCTGTCAGAGCGCTACACAGCGGCAATCAGGGAAGCGGTCGGAGACAGGGCCGACCTGCTGTTTGGAACCCACGGGCAGTTCACCCCGTCAGGCGCGCTGCGCATGGCTAGACGCCTCGAGGCCTACGAACCCCTCTGGTTCGAGGAGCCGGTACCCCCAGATGACGTGGAGGGCATGGCGAGGGTGGCGGCCGGAACCACGATTCCTGTGGCCACCGGTGAACGGCTAACGACCGCAGGCGAGTTCGCAGCCGTCCTCCGGGCCGGGGCGGCGTCGATCCTCCAACCCAACCTGGGGCGTAGCGGTGGCATCCTCCAGGGCAAGAAGATCGCCTCGACGGCCGAGGTTCACCAGGCGCTGCTGGCCCCGCACTGCTACTGCGGACCCGTCGTGGCTGCTGCCAACATCGCCCTTGCGGCCTGCTCTCCGAACTTCCTGATCCTGGAGTCGATCGACGACTGGGGTGGCTTCCACGCCGACCTCCTGGAGACACCGATCAGGTGGGAGGACGGGATGGTCATACCGTCCGGCGAGCCCGGACTGGGTGTGGTGCTGAACGAGGATTTGGCGAGGGCCCACCCCTACGAGGGTGACGAACTGCACCTGACCCCGTCCCTGAGACCTCAGGCAACCTCGGAGAACCTGCCTACCTGACCCTCTCCCACCGGGCGATTACCGCTTGGCAGCAATATCTTGACCAGTTCCCACATTTCGGTAATCTACTCCCGGCATGAACTCGGTACAGAGCATTGAACGCGCCCTCACCCTCATGGAGGAGGCGGCACGCCAGCCGGGCGGCCTCGTCGACCTGGCCCGGCGGGCGGACCTTCCCGTCAGCACGACAGCACGCATTCTCGGCACCCTCGAGGGCGCCGAGGCAGTAACGCGCAGCCCTGACGGCTCCTACCGGATCGGCTCGCTCATGCGCAGCATGGGAAAATCGCTGGATCTTGGAACAGACCTGCTGACCGCCTCCGAACACCACCTGTCTGCGATGGCAGCCGACCTGGACGAGGCAGCCTGTATCTCTACCGTGGTTGGCCATGACGTGTTGACCGTTCGCCAGGTAGATGCACCCAAGCCCATCCAGGCTGAGGACTGGACCGGAACCCGGGTTCCCCTGCATGCCGGATCTGCCGGCTTCGTGATCATGGCAACCTGGTCCGAGGCCGAGGTGGAGGCCTTCCTCGCCGGCAACCTACCGGCATTGACCGACCGCACCGTCGTGGACCCGGACGCCCTCCGGTCGCTGATCAACGATGTCCGTCGCAGGCGTGTCATCTGGACCCACGGCGAGTACGTGGAGGGCCTGTCGAGTTGCGCAGCCGCAATCCTCAACGCACGCGGCAACGCCGTGGGTGCCCTGTACACCTACGGGCCCAGCTACCGGTTCCCGCAACCGGATACGGCCTCAGACGTAGCCGCACAGGTTCTCGACCGGGCTGACAGGATTTCAGCTGAACTCGGCTACCGGGCACCGGAGGGTGGTTCCCGGTGACACGTCGTGGCAGGAGTGCACGGGAGGGCGCAAGGTCCCGAACCCGCAACGCGGCCACAGACCAGCCGCCGTCTGAACAACCGCGGATGCGCCTCGACCCCATCAGGGCCGTGTCCGAAGACGAACTGGAATCCATCCATCTGGCATCCCTTCGGGTCCTCGCAGAGACAGGTATCGACTTTCTGGATGAGAAGGCGCGCCGGCAGTTGGCCGACGCAGGGGCAGACGTCGACGGAGACCGGGTCCGCTTCGACCCGGACCTGGTCCTCAACCTCGTGGCCACCGCGCCGGCAGAGTTCACCCTCCACGGGGTTCGCCCGGAGCGGAACCTGACCATGGGCGGCAACTTCATCACCACCACGTCGGTGGCCAGCCCGCCGTTCGTGACCGGCCTGGGCCGTGACCGGCGCGACGGCAACCGCGACGACTACCGCAACCTGATCAAGCTGGGCCAGGTTCTCAACATCATCCACACCGCAGCCGGCTACCCGGTGGAACCTATGGACCTGCACCCGTCGGTCCGGCACCTCCACGCCACCCACGACATGCTCACGCTCTCCGACAAGCCATCGTTCGTCTACAGCCTCAGCAGGCAGCGCAACCTCGATGCCATCGAGATGACCCGTATCGCCAGGGGCGTCAGCGACTCCACCATCGACGAGCAGGCCTCCATCATCTCGGTTATCAACGCCAGCACGCCGCTGCGCTACGACACGGTGATGCTCCACGGCATCCAGGAGATGTCGGCCCGAAACCAGGTGATCGTCATCACCCCGTTCACCCTGGCCGGTGCAATGGCGCCGATAACGGTGGCCGGTGCACTGGTACTGCAGAACGCGGAGGCCCTCGCGGGCATCGCCTACACACAGGTTGTGAAGCCCGGGGCACCGGTCATCTACGGGGGCTTCACCTCCAACGTCGACATGCGCTCCGGCACCCCGGCATTCGGCACCCCCGAGTACTGGCAGGCATGCCTGATCGGGGGCCAGCTGGCCCGACGCTACGACCTCCCCTACCGGTCATCGAGCGTGAACGCCTCCAACAGCGTCGACGCCCAGGCTGCATACGAGAGCGTGTTCTCCCTGTGGGGAGCGGTCATGGGCGGAGTCAACCTGCTGCTCCACGGTGCAGGTTGGCTGGAGGGAGGCCTCCTGGCCTCGTACGAGAAGATGGTCATAGACGCCGACAACCTGAACATGGTTGCGGCGATGCTGAAACCGATCACCGTCGACGACTCCACACTTGCAGTCGAGGCCATCGCAGAGGTGGGACCGGCGGGCCACTTCTTCGGTACCTCCCACACCCAGGAGCGCTACACCACCGAGCACTTCCAGCCAATGGTCTCGGACTGGCGCAACTTCGAGAGTTGGGACGAAGGTGGTCGCGTCGAGGCCCACCAGAGGGCCGAGAAGCTGGCCCACCAGCTTCTGGACTCCCACGAGGAGCCTCCGATGGACTCCACAGTCCGTGCAGAACTCGACGAGTTCGTGGCCCAGCGGGTAGACGAGGGCGGCGTCGAGACCGACTACTGAGCAGTGCAGTCCCACAAGGAGCCAGGAGCATGAAGCAGCAGACCAAGGTGGTTGTGATCGGCGGCGGTGTCGTCGGGTGCAGCGTTCTCTACCACCTCACCGAGGCCGGCTGGACCGACGTGGTGCTCGTCGAGCGTAGGGAACTCACCGCCGGTTCCACCTGGCACGCGGCAGGTGGAATGCACACCATCAACGGCGATCCGAACGTGGCCGCCCTTCAGCGCTACACGATCCAGCTCTACAAGGACCTGGAGGAAAAGTCGGGCCAGCCATGTGGAATACACCTGACCGGCGAGTTGATGCTGGCAGAGACCGAGGAACGAATGGACTGGCTCCGGATGGTCCACGCCCGCAGCCGCTACCTCGGCATGGACACCGAGTTGATCTCGGTGGCCGAGGCCAGGGAGCACCTCCCCTACATGGAAGAGGAGTTCTTCGTGGGTGCCATGTTCGACCCGGTAGGAGGCCACGTCGACCCGTCCGGGGTGACACACGCCTACGCGGCGTGTGCCCGCATGGCCGGTGCCGAGATCTACAGGAACACATGGGCCGAGGACATTGTCCAACGCGCCGACGGCACCTGGGACGTGGTCACCGAAAAGGGCACCATCAACGCCGAACACATAGTGAACTGCGGTGGCCTGTGGGCCCGCGAGGTCGGGCGCATGTGTGGAATCGAGTTGCCGATCCTGGCAATGGAGCACCAGTACCTGCTGACCGAGGAGATTCCCGAGTTGAGGTCGTGGCTCGATGCCACTGACGGACACGGCCGCGGTGCCGTCGACTTCGGAGGCGAGATCTACACGCGTGCCGAGGCCGGCGGCCTTCTACTGGGTACCTACGAGCAGGCCGGCGTTCCCTGGCAGACCAGGGAGACCCCATGGGACTTCGGCTCACAGCTGCTCTCCCCCGACCTGGACCGGATCGCTCCGTCTCTCGAGGTGGGCTTTGCCCACTTCCCGATCTTCAACGAGGTCGGCATCAAGCAGGTCATCAACGGGCCGTTCACGTTCGCCTCCGACGGAAACCCGTTGATCGGGCCCATCCGCGGCCAGCGCGGACACTGGGTGGCCTGTGGTGTCATGGCAGGTCTCAGCCAGGGGGGCGGTGTGGGCCTTGCAGTTGCCAACTGGATGACCACCGGCGACCCGGGCTTCGACGTCTGGGGCATGGATGTGGCCCGCTACGGCGACTGGACGACCCCCGCATACACGCGGGCCAAGGTCCAGGAGAACTACAGCCGCCGCTTCCGCATCTCGTTTCCCAATGAGGAGCTACCAGCAGGCCGGCCACTCTTCACCTCACCCATCCACGGGCGCCTTACCGGGGCAAACGCAGTGTGGGGGGCCTACTACGGCCTGGAGACCGCCATGTGGTTCCAGAGGCCCGGGGAGGACCCGGTCGAGGATGTCACCTTCCGACGCTCCAACGCCTTCGACGTGGTTGCCGACGAGGTCAGGGCGGTCCGCGAGGGTGTCGGCATGATCGAGACCACCGGCTTCGCCAAGCACGAGTTCACCGGTTCCGGGGCAAGGGCATTCCTCGACCGGGTGATGGCCAACCGGATCCCGGCCGAGGGCCGCATGGCGCTGACCCCGATGCTGAACCACCAGGGAATGCTCATCGGCGACTTCACCGTTGCGGCTCTTCCGACAGCCCTCGGAGACGACGAGCGGTTCCTGGTGCTCGGCTCGGGCATCGCCGACGGGTACCACGAGCGCTGGTTCAGAGAGCACATGGACGACTTCGGGGACGGGGTCGGCTACCGGTCCCTGGGCCACGAACTGACAGGCCTATCCATCGCCGGACCGGCATCGCGCGACCTGCTGGCGTCGGTAGCCGAGGCGGACGTGTCCGGTGATGCGTTCCGGTTCCTCGACATCCGACCGATGTCGCTCGGCGTGGTTCCTGCGCTCGTGGGCCGTATCACCTTCACAGGCGACCTGGGCTACGAAATCTGGGTTCCGGCATCGCTGCAGGCCCGCCTGTTCGACATGCTCATGGCAGCAGGAGCGGTACACGACATCCGGCTGTTCGGCCTGAACGCCCTCAACAGCATGCGATTCGACAAGAACTTCGGTGGCTGGGCCACCGAGTACCGACCCATCTACACACCGTGGGAGGCGCGGATGGGAATGTTCGTAAAGTTGGACAAGGGTGATTTCATCGGCCGGGAGGCCGCCGCCGCCTCGTATGAAGCCGGGGCCGACCGCCTGCTCACAGCCTTCACCGTCGACGTTGACGACGCCGACGTGATCGGCAACGAACCCATCTGGCACAATGGAGAGGTCGTCGGGTGGGTCACCTCCGGCGGCTATGCACACTGGTCGAAGGCCTCCTGCGCCCTCGGCTACGTACCTGCTCACCTCGCAGAGGTCGACGAAGGTTTCGAGATCGAGGTGGTGGGCGTGAAGAGGTCGGCCAGCCGACTCGCAGAGCCGCTGTTCGATCCGTCTGGAACACGGATGCGGTCCTGAGAGGAGGAGGTCACCATGGGTGCGCCAGGAACACGACCCGAGAACCCCGACGACCCCCTGGTCCAGCGCGCGGCAACGGTCGGCAACCGCATTGTCATGGGGCCCGGGGAGCCGGCCATCTCCGAGTGGGTTGCCGCCGGACTGGAGCTCCCCGACCTTGACTCGATGCAGCGCTACCGCCTGGAGCGCATCCAGGAACGGCTGGCGGTCGAGGATGTGGCCGGTGTGCTGCTCTTTGACCCGCTCAACCAGATGTACGCCACCAACTCGCCGAACATGCAGATGTGGTTCACGCACAACCATGCCCGGTGGGCGTTCGTTGCCACCGACGGACCGCTGATCCTGTTCGACTACCAGGCCTGTGAGTTCCTCTCGGCCCACAACCCCCTGATCGACGAGGTCCGGCCGACGACGACCTTCACATACTTCCCTGCCGGTACCCGTGTCGACGAGCGTGCGACGAAGTTCGCAGCCGAGATAGCCGACCTGGTCCGCACCCACGGTGGTGGCAACAACCGGCTGGCCGTCGACGTGATCCCGCCGGCGGGTTCCGCTGCTCTCGTCGCAGAAGGCCTTGTGCTCACCGACGGAATGGCCGTCATGGAGAGGGCGCGGGCGGTCAAGGGACCTGACGAGATCGCCGCCATGCGCTGCTCGGTGGAGGCCACCCGGGTCTCCTGTCAGAAGATGTTCGAGGCCATGGAACCGGGAATGACCGAGCAGGCACTGTGGGCCGTTCTGTGGGCCGAGATGCTGGCCCGGGGCGGCGAGTGGATGGAGTGCCGCCTGCTTGTGTCGGGGCCACGGACCAACCCGTGGTTCCAGGAGTGCAGCAGTCGTGTGATTGAGAACGGCGACTTCGTCGCCTTCGACACCGACCTTGTTGGCGCCTACGGGATGATGACCGACATCTCCCGCACCTGGGTGTGTGGCGATGCAGCGCCGACGGCACAGCAGCGGCACGTCCACGAGTTGGCCGTTGAACAGGTCACCCGCAACATCGACCTGCTCACACCCGGTCGCACCTTCCACGAACTGGTACACGAGGCGTGGATGCCGCCTGTCGACGAGTACCGGCACTACTCCTGCCTGTACCACGGGGTCGGCCAGTGCGATGAATGGCCGGACATCAAGTTCCCGGCGGACTGGGATGCCGGAGGCTACGACGGAGTGCTCGAGGCCGGAATGGTCCTGACGGTCGAGTCGTACGTGGGGTCCTACGCAGGCGGTCAGGGGATCAAGTTGGAGAACCAGGTCCTCGTGACCGACGACGGGCCGGAGAACCTCTCACCCTGGTCGCTTGACCTGGACTCATTCCACATCCTGTAGCACCGGCCGACTCTGGATCCCCACATGCCTCCCGGTACCCTCGGGCAGTCCGTAGAACCATTCTGGAGAACCCAATGAGCAAGATGTGTGAGGGCCGCGTCGCAATCGTCACCGGTGCAGGCCGCGGCATAGGCAGGGAGCACGCGCTGATGCTCGCCGAGCAGGGCGCACGGGTCGTCGTCAACGACCTCGGAGGCGACGAGGCCGGCGGTGGCGCAGACCTCACCCCGGCCCAGGAGGTCGTGAACGACATCGAGGCAATGGGCGGCGAGGCAGTGGTCAACGGCTGCAACGTGGCCGACTTCGCCTCTGCCGGCGAGATGGTCCAGCAGGCAATCGACACCTGGGGCCGTCTCGACATAGTCATCAACAACGCCGGCATCCTGCGGGACCGGATGGTGTTCTCCATGTCTGAGGACGACTGGGACTCGGTCATAGCCGTGCACCTGAAGGGCACCTTCGCACCCACCCACCACGCCGCCACCTACTGGCGCAACCACGTCAAGGGCGGCGGTGAGCCGTTCGGACGCATAATCAACACAGCATCACCGTCGGGCATATACGGAAACGTGGGCCAGACCAACTACGGCGCAGCCAAGGCCGGAATCGCCTCGTTCTCGATCATCGCCGCCCAGGAGCTGGTGCGCTACGGCGTCACCGTCAACTGCCTGGCCCCCACCGCCCTCTCCAGGCTCACCGAGTCCCTCATGGGCGGGGCGGAGAACATCTCCGAATCAGCCAGGGAGGCCATGTCGCCTCGCTGGGTTGCCCTGATAGCCACGTGGCTGTGCAGCGAGGAGGCCCAGAACGTGACAGGACGGGTGTTTGACATCCGCGGCAAGCACCTCGGTATCGCCGAGGGCTGGCACCTGGGTCCGACCGCCGAACAGCCCGACGAGCCGGGGGACCTGGGACCGGTGGTGAGTGACCTGATGAAGGCTGCGCGCCTCAACGCCGACATGTCCGGCGGGGACCACGAGGGCCCGGGCTTTCCCTCCCGGGGTCTCTGACTCCCGACGACCTGACCCGGTTCACTCACGTCTCCGGACGTCGCCGGGCAGCGCTCGCTGTCAGCGGCCCTTGAAGTCGGCTTCGCGCTTCTCCAGCCAGGCCGCGGCGGCCTCCCGCACGTCGGCGGTGCCGAAGTTGGTGCTCTGCGCCAGGCCCTCGGCCTCCAGGGCCTGGGCCATTGACGAGGAGGCCCCGTGGTTCAGGAGGCCCTTGGTCATGGAGAGCGCCAGCGGCGGTCCGGCGGCAATCCGCGACACCACGCCGTCGACGTGGGCGTCCAACTCGTCATCTGGAAGCACCCGGTTGACCAGGCCGATCCGGTCGGCCTCAGCCGCATCGATGACCTCGGCGAGCAGGGCCAGTTCCTTGGCACGGTGCAGGCCCACCCTGCGCGGCAGCAGCCACGAACCACCGAAGTCCAGCGACAGCCCCCTCCGGGCGAAGATCTCAGAGAACCTCGCCGTATCCGAGGCGTAGACCAGGTCGCAGCCGAGCGCGATGTTGAGGCCGGCGCCGGCTGCGATACCGCGCACCTTGGCCACCACGGGCTGCTGCACGTCGTGGAGGGCCATCGCTGCCTCCTTGATGCGTCGCATGTTCCGCAGAGGCACGACAGGGGTCTCGCCTGAGACCCGGTCGGCCTGCCCGGACACGTCCGCACCGGAACAGAAGTTCCCCCCTGCGCCTGTTACCACGAGCACCCTGACGGAGTCATCCTCGTTCACCGACCGGCAGAGTCGACCGAAGTCGACGAACATCCGGGAGGTCATGGCGTTCATGACCCGGGGTCGGTTGATGGTCACCGTCACCACGGCCCCATCCCTGTCGACCAGCAGGTCGTCTGTGCCCTCGATCATGGCGGGACCATAGTCCCGGCCGCCACGCCGGCCCAAAGACGGCCGGGGTGGCGCCGGTGCCACTGGATCAGGCTGCTGCCACCTCGACGTCGTCGTAGGTCTTGTTCCTGCGGAACTCGGTAAGGATGCTCTTCGAGGTGACCGCCAGGATGGCTCCGGCGAACATCGTCAGGAAGGCCCCGGCACCGGTAACCACGTTCAGGTCGGAGACCCGCGCAAGGCTCGCGACCCAGATGATGCCGATCAACGCCAGGCCACCACCTGCGCCGGCCACAGCCGCACTCCAGCGCCACTTTCGCTCCTCATCGAGACCCAACAGGCCAGAGGCCGGCACCGTGAGGGCTGCTCCGATGACCGAGACCACGATTGCCAGCCTGGACAGGCCCCCGCCCTCGTCGCTGTAGCCGTCGGTTGTCACCTTGGCATTCTTGCGGAACTTGTTACGGAGCGAGGTGACCTTGCTGGTGTTGGCGGCTGCCAGAGCGGGGTTCTGCTCGGCTTCGGCGCGGAGAATCTCCATCTGTTCCAGAATCTCGGGCGGGAGTTCTGTTCCAGCGCGCTCATCAAATGTCCAACCCGAGTAGCCACCGACAACCACCAGCACGACGACCAGTGCCCCAGTTGCCATACGACCCCATCCCACTATCCGATCCAGTGGGCGGAACGCCGAGTAGGGGGCTGTCTGGAGGGCCACCAGGGAGCCAACGAGCATCACGGCGCTGGCCACTATGGCCACCAGCACACCGGGGCCTCGGACATAGGCCTCAACATCCATATGGGGTGAGACCACCCAGTAGGTGACCGAAGCGACGAGCGAGCAGGTCGAGGAAATCACCATCGCATCGGCAGCGAACCAGCGCGAGCCGGACCGGATCGAGACCGCCACGACTGCCCCGACCAGCAGCGCCGTGAGGATCTGGGTATCGAGGAAGACTGCGGAGTCACCACCGCCGATGCTCCCCAGGACCAGCCACCGCACGGCAAGGCCTGCCAGCACCGCTATGGCAAGCGAGGTCCGCTGGTCGAGCTTCCTGCCAACGAGCGTGTAGACGGCCGCTGCGGCAGCCAACGCAACCAGGCCCCTCGCCGCAAGCAGGCTGGTGACGGGTGCCACGAGCAGGCCCACTAGGGCGATGGCCAGGCCGGCGCCGAGGTCGTTCCAGGTGTTCCTGGTGGCCTCGAACAGGTTGAAGCGATCCAGGGCGGCTGCCGCACACGCACCGACGGCGGCTACCACCACGGCCAGAACCTCGGCCGGCAACCCGACAGGCGACTCGAACCAGAAGCCGAGGAGGCCTGCCGTCAGGGCCCAGGCGCCAGCTGTACGCCAGTGGACGGGGAGGGACTTCCCCGCCAGGCCGACAAGGAGGCCCAGGACGGCAGGGATGGCTACGGCCTCGATCGCCACCGCCCAGACGGACTGTGCCTCGATTCCCGCCAGGTTGGCGAGCGTCACGTGTCCGTCGAACTGGCCCAGGATCGGGAAGGCGTAGACGGCGGTGAAGGCTCCCACGGCGACCGCCGCCAGGCCACCTGGACCGCGCAGGCGTCCGACCCCACCGGTCCAGAACAGGCATGACCCGGCTGCCAGGATCGCGAAGAACCCCGTGAACAGGACGACGATGCCAGCCCAGCTACCCCCGGAGGCCTGGTACCCGTTGAAGGACTGGCCGACCAGGTCGATGTCGATCGCCCGCGAGTGGCTGGACAGCAGGCCTGCATCGCTTCCCCAGGTCATGAGGGTGGCGATGACGGCCACAACGCCCCCGAGGCCGACGATGGCCATTCCGAGGCGTTCCCGTCCGGTCGCCACGACCTCGCGCTCGACATGGACGACCTTGCTGGCCTTCAGGTCATCGGTCTCGGCCGCCTCGATCTTCCTGATCAACTCCTCCGGGTCGCCGCGTTGGCTCATTGCCTCCCTGATCCGCGTCAGGAGGTTGGCACCACCCTCCTCGGGCTGGGACAGGCGGTCGAGCACGACGGCAACGGTCCACAGGGCGAGACCGGAGGAGATTCCAAGCCCCACGTCGAGGTTCTGGACAGCACGGAAGACCAGGAGACCGAGCCCCGAGGCTCCCATGATGGCGGCGATGCCCACCATGGCGATTGCCAGCATGAGCGTCTGGTTCAACCCGGCCATGATCGACGGCTTGGCCAGCGGCAACTGGACATCGGTCAGCACGCGCAGCTCAGATGCCCCATAGGCCCTGCTGGCCTCAACCACGTCCTCAGGGACATGCCTGATACCCAGGTTCACCATGCGTACCAGGGGTGGCAGGGCGTAGATCATGGTCACCATGGTTGCCGGCACGACGCCGATGGAGAAGAAGAACACGAACGGCACCATGTAGACGAAGGTATGCACCGTCTGCATGGCATCCAGGACCGGTCTGATCACGTTCCACGCCGAATCCACCCGGGCACAGATGACACCCAGCGGTATACCGATGAGGGCGCAGAGACCCACCGCAACGAGCACCATGCCGATGGTGCGCATGGTCTCCAGCCAGTACGTGGAGCCGAGGAGGCCACACATGACCAGGCCTGCTCCGGACATGAGACCGACCTTGGGTGTGCGGACCAGGGAACCCATGATGACCGTGAAGATCACGACCTGGTACCAGGGAAGTACCAGCAGGAAGTCGTTGACGATGTTCTCGAGCAGGAAGTCAAAGGGCCACTTGACGGCGTTCAGGAACCACTCGGCGTTGAGGTCCATCCAGTCGACAATCTGGTCGAACCAGTGGCCGATGGGCAACTGGAACTGGTCAAGGACATCGGTCTCGGCCAACCCGACATCGCCCTTGCGGCCCGTCCAGTCGCCGGTCTCGGCGGCAAGTATCCAGGTGGTGAAGCTCACAGGAAGACCTCCCTCTCGAAGCCGTCGACCAACTGCTCCACGCGGCCCATCTCCTCCATGATCTCCTGAGGTTCAAGCTCACCCACGAGAAACCCTGCATCATCCACCACCGCGATCGGGATGCCGCGTCCGGCCGCCGCGTAGTTGTCGTTGAAGCGGGCCGCTGCGGTGGTCGTTTCGAAGTCGGAACGGAGAACCGAATCCAGATCGGTGGTCCCGTGGGCGAGGGCGGTAGCTGCATCGGTCTTCGTCAGCATGCCGGTTGGCCGACCGTCGACGTCACACACGAAACCGCCTCGGCGTTCTCCCAGTGCATCGATGCACTCTGTGAGGGTCCGGTTCGTGTCCAGGATGATCGGCGGGTGCATGATCTTGCCGACGTCGATGACGCGTCCCTG
>CEPX01186723.1_pt1 | contig 16838 bp, 14 predicted proteins | sample 361361 | NCBI WGS metagenome assembly CEPX01 (sample SAMEA2619974, study PRJEB7988) | marine metagenome | biome: marine biome (ENVO:00000447); feature: mesopelagic zone (ENVO:00000213) & marine oxygen minimum zone (ENVO:01000065); material: "saline water (ENVO:00002010), including plankton...
AAAATTATATAAAAATTATTCAATTAAATGTGCGGTACAGTATTATCCTCTTTATAAATACCCATTGTTTAAAAAAATGGGCTTTAGTAAACACAAATGCCCTAATACGGAAATTTTTTTTAATAATATGATTTCATTTCCATTCCATATTTGGATGAAAAATAAACAGCTTGATTACATGATTTCATCTGTAAAAAAAACACTAATAGATTTACGTAAAAGTCGTTAATCATAATATGCATAAGATAACAAATCCAATTTTTCAAGAATTGTTAAAACTAAAGCTGATAAATAAAAAAAACATTGTAAAAATAAGTGATTCTACGAGAGATAAAAAAATAAAAGTTTTTAAGGATTTAAAAAGCCAAATTATATTTCTAGAGAAATCTGTTGTTATCTCCAATTATTATTCAATCTTTGGAAATCAAACTAAAAAATTATACTCGAGTCCACATGAAATGGATGTACGTGGGAAAATTTTAAAAACAAAACATTTTTCAGGATCGAGAGGTTTAATAGGAGTGAATGACAAAAGAAGATATTCGATGTTCAAGAAACATTTATTAAAGAAAGAAGTTTTAGATTATGGTTGCTGTTGGGGTGGTTTTTTAAGCTTACTAAAAAATTATAGTAAAAGCTGTTCGGGTGTAGAATTAAGAAAAGCATGCGTACAATACATAAAGAAAAATTATAAGAGCATAGATGCCAAAGATAATTTGACTAAATTTGATAAAAATTTTGATGTAATTACACTTTTTCATGTTTTAGAACATATTCCTAAGCAAGTTGAAACGCTTAAAGAAATCCGAAAAAAAATTAAAAAAAATGGCAAAATTATTATTGAGGTTCCTTCTGCTTTGGATTATTTAATTTTTATTGATTTGCCTGAATTTAAAAAATTTACTTTCTGGAGCGAACATTTGATACTGCATACTGAAAAATCCTTAAAAAAGGTTTTAAAAGCCTCAGGTTTCAAAAAAATTAAAGTTAATTATTTGCAAATATATGGATATGCGAATCATTTAGGCTGGCTCTTGACAAAAAGACCTGGTGGACATAAATACTTTAAAGAATATGTAGATAAAAAATTTGACTTAGATTATAGAAATTATCTTATTAGACGTAAACAAACTGATACTCTTATTGCAATTGCAGAAAATTAAAAATTAGACAAAGGTTTAAGGAAACTTTTAACTAGATAGATCTTTTTAAAGTTTTTTTTCTGATAAGTAGTAGAAATTTATTAAGCTAGTTTTGCTTAGTATTATTTGTAAAAACATTATATTGTTAGCTTTAATTTTGTTGTATTACTTAAAGGGTTTTTACACAATTTGTCAAAAGTGGATTAAAGAGGGAAAATCGGATAATAAGATTTTAATAAATTAATAATGCAGGGGTTTTTCACTACATGAAAATAATGTTTCTTTATCCAAACCACGAAGGATATTTCAGATGTCCGTTGGGCCTAACAGTTATAATGACAGTTTGTGCAAATGAAGGTCATGAAGTTAGATTGTTTGACACAACTTTTATGAATGTTTCTGAAAATAAAGATAATAAGATTAGAGAAAAAGCAAAGCAGGTTAAAGTAGTAACTATAGATAATTTTTTTAATAAGCTTTCAAAAAATCAAATAGAAGATAAATGGCTTAAAGCTATTGAAGAATTCTCACCCGATATAATAGGAACAACTATAGTGGAAGATAGCTATGTTTATTGTGATAGACTTTTGGGCTTAGCAAAGAAGAAATTCAATATACCTGTTGTTGCTGGAGGTGTTGTGCCTACAGTAGTTCCCCAAATAATTATTGAAAACCCGAATATTGATTATGCCGTTGAAGCAGAAGGTGAAGTTGCTTTTAAAGAATTGCTAAATGCTCTAAAAAAAGGAAATGATGTAAGTAAAGTTCCAAATCTTTGGTACAAAGACAATGGTAAGGTAAAAAGGACTGGACTTATAAAATATCTGAACATGGATGAAATACCTAATCAACGTATAGAATTCTGGAATGATAAACATTTCAAAAAGCCGTATGATGGCAAATTATACAATACAGGATTTTTTGAAGCATCAAGAGGATGTATGCATAAGTGTCACTATTGCATTAACCGTGCTTTTCAGGTTTTTCAAGAAGAGTCTGGAAAAGTCAGAAGAAACAAATCAGTTGATCAAATTATAAATGAAGTAAAATCTATTCATAAAGAAAGAAACTTTGAACTAATAATGTTTACCGATGATAATTTTTTAGCAAGACAACCTAGGGAATTCAATGAATTTTATGACCGGTGGAAAAAAGAAATCAACGTTCCATATTGGATGAACACATGTATTGAGACTGTTAACGAAGATAATTTACCTAAGCTAAAAGAGAGCGGCTGCATAGGTATCGGCATAGGATTAGAAACTGGAAGTGATTGGGTAAGACAGAATCTGCTATTGAAAGGGAAGATGAACAATGATTTTTATATGGAAAAGTTTGGATTAATTGCAAAATATAAAATACGTTCGACCATAAATAACATTATAGGAATCCCAGGAGAATACGAAGAAGATTTTTTTGAGACTATTAAATTAAATAAAGCTATAAGAGCATTAAATCCAGATTTAAGTTCTTTTGATGTAACTTTCATGACGCCTTATATGGGTACGGTAATTCACAATATTGCATTGGAAATGAACCTAATAGAAGCGCATGACGAACCTGGTTTTAAAGGAATGAAAAAAACAAATATGTCTGAAAGGCAAGGGCCATCAATGAGAAATCCTTGCATGTCCAGGGAAAAAACTATGGAACTATTTTATGATTTTGCAGATTATGTAACTGGAAAAAAAGAAATTCCAGAAAAATTTCTCAAAAACGATTCATCCCGAAGATATGCTAATAGCGATGAAATTTATGAATTATATGAAAAGTACAAACAAGGCCCTATAGATCCAATGATGGTTATACCGAAAACTTCTATTACACGTGGTAGCACAGAAAGTGTTTAAATTTGGTTAAACAAAATACTAAATTTTAAATCTGTTTTTTTACAAAATGTTCGTATGTTTTGATTTTCTAAAAAGCGAACTAAACAACATAAAATAATACAGCGTACAATGAAAATTCTATTATTGATTTACTTTCTGGTTACTGCGGCCTTGATATATATGATGGTTGCTATTGAATTGAGTGGCTTTGAAATATTTTTAATAATTTTATTAATTATCATATTGTCTGAATTAGTGTCATGGAAACTTATTAAAAAAACTTTTTTTTATAAAAAGCGATTCTTTAAACCTCATATTTTTTTAAATTTTATAAGCAACGATAAATATAATGAACAACAAGTACAAATAAGCTCTGATGGATTTAGACAAATAGATTTTGATTTAGAAATTGAAAAGGAAAATTTTTATAATTTATATCTTATGGGTGATTGTGTATTTTTTGAAGGACATCTTCCCAATAAAGAAACATTTGCCTATAAGTTAAAACAAAATTTTTCAAATACAACGATTCTAAATCCCAGCATGGCACACTATACTCACTACCATATGCTTAATAGGCTTATTTACGATATTAAAAATTCAAAGAAAATAGATTTTGTTTTATCGTCTGCTTCCGTAAATGATGCACTTGTTTATATACACCATAAAAACGGAAAAATAAAAAATGACTACTCTCACTTTTATAAAACATTTTCAGATTTGAAAGAATATTCTTATATAAGAAAAATTCCATCGAGATTGTTACAAATAATTTTATTATTTTTAAGTACCAGTAGTTATAAAAAATTAGTTGATTACGAAGCTCATTTTTATAATATAAATAAAAATTTTAGATCACCTTCTAGTTATAGAATTGCTAAGGAATTATTTAACACTTCAAATTTACATAATTATCTAAATTTACTTTTGTGTCTGTGTAAACATTTTAATATAAAGTTGGTGTTGACAACGTTTGCATATAATATAAACGATTTTAAATCAGAACCCAGAATTACCTATTTGGATTTAACAAAAAAAATTAATGAACTTTATAGAAATTTTGCTAAAACAAATAATCTTTTACTAATTGATTTTGAAAAAGAAATTAACTTTGAAAAAAATGACATACAAAATAAATGGCATTTTTGCAATACTGGCAATGATAAAAGAGCAGAATTAGCATCGAAAATTTTAATTAACGCTTACAAAGAATTAATAAAAATAAATTAAAATAGATCAAAAGAATAATTCCAAAAAAGATAAAAATTTGTTTTTCTGAATCAGGAAAAAAATTGATAACAATGAACGATCCACATTCGTGTATAATATTATGAGAGTAATATTAGTTGAATTTTCTTGGCACGCAAAAAAAATTATTAATAATAAAGAATTTTTTGAAAAGGATGTAATAGTTTCTCTAGATCCAGAATCAAGCTATATGTTAAAAACTAATAAAATTTCTTATTTTGAAACTTATCATTTTTGTAATCACAAAGAGCTTTGGTTTGAATATAAGGAAATAACAAATTGTGGTATTAAAATTACCGAAGCATTGGATGAAGCTTTATGGAACGTGGATAAGAGGTTCAAAGATTTGAACTGGAAATTATTTAATGACTATCATTATTCTTTAAAAATTTCTTTTGATCAGTTGTTTTATTATTCTGAGTTAATCTCAAAACTTATAGAAAAATTCAATCCATCTGAAATAATAGTTGCTGACTCAAAGAAGATTTTAATTGACGATTATTTTCTAATTAACTCTAAAATAAGTGTAATAAAGTACTTATTAAGAACACTAGAAGATACTTTTAATAAAATAAAGATCAGTTTCGTTTTACCAGAAAAAAATAAAAAACTGTCAGTTTTATTTTTTAATAGCATAAAAAAAAGCAGATTTTTAATTATGGATTTTATAAAAAAGAAAATTATTAATATTTATTATAAAATCAATTTTACAATTAATTGTTACACGTCCAGACCAAAATATCTTTCTATTGGTTGCTACGAAATTTTGAGATATAAAAAATTATATCCTAACGAATCTAAATTTTTTCTATCTTATTATCATGACAATTTGAATAAAAAGAGTTCTATAAACAATTTAACTCTTTTTAATAAGTTTATAGATTATTTAAAAAATAAAACTAATTTTTATGAATTAGCAGAACATAAAAATATAAGTTTTAAATTAGTATTTCATGAAATTTTATTAAAATTAACAGAACAGTTTGATTTTCTAATTAGTGAACATGGTAAGGCAAAAAAAATAGTTAATCGAATTAAACCTTCGTGTGTAATTTTTCAGAGCGCGTCCCCCTTTTACACACCAGGCATAATATTTAGAAAAATTTGTATTGATCGTAAAATATCTTTTGCAGTTTGGGCGCACGGAGGTTTTGGATTATCGCATTCTCTTCATGGTTATGATGTCACTGATTTTAGATTTTTTAAAAATCACATTACATATGGTCCTTTTTTAGAAAAAATAATTACGAATGAAAAATGTATTTTAAAAACACTAAATTTTCACAAAAATTATAAACTTTTTTCAATTGGCTCTGCACGCTTAGATTATGATAATAGAAATCGTATTTTAAATAATAATATAAAAGTTACAAAAAAACCTACAGTACTTTTTATATCTGGTAGTCAGATAACAAAAAATCATTATTATTTTGGCTATAATCGAGAAAAAAATGTGAGCTCCCTATGGCACTTTCATTATGAAATCTTGAAGCTATTAAAAAAATATCAAAACAAATATAATATCATTTTTAAAGATTATCCCAACGGACTTTCCCATTTATGGAAAAGAGTACTGAAAGATATTAACGCAACTCAGATTTCATTTATATCAAATCAAAAAACCGTGAATGATTTGTTACAAGTATCTGACTTAAATATTTTTCCTTGGTTAACTACAGCTTTTTTTGAAGCATTATATTTTGAAGCAGATATTTTTGGAGTAGAAGAAGATTTATTTTTAAAACATTTTTCACAGAAATTAAGTGGTGAAATATTTAGCTTTAACAATGAAGTAAAATTTATACAAGAACTTGATAAATATTTAGAAATTGGAAGGTTTTATAAATGTAAAAAGAAAAATTCAAAAAATTATTTTGTAAACTTTAACGCGTTCGGAGATAGAGAGAAGTTACTTAATAAAGCTTTGTTACAATTTAAATGAAAAAAATATTAAAAATTATACTAAAAAAATTTGCAAAATGTTTTATTGCTATTTTAAATACAAATAAAATTGGTCGTTACTTTAATGAATACTTATCGAAATACATTTTTGATCAAAAAAAAGTTGTAAAACACAATAGTGTTAAACTAGTTTTTTATTCTCCCAACCGCATAAATAGATTTCGAATAGAAACTTTTTCTTCAAAAGAACCAGAAACTTTAAGATGGATTGAAAATTTTGAAGAAAACGGTGTTTTATGGGATATTGGCGCAAATATTGGATTATATACTTGTTATGCCGCTAAGCTAAAAAATACTAGTGTTTATGCTTTTGAACCTTCGGTTTTTAACATAGAATTATTAACAAAAAATGTATTTATAAACAAGTTATCAAAAAAAGTAACAATTGTTCCTCTTCCTCTAGTGGATAAAATTAAAGAGAGTGAATTTAATATGACTTCAAAAGATATTGGAGGATCCAGTTCAACTTTTGATAAAGATTATACATACGACGGTTCTAAGCTAAAAAGAGAATTTCATTATAAAATGTTGGGAGTAACTATGAATGATTGTGTAAATGTTTTAAAAATTAAGCAACCCGATTATATTAAAATAGATGTTGATGGAATAGAACACTTAATTTTAGAAGGCGGAAATCAGATTTTAAAAAAAATCAAAGGTATTATTGTTGAGGTAGATGAAAAATTTTTAATACAATCTGAAAAAACAAAAAAATATTTATCTGAAGCGGGATTAGTACAAAAAGAAAAAAAACATTCTGATATTATAGAAAAATCAAAATTTAAAAACGTATATAATCAAATATGGGAAAGAATTTAAAATATTTATGAAAATTACTGTAATAGGCGGGGGTGGATTTTTAGGATCACATCTTTCTGATACTTTAAGTAAAAAGGGCTATAAGGTTACTATTTTTGACAAAAAAAAATCAAAATGGCTAAAAAAAAATCAAAGAATGATAATTGGAAATATTTTAAATTCCAAATTATTAGACAAAACAATAAAAGGAAGTCAAATAGTTTATAATTTTGCCGCAATATCGGATATAGGTTATGCAAAATATAAACCAATTGAAACTGCAGAAATTAATATTGTAGGCACTCTAAATGCTTTAAAGTCAAGTAAAAAATATAAGATTAAAAAATTTATTCAAGCTAGCTCAATTTATGCAACGAGTGAAGAGGGAGGATTTTATGCACGCAGCAAGAAGGCAGCAGAGGATTATATTGAAGAATTTAAAAAAGTTTTTGGTTTAAACTACACCATATTAAGATTCGGTTCTCTTTATGGTGAAAGAACAGATAAAAGCAATGCAATAAATAATATGATTCATAATGCCTTAAAAAGAAAAAAGCTAATTTATCCTGGAATGAAAAATGCTGCAAGAAGATATATTCATGTTAGAGATGCAGCAAAAGCATGCGCTAAAGTTATAAACAAGAAATACAATAATAAATATATAACCATAACAGGTAACAAATCAGTGAAAATTAAAAAAATTTTTAAAATTCTTACTACCGTTTTTAAAATTCCAAAAAAGAAAATGTTTTTTTTAAATAAAAAATATACAGGACATTATAACGTAAAACCTACTATTTTTAAACAAAGAACTGGAAAAATTTTATCAATAAGGAATCAAAAAGAATTTAAAACGAGTTTATTAAAATTGGCAACTGATGCAAATACTTTAAAAGGTAAGCGAATATGACTCCTTCAACAATAAAAAATATCAACAAATTTAGAAAAGATTTAAAACGCGGCAAAGTTTTAATTGGAGGTTGGATGCAATTATCAAATTCAAACCTAGTCGAAATTATGAGCAACTCCGAATATGATTGGATTGCTTTAGATATGGAGCACGGTTCATTTTCATCTGGCGATCTTCCAGACCTCTTTAGAGCGATTGAATTAAAAAATAAAATATCTCTAGTTCGGTTACCAAATAAAAAAACCGAGGTCTGCAGTCAAGTTCTAGATGCAGGATGTGCTGGCGTCATAATTCCAAATATAAAAACTGTTAATGAACTTATTTCCTTGAGAAACGCATGTTATTTACCTCCTTCGGGTTCAAGGGGAGTAGGATACTCTAGAGCAAATTTGTTTGGAAAAAAATTCAGTGAATATAAAAAAGGAAAAACCAAACCTATAGTTATTGCTATGATTGAAAACATTAATTTGATCAAAAATCTAGAAAAAATATTAAAAACAAGTGGGCTAGATGCCGTTCTAATCGGTCCTTACGATTTGTCTGCTTCAATGAATATTACAGGAAAATTTAATCATCCCAAATTCAAATATACGATTTCTGAAATTAAAAGACTTTCTAAAAAACACAAAATACCTTGTGGAATTCATATTGTAGAACCCAAATATAAAACTCTAATAAAACATGTAAAGCTGGGTTATCAGTTTTTGCCTTACAGCATAGATACAGTTTTGTTTAATTCAGCTTTGAAAAAATCCTTTAATAAAAATAATAAATTTTAATGAAAATAATTTCAATAATACCAGCAAGAATGAAAAGTTCCAGATTTCCTGGAAAACCCTTAGCCAAAATTAATGGAATTCCGATGATACAACATGTTTATAATAATGCTAAGAGAAATAAACTTACATCTGAAGTAGTAGTTGCCACTTGCGATAAAATAATTTTTGATTTTGTAAAATCTATAAATGGTGTAGCTGTGATGACTAGCAGAAAACATAAAAGAGCTTCAGACAGATGTTACGAAGCAATGCTAAAATTAGAAAAAAGAAAAAAAATAAAATATGATATAGTAGTCATGGTTCAAGGAGATGAGCCCATGGTAAATTCAAAAATGATTGATGCTGCAATCAGACCACTATTAAAAAATAAAAAGATAAATGTTGTAAATTTACTTAGTTCGATAAAGAATAAAAAAGATTTTAAAGATCCAAATTTTATAAAAGTTGTACACGATAAAAATTATAATGCTTTATATTTTTCCAGATCTCATATTCCAAATATAAAATTTAATAAAAACGCATATATTAAAAATCAGGTATGTGTAATTCCATTTAGAAGAGATTTTTTAATCAAATACAATAGAATGAAACCTACGCCTTTAGAAAAAATCGAATCCATAGATATGCTAAGAATATTGGAAAATGGTTATAAAGTTTTTTTGGTAAAAACCAATTATTTTTCACACGCAGTTGACACCAAAAAAGATTTGCTTAAAGTCTCAAATTTCATGAAAAAATAATTATTTACTTTCTATTTAATATGATAAAAAAAATAATTAAATATTTTATAAGAATTACAGCCAACTTATTTGGCTTTTCTATTTTTGTTAAAAAAAAAACAAAAAACAATAATTATGATTTAGTAGATAAAAATATTTGGATCCCATTTTTTCATTCAGAGAAATATTTTTCTTTATATAGAGAAGGTTTGGAAAAAAGCAATCAAAAGAAATCTGATAATTTTTCAAAAAATTTGAGACACTATAGCTTAATACAAAGCGTGAAACATGTTCTGTCTAAAAAAATTTTAGAGGGTTATAATTTTGTTGAATGTGGTTGTTGGACCGGACACTCTTCTTATATGATTTCAAAAATTTTAAAAGAATATAACTTCAAAAATAAATTCTATATTTTTGATTCATTTGAAGGTGGACTTTCAGATTTAGAAAAAGAAGACAAAAGTTTATTTGCATCATTGAGCGAGGCAGAAATAAAAGATCAAAAAGATTATTGTAAGAGCAATGAAAATGATGTCAGAAATCTTTTAAAAAATTTTAAATTTATAGAAATACACAAGTGTTGGATTCCCGAAAAATTTCATTATGTGGATGACAAAAAATTTCAGTTTATTCATTTAGATGTAGATTTATATCAACCAACCAAGGATTCGTTAGAATTTTTCTATCCAAAATTGACGCAGGGAGGAATTATAGTTTGCGATGATTACAATTTTACTACTTTTCCTGGAGCAAAAAAAGCTTGGGATGATTTTTTCAAGGATAAAAAAAATACCTACAATTTTTTTTACGAAACACCATTTGGTGGTTGTTTTTTAATTAAATAATTTATTCATAAAATGAAATTACCAAAAAATTGTCCGCTTTGTTTGTCAAAGCAGATTAAACCAAAGGTGGTCTCATCAAAAATTTATGGAGATCAAAAAAGAAAAAGGGCCTTTTTTTTGTGTAAAAAGTGTGATGTTAGGTATTTATTTCCACAGCTGAGTGCAAGTGAAGAGAATCTTTTTTATAAAAAAGAATTCGAGTCATTTATGCACAAAAGAAGTGGTGAGTCTTCGGGCTGGTTAAAAGCAGACAAACACATAAAACAAAATAACGAAACATTTAGAAGAAGACTAAAATATATAAAACCACATGTTCTACGTAATGACACCATATTAGAAGTGGGTTGTTCATCAGGATTTATGCTTTATCCCTTTTTAAAAAAAGGGCATGATTGCGTAGGCATTGAACCTTCAGGAGTTTTTAGTGATTTTGTGAGAAAAAAGGGGATTAATATTTATGAGTCTTTAAAAAAATTGAGCCATAAAGAAAAAAATAAATTTGACATAATTTTTCACTTTTTTGTTTTAGAACATGCATCAGATCCTTTAAAATTTTTAAAAGATCAGCTTTCATTACTTAAAAATGGGGGTAAAATAATTTTTGAAGTCCCAAACGTAGCAGATCCTTTGTATACAATTTATAAAGTTCCTGCTTTTGAAAAATTTTATTGGTCAATAGCACATCATTGGTACTTCAGCGAAAAATCTTTAAAATTTCTTCTAAAAAAACTTGGAAAACCTTACAAAATATTTTTTGACCAAAGATACGATTTATCAAATCATATAATTTGGGCAAGAGATGGTAAACCAGGTGGCACGGGGCGCTTTAAAAATAAGTTAGGTAATAATATTGAGTCAAATTACAAACGGAGCCTCATTAAATCTGGTTTTTGTGACACTTTGATTGGGATCATTAGTTAAAATTGAAAAAAATAATAATTATCACTGGTGTAGCTGGCTTCATTGGGTCTAGAGTTGCAACCCGTTTTATTGAAGAGGGTTACGAGGTTATCGGAATAGATGATTTATCAAATGGCAAAATAAAAAATATACCAAAAGGAATAGATTTTATAAGAGGAGATTTATCTAGAAAAAAAACTATCAGTTTATTACCAAGAAAGTGTAATCAATTGCTACATTTGGCCGGCCAATCTTCAGGTGAAATTAGTTTTGATAATCCTGTGGTAGATTTAAATAAAAATACTGTAAGTACTTTAAATTTAATTAATTATGCAATTGAAAAAAAAGTTGAACGTATCATTTATTCAAGCTCAATGTCAGTTTATGGAAACAAAAAAAGGAGGGTTAATGAGAATGATAAATGTGAACCACTTTCTTGTTATGCTGTTGGAAAAATTATGGCCGAAAAATATTTGCATATATATAAGAAGCAATTGCCATATATATCATTTAGAATGTCCAATGTTTATGGACCAGGCCAAGACATGAAAAACTTGAGGCAGGGCATGGTTAGTATTTATTTAGCGCAGGCTCTAAAAAATAAAAAAATTCTAATTAAAGGAAGTTTAAAAAGAAAAAGAGATTTTATTTATATTGATGATATAGTTGAATGTTGGTTTAAAGCTTCAGTAGTTAATTCATGCTTAAATGAAATTATTAATGTGGGGACAGGAGTTTCAACTGAAGTAAAAAAATTAATTACAATTATATTAAAAAAAATACCTGGAACAAAATATCGTTTGTTAAAGCCAACAAAAGGAGATCAAGATTTTATTTATCCTGATAATTCTAAACTTAAATCAAAGCTAGGGATTAAAAAATTTATACCTCTAGAAGAGGGTTTGGATTTATTTATAAGTTCTTTATAAAAAATAATGGATATTGATCATCAACAAATAGATTTAATAAGAAAATCTAAAAGTTATATAGAAAAGTCAAAACAAAAGGGATTAGATACTTCTTGTTTTGCTAACTCATTTTTTGTTGTAGCTGATCAACCTAGTTATTTTATTTTAAAATATTTTATTTATGGTAAAAATAGCCTATTACATAAATTTTATATATTTTTGAAATCTCTATATTCGATTACCAACCTTTCAAACTATAAAATTTATAATGACAAAAAAGCAAATAATTTTATAAAAATTGTAGTTACCTGGTCAAAAGGTAATGATTTTGAAAAAGATGGATCATATAATGATAGATATTTTAAAGTTAACTCGAAAAAGGATAAACAAATACTTTGGTTTTTAATTAGTTTAGATAGCAAGTTTCCAAGAAATTTAAACGAAAATATAATAGTTTTATTTAAAGAAGATAAAGAAAAAAAAAGTTTTTTTTATTTGATAAAAACTATTTTTATTAATTTATTTAGGTTTAAGTTTTCAATAAGTAAATTTCTTGCTTCTTTATCTTTTTATCCACATTTTTCTGAAATTATTTTTAAAAAAATTAAACCTTTGCTTTTTCGAAATAATTTTAAAAAAATTGTTATCCCTTACGAGTCGCAACCATTTCAAAATTATTTATTTAAAAACATAAAAAAACATAAACAAAGTATTGAAACAGTTGGTTATATGCATTCTTCACAACCTTTTCCTATACATAATTTATTTAGAGATGGTTCACCAGAAAAATTATTAGTTCATGGATCTGATCAAAAATTTCATTTAATAAATTATTTGGGATGGCCAGATGAAGTTATAAAATTGATACCTTCTATGAGATTTAAAAAAAAAGATAAACTAGAAATTCAAAATAAAATTTTACTACCTTATCATATTTCAAATAGTGAAATATATTTGCAAGAATTTGAAAAATTATTATTAAGTTTAGATAAGAAGATTAAACCTTTAACTATTGTTAACCATCCTCATAAAATGAATTCAAATATTCATTTAAGATTAGAAAAAAAATTAAATCATTTATTAGAATTACACAAAAATATTTTTTCAGCAGATAGTCAACAATCAGAAATTTTAATTTTTGGACCGTCTTATGTCATCATTGAGGCTCTGGAAAGGGGCTTAGAGTTTACTCATATTTGTGCAGAACCTATATTAGAATCTTATTCTGAAACATTCTGGCCCAATATATCTGTAATGAAAACAAATAATTATGTATTTAAATATAGTTTAAAAAATTTTGGTGCCTGTGTAAATTTGAGTGTTGAAAATAATATATTTCATAAATATTGTGTTGGTTAATAATATGGGAATTAACGTACTTTTTATATATCCAAATACTTTCGGAATGAATATGTTGCCGCCTGCTATAGCAACATTTTCTGCGATCTTAAAGCTTCACAAACATAAAGTTCAAGTGTTTGATACCACCTACTATGCTCTTGATTACGGCATAGATTCAGATGGGTCTAAAGAGCAGGGTTTAAACGTTATTCCATTTTCTAAAGAAATGGAAAAGAAGAATTTAAGAATTAAAAATTCCGACTGGAAAAAAGATATAAAAAAACAAATAGAAAATTTTAAACCAGATCTTTTGGTCATGTCTTCAACTGAAGATATGTGGGAATTGGGAGTTAAAATTTTAGAAGAAATTAAAGAATATAAACAAAAAAATAATATTCCAGTTCTTGTAGGTGGAGTTTTTCCAACATTTGCACCTGAAATTTGTATTAAAAGCGAAATGGTGGATATGATTTGTGTTGGCGAAGGAGAAAATGCATTAATAGATCTTTGCAAGAAAATTTCAAATAGTGAAAATTATCAAGATGTAACAAATTTATGGATTAAAAAAGATGGTAAAGTAGTTAAAAAAAATAGCATCACTAATCCTGTCGATATAAATAAAAATCCAATAATCGATGTATCTTTGTTTGAGGAGAATCGTCTCTATAGACCTATGGCTGGCAAAGTTTATAAAATGTTTCCCGTTGAAACAATTCGTGGATGCCCTTTCACTTGTAGATTTTGTAATTCTCCAGATCAAATGAAACTTTATAAAGGTTTAGGTCATAATTATTACAGAAAAAAAAGAATGGATCTTGTTTACAAAGAATTGAAATATTTTAAAGAAAATCATAATGTTGAATATAATTATTTTTGGGCAGACACTTTTCTGGGTATGAGCAGAAAGGAATTCGAAGAGTTTTGTGAAATGTATAAGGACATAAAATTACCCTTTTGGATGCAAACTAGACCCGAAACTATAGATGATTACAATATCAAAAAACTAAGTGAAGTTGGGTTACATCGAATATCTTTTGGGATTGAACATGGAAATGAAGAATTTAGAAGGAAAATTTTAGATAGAAGATGGAAAAATAAAGACATTATTGAAAAATTACGTATACCTCATAAATATGGCGTGCAATTCAGTTGTAACAATATAACGGGCTTTCCTACAGAAACAAAAAAACTTGCTTTTGATACTATAGAATTAAATAGAAATATTGATGCAGACAATGCCAATATTTACGGTTTTGTTCCTTTTCACGGAACTCCTCTTAGGAAAATGTGTGAAGACTTAGGACTAATTAAACCAGAAACTATTACAAAATGCGCTACAAATGATGCTTCACTTGTAATGAAACAATATCCACCAGAAGAAATAGCAGCAATTAGAAAATGTTTTTCTTTATATATAAAATTTCCAAAAAAACGTTGGAAGGAAATTGAGAGAGCTGAAAAAAATGATAAAGAGGGAAATAGAATTTATGAAAGTCTAAAACAAGAATATCTAGAAAAATATATGCCCAAACCAGATGCCGATCCACATAGTGGAATTGAAGATTTTAAAAATATAAATAATGCTTGTGGCACGGAGCTTCCATCAGAAAAAAAAGCAGGATATGTTGATGAAATGCACTAATTTATTTGATCAGGATATTTATGAAAGAATTTAAAGATTTTAAAGTTTTATTAGTATATCCCAACTTTCCCATGGCCTCAGTTCTGTTACCTGCTGGGATTTCTATAATATCGGCTGTTTTAAAAAAAGAAGGCTTTCAATGCAAATTGTTTGATACCACGCTTTACAAACCTAAAGGCGAGTCTCAAGAAGAATATAGAAAAAAATTACACCAAATTAAAACTAGCTCAAATATGGAAGAAAAAGTTAAGACTAAAGCATCCAATCCTCATGATGATTTTAAATATTTAATAAATTCTTACAAACCAGATGTAGTTGGAATATCAGTTCTTTCAGATACTTTTGAAATGGGAGTGGAATATGCTAAAATTGCAAAAGAAAAAAATTTGCCTGTTTTTGCCGGTGGAATATATCCTACATTTGCCCCAGAAGAAGTTATAGAAAATAAATATATTGATTATGTGTGTATGGGGGAGGGAGAATATGCCGTAGCAAATTTATGTAAATCCTTGGCCAAAAGGAAGTCCATAGACAATATAAAAAATTTTTGGATAAAGAAAAAAGACGGGAGTATTATAAAAAATGGTTTGGGTCCTTTAGTTAATGTAAATGAACTACCTTATCCAGATTATTCAATTTTCGAGCCTGAACGTTTTTACAGACCAATGCAGGGAAAAGTGCTTAAAATTTTGCCAATAGAATTACATAGAGGTTGTCCCTATACTTGTGCTTATTGCGAGGACCCATCCCAAAACTTACTTTATAGATCTAAAGGTATCGCAAAAACTTATCATCGTTCAAAAAGTCCAAAAAGAGTTATAGATGAGCTGCATTATTTAATAAATACTTATGGAGCAAATTATATTTATTTTAATGCAGAAACTTTTTTTGCAATGCCAAATAAGAATTTTATAGAACTGGCTGATTTATACTCAAAGGAAATAAAACTTCCTTTCTGGATTCAAACTCGTCCAGAAACAATAACCGAAGAAAGAATTAGATTGCTGAAAAATATGGGTGTTTCTAATATTAACGTAGGTATAGAACATGGAAATGAAGTATACAGATGGGAAATGCTCAAAAGATCAATGTCAAATAAATTAATTATAGAAGCGCTAACAATTTTGGATAACGCAGGCATACCAGTTACGGTTAATAATATTATGGGTTTTCCAGACGAGACCAGAGAATTGATATTTGATACAATAAATTTAAATAGGTCTATTAAAAGCGCTACAATAAATGCATACTTATATAATCCATACCCGGGCACAATATTGTATGAAGTTTGTAAAAAAAAAGGATACCTACCAAAAGAAGGTGATGAAAAAGCTATTGACACTCACTTAAGTACAGAAGTTTTTCCTTATTTTAAGACGATTCTAAATTTACCAACAATATCCAAAGCAGAGCTTTGTGGTCTACAAAAAACTTTTGTACTTTATTCGAAACTTCCAAGAAGTGAATTTAAACGTATTAAAATAGCCGAACAGCATGATGAAGAAGGTAATGCAATGTTTGAATTATTATCAAAAGAATACAAAGATGTTATTCAAGGCAAGGTTCAACTGCCATATGAAATAAAGGAATATTTGGGGTAAGCTTACTAAAATTCAAATTCCTCTGAATGTCATCTTGACTTTTTTATAAAAAAAATTTAATTATATTTTAGCTAAATATCGATTCTGGTGGGGAACAATGTGAGAATCATTGACTGTTCCTGCAACGGTTATGAACGAAAGTTTAAGTCCGGACGCCACCCGATATAGCCCGCTGTTGAATGAAGGCCAGGAAAAGTCTAGTTCTACAATGCAA
>CEPX01024421.1_pt1 | contig 16815 bp, 29 predicted proteins | sample 361361 | NCBI WGS metagenome assembly CEPX01 (sample SAMEA2619974, study PRJEB7988) | marine metagenome | biome: marine biome (ENVO:00000447); feature: mesopelagic zone (ENVO:00000213) & marine oxygen minimum zone (ENVO:01000065); material: "saline water (ENVO:00002010), including plankton...
CGCATCACGGCCCGTACGATCTGCTCGTCAGTCATCAGAGCCTCCCTTCATCTGCGCGAGGGCCTTATACCCCGCACATACCCTCACATTCCTCGCCGAATAGGTCGAGTTGCCCTTCGCCATCAAACTCCACAACGCCTAATTCCAGCAGGGAATTATGGAAAAATGGCTCACCTCTCAGCACTTCTTGCTTGCTTCGACTTGTCTCCCGAAAACGCCGCTCATAGTCCACGGCCATACCAAACACTTCCGGCTCCTCCACCTTCAGACGAAGCCACTCCGCATCCCCATGGTACGGGCAAAAGTAACATGCAGACCGTGGCGGTTCAGGGTAGCCATGATCCGTCATCCACGTCTTACAATCTTGGCGAGATATGCCCATGTCGATTAAAGGCCACTTGTGCACAATCCAAGGATGCCTACTTTCCTTCATCCTAATCGCTTCATCTGTTGATATTCCTATCCAAGACTCCATCCGAGACTTGTCGGGGTTTAACTCTCGGCACTTTCGGACGATCGGAGAAATCTTGTAATCCATAGTGCATGTTCGCCACAACTTACCCTTACTGCCATCTTCGTTTTTGACGAACACTGGCAACAGCCCCTTTTGGTAGAGCTTTCCCGACTTCTTGGATCGGCGCACCACCAGAGCATCTTCGCCCAAATTCCCTTTGGTTACACGCCACACGGGATAGGGCAACTGGGCCTCCAACCAATCCAGCCACTCATAAACTGACGGCGGCTCGGCTTGCGTATCAGCAAAAATGGCCCCGTCAACTTTAGGCAATTCTCCTTTGGCGGACATCAAGGCCATTGTGCTTGACTGCACACCGGCACCAAGGCTAAGAACCTTCAGCATCACTCCACCCCTTTCTCACGCAGCACATCTTCCAGTGCATCCAATTTCTTCGCATCAACGAACGTCAGCGGCCTATCCTCGCCGTCCCGGCTGTCACATACAACCCTCGCCGACGCGCAGACTGGGCAGGAGGCATCGAAAAGCCCACTGGATAACGGCAACCCGCCGACCAGTAACGCCACATCATGGGACCAAAGTTAAACTTCCAATGGTAGTAGCTCTCACCCTTCAAGATCCCTGCCTCAGGGTGATCCTTCCTGGCCTTCTTCACGTGGGTGACTCGTGGCATTGTGTCCCTTCCTTTCCTGGGTGTCTGCTGCCTTCTGCGTGGGGGCATTTCCCCCTGATCTGCTGCCCTGTCTTTTTTCCACAAATCTAACTCCTGCAATTGCAGAAGTCAAGCCTTTTCTTTCAGGTGTAAGCCTCAGGAAAGACAAGGATTTGTGACACGCTCAGCAGCTCAGGCCTTGCTTTTGCATAAGCTCCTGTAAATAATAGTGTTTGACTCCTGCAATATCAGATGCTATCATTGGTTTCACGCACAGACCCCATGGCAAACAGGGAAGGAGTTGAGATAGATGGATCATCTGGACGCAATGCTTGAGCTGGCCAATCGCCCACCCTTCACTGCAGATGACGTGACCATTCTGCGTGCTGACTCAGGGCTGAGCCTCAATGACTTTGCCACTGTGGTGGGCACGTGTCCTGAGGCAGTGTGGAGATGGGAAACGGGGAGAGTGTCTCCAAGCAAGATGGCCAACAGGCTGCTGTGGCAACTGAGGGAGAAGCTGACTGAGGCAGTGGCCTGACACACGCCAGGCTCTTTGCTTGAGGGAGAGAGGATGCTTGACGTGTTTGCTGACCCTGACATTTCTGATGGAGCTGCACGCTGCTTTGGGAAGCTCTGCAAGATAGACAGAGGCAAGGGTGTCTCCTGCTCACGGGGCACCCTTGCTCTCATGGTGAGAGCAGGCAACAGGAGTGTGGAACGGTATCTCAGGCAGCTTTTGGACCGTGGATATGTTCAAATAGAGAAGCGTGGCAGGAAGCCTGCTTGTCTCACCGTGGTCACCAAGGCCAGGGCTGATTCAGGGCTATCCACACCTGTGGACAACTCATCTCAAACCGACAAAAATGGCGGTTTGGCAGAATCTCAAACCGACAAAAATGGCGGGACATCCCTATATCATATTAAAACAGCTTTTGAACCTTGTACAGATTTTGAACCTGTAAACAACACCGGAGAGGCTGTTGTTTTTCAGAAGCTTTTAGAAGCAGGAATTAAAGAGCAAAAGGCTGCAGAGCTGGCTGACCGTTTTGATGGAGAGAGAATCAAGGCAGTGGTGAGATATGTTGAGGGTACCAACCCTGAGAATCCTGCAGGGATGATTGTGGCAGCTCTGGAAAATTCGTATCAACTTCCTGCCTGGGCTGAGCGTGATCCTGATGCACCCACTGCCTATGACATCGGGCAGGCAGAGGCCAAGGCAAGATCAGAAGTCCTGGCACATCAGTCACAGGATGAAGGTTTGCACCTGGGGTCATAGGGCCACCGTCCGTTTGTCTTGCTTGGGGGAGAGCAAGCAATTGCGTGGGTTGGTGGCAGCTTGGAAGACTTCAGGAGCAAGGGGCTGTGCCAGGGTGTTGTTGGGGGGAGACAAGACCCAATATGGCACAGCCTTCTTTTTTGCCTGGGAGCAGGGGAATACACATGTCCACGTGCACGGGTGTTGGGGTGGCACCTGTGTCCCTTCCTTTGCCCCTGCTCCCAGGTCTCACATCAGAGAGGGGGTGAAATTATGGAAGCTCCTGAGAAGTGTGCAAACCCTGATTGCAAGGTTGACCTGACAGGGAAGAATGTGCTTGTCTGTAATGGCACGAAGGTCTGTGGTGAGCAGGCGTGCTGCAGGTGGGTCTTCACGCACAGCACGTGGGCACCCAAGCAACTCCTTGACTCAATGCACGCAGAGGGGTGAGATGAGCAAGCTGATACGCAAAGCAGGAAGCTCTCAGCCATCAGGCAGGAATGGTGGCGGGAGTGAGTATGACCTCTGGCAACATTTCTGCAGGGTGTGTGGTTGCCATGTCACAATGGAGCTTAGAAGGCCTGACTTGAAAGCACCTGATCCATTGGACTATATTTGCAATAGGTGTCACAGGGAGAAGGAGAATGGCTGAGCTGGGCAAGTGGGTGATGATCTGTGACAAGAAGAAGTGTGGCCACGTTTGGACACCGGCAACAGCTATCACCACCAAACGCTGTCCCATCTGCAGGGGCAAGAAGCTCAAAGGCATGTCGGTGGAAGCGTATGACAGGCTGACGGCAGAGGAAGCACGCAAGGCAGAGGAAGAGAGGAAGAAGAGAGGCTTTAACATCTCAGGTGGCCAGGGCAACCAAGGGAAGTGGCAGGGAAGGAGAAAAAAGACATGGTGAGGGTGCCCATCATTGTGGTGCTGTATCGAATGAGAGAGATGGAAATGGCCTGCCTCTCCCAGGTCAAGAACCACACCAACCCTGATCACTACGAGCTGCACGTCAGGGACAACGGTGAGGAAGACAGGAACCTTGCAAGCCTCTGGAATGAGATGATTGAGCCACTTGAGTCTGAGTGGTTTTGCCTGCTCAACACAGACTGCCTTGTCACCCCTGGCTGGCTTGAGAAGATGCAGCCTGCCATGTCGATTGAGAAGGCTGGCTTTGTGGGGCCTATGACTGACGCATGCGGCTCCCTGCAGAAGGTGGGGCCAGAGTATAGGCCTGACAGGCATGAGGGTCAGGTGGCCTTGCAGCACCACCTCAGCGGCTTCTGTCTGTTGGTGAGAAAGCAGGCCTGGGAAGATGCTGGCCGATTTGATGAGTCATCACCTTTCTATGGCCAGGAGTCACTGCTGATTGAGAGGGCGTGGCGCAAGGGCTGGGTGACAGTGATGTGTCTGGACACCTTTGTCACCCACCTGGGTGGAGCCACGGCACGTGAGATTTTTGGAAGCTCCTGGGATGAAGAGAAGAGGAAGGGTGGGGATTGGTTCCAGAGCAAGCTGGCTGAGCTGAGAAGAGAGAGAGGGTGATGCACAAGCAGGTTTATAAGATGATCCTGGCTGAAGCTGAGAGGCTTGCTGAAGCCTTCTCTGATCCTGGCAGGGCACGCAATCCAAACGGTGAGAGCTTTGAATTGGTGAAGGTTGAGGTGAGAAGTGAAACGGTGGCCTGTGGTTTGTATCGGAAGAACACGGGCAAGTATGCCCTGGCCAGCTTCAAGTGGGTCAATGCTGGCAAGCGTGATGACATAGGGGTTGGTGATAGGTCTTTCATTCATTCTTGCTTTGTCTCATACTCAGACCTGAGGGGCTGGCAGCTCATGCTGGATGACCTTGCTAAGGTTGAGAAGGCCAATGGCAGGCACAACTGAGAGGGGGTCAATGATGCTCATTGCTTTCACGTGGATATGCGTGGCCATTGCCATCATCTGTGTGGCCAAGGTTGCACAGAGGCTCCTGCACCATCAGCAGGTGATGATGGAGAGGCTTCAGTGTCCCACGGCTGAAGACGTGGCATCCTGGGAAGAAGCACAGAAGAGGTATGCTGTGGTCACCCGTGACCGTGAGGGTAGGGTGATCAAGCAGGAAGACCTGCATACACTGGATGACATTCTCAAGGAAGGGGGCAGTGCAGATGTTGGGGAATAGTGAGAGCTTGCGGGATAGGAGTGCAAGTCCAATGGGTGAGCCAGTAAAGCAGGCTGATCTCTTCCGGTATCCAAGCGTGCCAGGGCACAAGGTTGGTGGGGCCTCTGCAGAGGTGGTGTCCAAGATCACAAAGAGGGCACTGAGCAGGCGTGAGAAGATTAAAGCTATTTTGCAGGAATATGGAGAGATGACAGCCGATGAGGTTGCAGCTCACCTGGGGCTTGCCTCTGTGTATCCTGCAAGGCCACGCCTCTCTGAGATGGTGGCCACGGGCGAAGTCATCAAGACTGAGAGACGTGGCATGTCAGGTCACGGCAACTCAGTCCATCTCTATAGGCTGGCACTATGACCAAACACAAAGTCACAGTGATCATCCCCACATACAACAGGGCTGAGCTGCTGGACTCATCCCTCAGCTCTGTGCTGCAGCAGGAGAGGAGACCTGAGCAGGTCATTGTAGTGGATGACGGCTGCACGGACAACACAGTCAAAACGGCTGGCCGTCTGCTCACTGAGTATGGATACAGTCTGCCAGACGGCAAGATCATCCAGCTTGACAAGAACATGGGAAAGGCAGCAGCCATCAATCATGGACTGATGGAAGCTGACGGTGATCTGATCTGGCTGTGGGATGATGATGACCTTGCTGCCCCTGATCGGCTCAGCTTGATGGTTCCACTCTTTGAGGCAGACGATACCAACAGGCTTGGCCTTGTCCACACTCACGCTGAGTGGGTGGAGCCTTCAGGCCAAGTGATTGATTGGCTCCCTGAGGACACCCCCATCAAGGAAGTGCTCAGAGCCAACATGAGGGGCAACATCTTTTTCACCATCTCCTGTCTGTGGAGAGCTGAGATACTCCTGCTCCTGGCTGACCTTGAGAGTCACTTTTCAGCGGCAACCTTTCCAATGGACACCAACCTTGAGCGTGCCCAGGATTATGATTTCTGGATGAGGCTGTCCTGGGCAATGCTGAGGGGTGGGTATCACTGCCAGCTCTTCCCACACAAGACAGTCACGGCACGCAACCACAGGGGGCCACGTGGGTGGGGTCACGGGCTGGCTTTTGAAGACATCCCACGGAAGACAGTTGAATGTGAGCAGCGTATCTTTGAGAAGCTTGCAAAATCCCTGGCCTCTGACAAGGGGATCATGTATGGTGACATCTTCCCTGGCTTCAACTCTTCCACGGTGATCAAGCAGCAGGCACACGCTGAGATGGCCTTTGCCTTTGCCAAGCGTGGGCTGTGGTTTGAGGCAGTCAACAACCTCAGGAAGCTGGACAGGCCTGAGCTGCTGGCTGAGAGATTGCACAGGGGGCTGATGGTGACCCTGCAGAGTGCTCCTGTCCCTGAGCCTGTGAAGGTTGAGCTGCAGCGTATCTGTGCAAAGCTGCCCAGGGAGATGAGCGCAAGTCAAGCGGCTGCACAAATTCTGTGAGCTAACACAAAAGGAGAGAAGACATGGGCAAGCGTGCACCTGAGCCAGAGTGGGGGGTTGAAGTGGACAGGAGCCAGGACGTGAAGATGGTGCCTATTGGGGAAGCTGAGGAAGGGGCTGATGCTCCACCCCCTGGACACGGGCCAGGAGCCTTGGAAGCCAGCAGGCACCCAGGGGCAGAGGAAGCTGACGCTGAAGAGCAGCGGCTTGTGGGTGAGCTGCAGGACAGTGAGCGGGTGCTGTATCTGCTCACAGGGGAAGACATCACGGAGCTGGCTGACAGGTGTGACATGGAACTTGAGTTTGATCTGGCTCAGGCCATCAAGGACAAAGCCACCCGTGTCATCCAGAAGAAGGTGACCACGGTGATGGACGTGATGAAGGGGGAGCAGGATGAAGGTTGACAGTGTCAGCATCCGGGCTACTGTGGATTGGTTTGACAATCGCAAGGGCTTTGGTTTCCTGCTTGGGAGTGATGGCTTCAGGTATTTTGTCCATTGGTCTGCCATCATCCCTGAGTCAGACGTGAGGGCAGAGCCTCATCCTGAGAATCCTGACAAGCCATACCTCACGCTGAGGGCACAGCAAGAGGTGACCATCCATCAGTGGCGTGATGACCCCAAGGGCAGGCGTGCCGAAAGTGTGGAGAAGCTGCCATGAGTCTTGAGTGGACGGGTGAGCGGGTGGTGCCTGGGAAGACCCCCAGGGATGCAATGGAGATGCACAGGAGAAGGTATGAGGCCATAGTGGAAAGCTGCCAGGGCAAGAAGGTGCTCGACATCCCTTGTGGCTCAGGATACGGCTCAGAGCTTCTTGTGAGCTGTGGTGCATGTGCGGCTGCTGAGGTGCATGGGGTGGACAGTGATGCTGACACCATCATCCATGCAGCCAAGACCTATCAGGATTCTGGCCTATACTTCCACCTGGGAGATATGAGGGAGCAGCAGGGCCTTGGTCTCTTTGACGTGGTGGCCTGCTTTGAAGGGATTGAGCACGTGGAGCTGGCTGAGGCTGAGGACGTGCTGCAGAATTTCTTGGAGCTTCTAAGACCTGACGGCTGGCTCTTCATCTCCACCCCCAACAAAGACAGATCACAGAGCTTTGTGGGTGAGGGCCACTTCCACAAATTTGAGATGACGTGGCTTGAGTTTGAGGGCCTCATCTCAAGACGCTTCAAGGTGGTGCAGAGGCGTGGACAATTCAAAGGTGGTGAGGCTGGCGTGATCCACTTTGACCCACGGCTCTCAATGCCTGATGTCTTCTTCATTGGGGCACAATTATTGAAGGGGATGAGAGATGAAGCTGGCAGTGATCGGTAACTTTGAGGTGCACAGGTATGCTCACCACTGGCAAGGCATCAAGCTTGGCCTGGACAGGATGCTTTGGGATGATGACCCTGTGATCCCATACTATCTGGACATGCGCCACCTGGGTGAGGGCTGGAATACAGGTGAGGGCATGTCATACAAGCCTGAAGGCATCAGGCGGTTTCATCAGCTCCTAAAATCCTTCAAGCCTGACGCTGCACTGCTGTGCACGGGTGACCCATTCAACACACAGACACTCAGGGTGCTGCAAGGCCTGGACTGCTTTGTGGTGTTTTGGTTTTGTGACCTGAGGGAGCCACACCCTTCAGCTCACAACCTGATGGACCACGTTGATCTTGTGATGATGACGGCAGGTGGGATGGTGCCCAAGGCCCTGCAGGCCTGGGGGCTGGATGATGACCGTGGGGTCTGGATGCCCCAGGCTTGCCTGCCATACACGGGGGGCACAATGTGGTGGGAGCAGGGGCCTGTGTGTGACGTTATCCACATCGGCTCCCAGGGATCACCTGAGTGGCACGCAGACAGGCGTGCACTCTTCACCCACCTGACTGATCACGGTGTGGGCCTGAAGCTTGTGGACCCTGTTAATGACATTGAGAAGGCAATGGTCACGGCAAGACTGTCTGAGCTGTATCAGAAGGCCAAGGTGTGCATAGGTGCCTGCCACTCTGATTGTGCAGGATACCACAGCAACAGGCTGATGCTTACCACTGGCTGCGGGGGCTTCTATTTCTGCAACCACTTCCCCTGGGTGGAGAAGCTCTTTGAGCCTGGGAGAGAGATTGCCACCTATGATCCCACACAGCCCCTTGACATCATCCAGCAAATGCTTGAGGGATGGATGAGGGATGAGGTGAAGCGCAAGGAAGTCCAGAAGGCTGGCTTTGAGAGGGCACAGGGATGTCACACCTATCCCATCAGGATGGCAGAGGTGATGGCAGAGATCAAGAAACGTATCTGATTTGGGAGTGTGATGAAGATGGCACACCCCTTGTCTGCTGGCTGATGGTTGACGGGAGAGTCATTGCCTGCCTGGATGAATTGATTGAGGTGAGGGATGGAAGAGAGAGATTGCCTGAGAGCCTGCCTGCACCACCTGACTAAGACTCACCCTGACACTGACGATTGGTGCAGCAGCCCTGAGAGATCAAACCCACCCACTCCCATTTACCTGATGCCACTGTGGTGCTCTTTCTATGGGAACACAAGCACGGAAGAGGACACGAAACAAGAGCAAGGAGACCAAGGCCAGAAGCCAGAGGATGAGGCCCAACTTACGGCTCAGACTCTTGGTGCACGGCAAGCAGGGGGCACAGTCCCATGAGGATATGCAGAGATACTATGCCAGCCCTGAGTGGACAGCCAAGAAGCAGGAAGCACGTGAGGCCTGGACTGAGCTGCTTGAGTATGATGGCTGCATCCTTTGTGGAAGCTCCCAAAGATTACAGGTGCACCATGTTCCTGATTCATACAAGCGGCTCTTCAGGGAAGATCCTATCAAAGACCTGAGAGTCATCTGTGCACGGTGCCACAGGAAGCATGAGGGGAGATGAGATGCCATCAGGCAAAGCGCAATCTGGCACGTGGTATTGGTGTGTGACCGGTCTGGCAGCTCACTTGCAGGTCAGTGAGATGTGGTTGTATAAGAAGGTGAGAGAGGGCAAGGTTCCTGGGGCTGTCCGGTTTGGAAAACATATCAGGATCAAGCGTGATGTTTTTGCCAAGGCCATTAAAGAGCAAGGCGGTATCTGTTAGGCTGTGCAACAGAGAGGGGGTGATGGATGGAGCTGGCTGAAGAGAGCTATGAGCTGGCTGATGGGAAGGAGCAAGAAGAGGGATGTTGAGAAGCGTCTGAAGAAGAAGCGTGACACATTGAGAGGGAGACACAATGCCAATGATCACGGTGACGATTGAAGGAGATGAGCTGCTCAAGGCTGCACGTGAGAGGGCAGAGAATCTGATGCCAGGATACGCTGCCACGGAAGCTCAGCTCATCAAGTCTGCAGCCCAGGTGAAGGTGGTGATGCAGGACGTGGAGAGTGCAGGCAGTGAAGAGCCTGACGCTCCTGAGGATGGCCCTGAGCTGAGCGTGCAGGAAGGCAAAGGGAAGGGGGCAGCTCCTAAGTCCTGACACCTACCATTGCACCTGAAAGAAAATCAGGCTCCCAGGGCATCCTGGGGGCCTTTCTACTTGTCCACTGCAGGTGCAATGCCCTATCTTTCTCGTCAGAGCTTGCATAATCCTTGACCCTAATCCCCTTACTCCCCTTCCCTTAGTGCAAGCTCTTCTCCCTTGAGTCACAATCAGGGGCAGGCACAATGGCACCCCCAAGCTGCCAGTGGCCTGCCCCTCTTTTTCAACCTGCCAATGAGGGCACGTGTGTGCCTGAGCCATTGACATTCGAGAAAGAGCCTGACACTCCCATCTTGCACACAGGTAAGGTGAATGACCTGGGGATAGGGGTTGAGAGAGGCTCAGAGCTGCTCAGAGCTGCAAAGGCTCAGGGTATGCTCCTTGCACACGGTATCCCAAGAAGGTCTTGCCAGGACGCTGACAGGGCCACCTGAAAGGCAAGGGGACGGGTGATGGACTGCTCACCCGCTGGCCGTTTTGCCTCTGATACCAAGCTGACCCCATTGACACAATCTGAAGGGGAGACACAATGAAGAACGTGAGAGGGAAGCATCTGGCCTTTGCCCGTGATCTTGTGTATGAGGCAATGGGGCCAGCAGAGCTGATCAAGAAGCATCAGGTTTCTCTCAGCTCTTGGAAACGGTGGCGGAAAGACCCTGTGTTTCAGGCCAAGGTGAGAGAGCTGCAAGCTGAGTTTGAATCAGCCATCACACACATCAAGTATAGCAGCAAACGCAGAAGGCTGGAAGAGCTTGAGCGGCTGATCAAGACGCTTTCTGATTTCGCTCCTGACAAGGTGCTTGATGTCAATGTGGGATTCAACGCACAGGGTGGTGTGGCAAAGCCAGGGGAGCAGGTTGTCAGGTATGCCCCCAGGCAGGTGATGGTTGAGAAGAGCAATGCCCTTGAGATTGCAAAGCTCCTGGCTCAGATGAAGGATGAGCTTGAGCCAATCAAGGCAGAGATCAGTGGCCCAGGTGGAGCACCCCTGCAGGTTGACTTGCTGGCCAGGAGACAGAAGGAAGCTGAGGACGTGGCTTCTTGGGAAGCTGCACAGAAGAGGTTGGCGGAATGAACGGGAAGAACGGCACAGGGAAGAACGGCCAGAAGCTCAGCAAGCTTGTGGAGCTGGCCGATGACCTGGGTGGGGGCAATGGCTCCTTTGCCACCAAGCGTGAGCGTCAGCTTGAGAAGCGGCTGAGCGGCACACGTGTCTCTGTGCTGGATGGCCCTGTCCCTGTCACCAACCTCAGCCCTGATGCACGCAAGCTCCTGATGTATCGGCACAACCCTGCAATGTGGGTCACCAACCACTTTGACATCACGCTTGCGAAATATAGAAGCTTACAGGAAATAGAGAGCTGGCTGGCCGTGCAGGATGAGGATGCCCACTCTTGGATCAAGCACAGGCTTGAGGTGGGCACCTGTGTCTTTGACAAGAAACGCTCCTATCAGGCAGAAGCACTTGACCTGCTGGCCCAGGAAGACACGGACAACGTGAGGCTGGCACTCAAGTGGGGCAACTCCCTGGGCAAGACGGGCACGGCTGCTCTGATGCTCCATTGGTTTATGGACTGCTTCCCAGGTGGAGTGTGTGTCACCACGGCTGGCACGTGGTCTCAGCTCAAGGAGCAGCTTTGGGGTGAGGTGGGGATGTGGGGTGACAGGGCTGTGCTTCCCATCTGCTCAGGTCAGGTGCCCATCTGGAAGACGCACATTGACCTGGGGCCACAGTGGAAGGCCTTTGGAAGAGCTGCCAAGGATGATGGCACCTTTGAGGGTGTGCACGCTGACTATGTGATGGTGATCATGGATGAGGCCAAGGCCATCCCTCAGACTGTCTTTGATCAGGTGAGAAGGATTCTGAGAGGTGCCAGAAAGACGTGGTGGGTTGCCCTCTCAACTCCTGGCTCTCCCGTGGGTCCATACTATGACATCACCCAGGGGGATCAGTCCCACAGGTGGGTGGTGCATCACGTCAGCTCCTATGAAGGTGAGCGTGTCAGCCTGACGCAGATTGAGGAAGACTATGAAGACCTTGGGCCAGACTCCCCACTCTTCATCTCAATGGACTGTGCTGACTTCCCTGATGAGTCTGAGTTTACCATCATCCCACTCTCTCACGCACAAGCTGCCATCAATCGAAAAGTGAGCCAGGAAGGTGACAGGTGGCTTGGTGTGGACGTGGCACGCTTTGGCTCTGATGAGACTGTCCTGATGGAGCTGAGGGGCAGGCAGGTGGAGATGGTGGCAGCAGCCAATGGCAAGGACACTCAGTGGACGGCTGGCAGGGTCATGGCTGCTTTCGGTGAGCGTGGCCCTTACAAAGGCATCCTGATTGATGATACGGGTGTGGGTGGCGGGGTCACGGATGCTCTGCGTGAGGGCCACCTGCAAAGACTCAAGAGGCAGAGCCTTCCTGTCAGGCCCATCAACTTTGGTGGACGTGATGTGATGAGGAAGGATGTGTATTTCAACATCAAGACTGAGATGTATTTTTATCTCAAGGCTTCATTTCGGGAAGGTGCTGAAAAGCCTGATGATCCTGAGGTGGGCATCTCTGTGCCCAATGACAAGAAGCTCCTGCATCAGCTCACATCCCAAGAGTATTCATACAGCGTGGATGGTCTCTTCAAGATGGTCAGCAAGGATGATGGTGAGCAGGCCAAGCGGCTCAGGGAGAAGGGTGAGAAGTCACCTGACAGAGCTGATGCCCTGGCTCTTGCCCACTATGGTCCCAGGCGTGCACGGAAGCAGAGAGTGCGTGAGACACCCCACAACGTGATGCCCACGTGAGGAAGAACAATGAGCAAGCCCCAGGTCTTTCAAGGTCAGGATACAGTGAGGGTGGCCAACAGGTGGGAAATGTTCGTCACTTCTGTGCGTGAGCGTGCAGCAACCCTTTTCATGGGTCAATCCCTGGATGCCAGGATCAGGGAGCTTGAGATCACCAAGAAGCTGGACGTGACGGGTGGGCACAGGTTCCTGACCGATGTGGGGCAGTCCGATCAGACTGAGAGGCAGCGTGTCTCTGCCAAGGGCAGGATGAGCAACATTGAAAAGCTCAGGCGGATGTATAAGGGAGAGAATGATTGGGGCAATCAGCTTGTGGGCAACATCACTGACTTCAATGCCTCAATGCAATACGGCCAGGGAGTCAGGGTCAGGCCCTCACGTCAGTGGGTGGAAAGGCACAAGGATGAAGAGGGCAAAGCTGATGACCCCCCTGAGATGGAAGTGTGGCAGGACTTCATTGACTTCAACTCCCTGAGTGAAGAGGGTGGCATTGACTTGGGTATTTCAGGTGAGCTGGACGGTCAAGCCCTGATGGTGTGGGAGCCAGACCAACGCGCCCAAAACGTCAGGATGTGGACGGTGCCCCTACTTGAGACCAAGTATGAGGTGAAGTATGAGCGGCTATGGGAGCCATCAAAGGCCATTCTTTACCCTGGGGATCAGGACAAGGAGAAGACGATTGAAGGCCCTGAGTTTGTCTTCTGTAAGCTGAGGGGCACATCCAATGGCACCTATGGAATCCCCACGTGTGCCAGGGTGGTGGATGAGATCATCAACCTTGACAAGGCTTCAGACGATTGGCGGAAGATCAACAAGCTCTTTGCTTCCCCAACCCCTGTCTTCAAGGCTTCAGGTGAGGACGGCATTGATCGTATCTGGAATGAGATCAAGGCCATAAACTGGAAGCTTGGCAAGGCCATCATCCTTCTTTCTGAGGATGAGCTGGACTTGCTGACCCTTGACCCTGCAGCCATAGAAACCCTGCTCAAAGAGATCATCATGCGGCTGCAGATGATCAGTGGGGCCACATCCATCCCTGTGCATTTCCTGGGCCACCCTGAGCTGATGAGCAACAGGGCTGTGGCCAAGGAAGATATGAAGCCTGCCGTGATCCATGCAGGCAAGGCTCACAAGAGGTGGGGTGGGGCCTTTGATGAGCTGGCTGGCAAGGTGTTGCCCGTGTTTGGGAAGCTCCACGGTCAGGAGTATGATGCCAGCAACATTGAGCACCACTTCCCTGCCCCTGCCTCAGATGTTGAGGGAGTCATTGCAGCTTGGCTCCCTGCACGGATTGCCAAACAGATCAGTCACGGCACCTTTCTCTCAAAAATCGGCATTGATGATCCTGACCAAGAGATCCAGAAGCTTACAGAAGAGCTGGAAGCCAGTGGTGTTCCTGGGGATGATGATGAGGCCCAGGTGGCAGAGCAGAGGGTGCTTGAGATCACTGAGAGGGCACGGCAGGAAGCTGCCCAGGAGAGTGAGGCTGCGTGATGGGAGAGACTGTCCAATACACAGCTCTTGCCATCCTGGGGCTGGCTGTTTTTCAGGGTATGGGTATCATCAAAGAGCACACGATCATGAAGCTCAAATATGAACATGAGAAGAAGAATGGAAACGTAAAGACCACAGGATACGATACTCAGATGGCTGCAACCGTCAATGGCCTGCATCAGATGATGGGAGATATGGTGGCAGGCCAAGGCCAGATCGTGCAGGCCATACAGGAAATGGGAAACAAGATGGCCAAGTCTCTCAGTGAACACCATGAAGAAGCTGAAGACTTGCACAGGCACGTCAGGCGTGAGATTCGTGATCTGAAGGAAGTTGTGACCCAGGGTGACTGATGGCACGGTCAATCAAAGAAGCTCTCAGGGCCTTTGAGGGAACACTGGACAAGTATGATGGAAGCGTGGCCAGGAGAGAGGCTGAGCTGCTCAACATCTTTGATGATGTTGTCACCAAGCTCTATGTTGATCGGGGTGCACTGTATGGCCAGCTCAAGACTGAGGGGGGCAAGCTCACGGGCACGGCTGATGAGCTGGCCAGGGTTGAGGGCTTCATTGATCAGGTCAAGCGTGGACTCAGGCCAGCTCTCATCAACCCAGGACGTGAGTGGGCTGACGCTGCCATCCCTGAAGCCTTCTCCTGGGGCAGGGAGATGGCCAGGACATCAATGACCCACAACCTCATTGATGAGGATTTGGTGGGTCAGGCGTTTGCTCACGTGCTGGACGCAGAGGCAGGGGTGCTGAGGGTGGGCATCCAAGACACATACAGGGTGATGGGCACCATTGGGAATGACATTGGAGAGTTTTTCAGGCGTGAGCTGACAGAGGCAATGATCCTGGGCTTGCCCGTGCAAGGCCCTGGGAGCCTCACTGAGAGGCTCTTTGAATCAGGTAGGCTCAAAGCCCTGACGGTGAAGAGCAGCTCAGGGAAGATCATCACGCGCAGCCTGAGGCAGCGTGCAGTGGCCATTGCCCGTGTGGAGATGGGGAAGGTCACTAACAGGGTCCATGAGATCAAGACTGTTGAGGTGCTTGGCAAGGAAGCTGTGTATGTCAACATCAATCCAGAAGACAACAGGACCACGGACATCTGCCTCAGGGCCTCACGGTCAAAACCAAAGACGATGGCTGAGTGGGACAAAAGCCCTTATGGCAGACCACCCAGGCTCAGGCCCTTCCACCTCTGCAGGTCAGCTCTCTTTGGGGCCACCCGTGACATGCTCAAGGAAGCAGACCATGAGCAGGCCAGGGCACGAAGGGAGACACGGGTTGATGATAGGAAGGCCAGGGCAAAGAGGGCAGCGGCAGCGGGGGGCTTCATAAAACAGGGGAGCGTGTCAGCAGCAGAAGGTTATGCAAAGACCAATGGTTTGGTATCGGGGCAGGTGGACTATACAGGCATGAGCACTGAGACCTCAAACGAAGTCAACCGTGCACTGTGGGACATCAAGAACAAATACGGATACAAGCCTGTGACATCCATTGGTGCTGGCAAAGGGTTTGGTTCTGAGTGGGCATCTGCTGAGGCAGGTGTCAAAATCAACATACATGCACCACTCTTCAATCATTCAGGATTCAAGGCAGAACAGTCTGCCCGTGCATCACGGTATGCAGCAGTGACAACAAAAAGAAAGAGCCGGATGGCAGAGCTTCAGAAGGTGGCTGATTCTCCATCCATTGAATCAGGGTGGGCAAAGAAGAGGCTGCAGAGAATGGAATCAAGGGACTCATCCCCACGGTATTTCTCTGGGGATGATCTGCCAGGGGCAGGTGGCGCATACGGTGTGGTGATGCACGAATATGGACACGTGGCTTTCGCCAACAGCTTGCCTACTGGAAAGGGCAGGCTTGGTGCTTGGAAGCGTATGGGCATTGATCGGCATGGGGATCTGACAGAGGCAGCAGTCAAGTCAGCATCCAAGATCAGTGAATATGCCACATCTCTCCCAGGTGAGTATTTTGCTGAAGCTTGGGGGGCACTCCATGCAGGGCAGGCAGGGCTGCTCACAGACGATATGGCTGCACTTGTCAGGCAGGTTGCTGATGGTGCAAAAGCCAAATAAGGGGATGGCCTTTGGTCTCTGATCAGTGTGTGACGTGTGCTCACTTCTTTGCAGGGTATGGTATCTGCAAAGCCTTTCCTGACGGCATCCCTGGCAAGGTGCTGAGCGGTGAAGTGGATCACAGCAAGCCAATCAAGGGTGATGGTGGGATAGTGAGAGCTGAGATCCCCAAAGAGATGCTGAGGAAAGTCTGATGATCACGTGGACACGGATTGCAGCCAAGGTCTCTGAGCTGATGATGAGGCATCCACTCCTGGCCAAGTATGAGCTGGCCAAGTTTGGTGACACTATCCCTGCACGTGAAGTGATCGGGATATGTGAGCAGCTTGAGTGGACAGAGGGGGAGCTGGACAAGGCACGTGACAGGCTCAGCTCACAATGCTTCACGTCCAGGCACGGGCCAGAGAAGGAAATACGTGGTGGCACAGCCCCAGGCCAAGGTTGCGGCTCACCGATCAAAGCCAGCCTTCTCCCTGGCAGGCCTGATGACCGTGTGGCCCATCATTCAATGGGCAGGAGACAAGGAGCTTTCACCTGAGGCTTTGCTGATCCTTGTGGTGGCTGGATGCTTTGCCCTGGGCCACTGGCTCATCTTCCTCTTTTTCAGGAGCGTCTAAAAATGATGAAGACAACCAAGCACGTCAGGCTGCAGGGGAAGCTCAAGGAGATGGCAGCTTCCACGGTGATGATGCACATAGGTGAAGACAGGTATGCCAGCATCAAGAGGCAGGATGAGCACCCTGTTTTCATCGGGATGCTTGTGGCCTATGAAGGGCCAAGCACGGGCCAGATGGAGACCTTTGATGAGCACGTGACTCAGGCTGATCCCAAGCTCCTGCCCATCAAGTGGTGGAGTGAGGCTGCTGTCTATGAGCTGAGCTACAGGATGAATATGGACAGCCCAAAGCTCACCATCGGGCATGATGATCCTGACGCACGGGATGAGGGGGATGTGCTCTCTGGCTTCATCCAGACCAACCCTGAGCAACAGGGAATC
>CEPX01086988.1_pt1 | contig 16802 bp, 25 predicted proteins | sample 361361 | NCBI WGS metagenome assembly CEPX01 (sample SAMEA2619974, study PRJEB7988) | marine metagenome | biome: marine biome (ENVO:00000447); feature: mesopelagic zone (ENVO:00000213) & marine oxygen minimum zone (ENVO:01000065); material: "saline water (ENVO:00002010), including plankton...
ACCTCTTTCCAAATTCCTTTCTTTAGATTCTTCATCATACCTATAAATTAAACTAATCCTATTTAAATATTCCTTCTTCTTGACTTAGGCACATAATTCAACAACTTACCCTCTTTAACCTTCCCACACCCAAAAAAATCTTCTCCATTCTTAATAATATAATAACCATTCTCTTCTTCAACAAAAACATCCTCCCCTTTCATCCATTCAACTTTATCCACATCACTCAATTCTAAAACATTCTTTTTAGCATTAACCATCATACTACCATCAAAACTCAACCTAAAACCATCTTTCTCTTCATTACAAAAATAAAATCCTAAGGTGTCCACTCTTAAAGATCCCAAATCAACATCAACCACATCCCTATTCAAAATGTAAATTTTATCCTTATTACTCTTAAAGAAAACATAATCCTTAGAAAACTCAACTCCAAAAGTTTCTTTCAAAAACTTCAAAATCTTCTTAACTTCTTTTGACTTCAAAACTTTCAAATTCATAAAAATAAAGAATATTAAAAGATTATAAACTTATTTATTTAAAACCTTATCAACCATGCCCTCTAAATCTTCAATCCTAAAAGGTTTCTTAAGAAATCCGTTGTAATTAGTAGGAAAATCCCCTGCATACTCCACTAAATCCTCTGGTGAACCAGATATTAAAACAACAGGAATTTCAGGATATTCCCCAGCAAGAGAATCTAATAATTCTAAACCACTCATTTCAGGCATCCTAATATCTGTTAAAACAATATCCACTTCCCCATTAACTGCTCTAACTTTATCTAAAGCCTCCATACCATTGGAAGCTTTTTCAACACTATAATCTCTTAATTTTAAAACATCACTAATAACCCCACGAACTGACTCCTCATCATCAGCCACAACACAATAAGCCTGAGACCTGTGCCCCGGATTGCCTCCTTGTTTACCATCATAATTAGTCATATCCTCTCTCAAATAATTAATAGTTGCATCATCTAAAGCTGTAGGAGACCTATGTTCATTACTTGGATCATAATTATCCCTAAAATCCAAACCATCATTCCATGCATTCATTTTATAACCTCACACTCAAATCATCTCTTTGATCACGAGAAGGAGCCTCATAAGTACCCTCTCTCAATAACCTACTATCTTCAACTATCCTTTTACTCTCATAATCCATCCAAAAAGTCCCAGCAATTGCAGCTACAACAGCTCCAGCAATTACATAGTAAAGCAATTTACTCTCTCTTTCTGGTGAAGACACCATAGTAGTAGGGATATCACCAAATTCATGGTCTTCACAATGTACTATAGGAATTCCTGAACGTCTTCTTTCAACATCACTTCTTGTCACATATTTCATTTTATCACTACTGTTTCAGAATAACCCATATATAAAGCTTTCTATCCATAATTTTATAAACAAAAACACCAAAAAAACCACATGGAAACCAAGAAACTAGTCCAAATTCTAGCCTTACAAAACGCTATAAAGTACAATGGAAAAGCAGATCCTAAATCTACTCTGGGCCAAATCCTAGCAAATAACCCCAATTTAAGAAAAGAAGCTAAAGAAATAAAAGAGTTAGTAGAAAAAGAAGTAAAATCTGTTAACAAACTCTCCTTAAAAAAACAGCAAGAAAAGCTAAAAATCCTAGGAGAAATCAAGCCTCCAAAAAAAGAAGAGCCAAGATTAATAGAATTGAAAAACGTAAAAGGGAAGGTAATAGTAAGGTTTGCTCCAAACCCCAACGGAGCATTAACCCTGGGCCATTCAAGACAAGCTTTTTGGAATTGGTATTTAACCCAGCAATACAAGGGGGAATACATTCTAAGATTTGATGACACAGATCCAAAAAACAAAGTTCCATTAAAAGAAGCATATCAATGGATCCAAGAAGACCATAAATGGTTAGGAATAAAACCAGACAAAGTAATAATACAATCAGAGAGACTTAATATTTATTACAAATACGCCGAAAAATTAATTAAACAAAAACATGCATATGTTTGTACTTGCCACCCAGAGAGAAAAAGACTATTATCCTCAAAACAAAAACCATGTCCTTGTAGGTCCACAAAAGATAACTTAGGAGAATGGAAAAAGCTCTTTGGCCATTACAAAGAAGGTGAAGCAGTCCTAAGAATTAAAACAGATCTAGATTATAAAAACCCTGCAGTAAGAGACTTCCCTGCATTCAGAATTGTAGATAAATCCCTACACCCACTAGATAAAAAATCTAAAGTTTGGCCTTTGTTGAATTTCGCCTCAGCAATAGATGACCATGAATTAAAAGTAACTCACATAATTAGAGGAATAGACCTCCAAGTTTCAGATGAAAGACAGAAATATATCTACAAATATCTTAAATGGAAATACCCGGAAACAGTTTACAATGGAAAACTTTTAGTCTCAGGAATAAAATCAACAACAGAAGCTTCTAAATTAATCAAAGCAAAAAAACTTACAGGTTGGGATGATCCAAGACTAGGAACCTTACAAGCTCTAAGGAAAAGAGGTTTTCAACCAGAAGCTATTAAAAAATTCTTATTAAAATCAAGATTGAATAAAAACGATATTCATGTTTCAATTGAATCCCTAGAAGCAGAAAACAGATTAATAATAGAACCAATTGCAAATAGATACTTCTTCATCCAAGACCCAAAAAAAATTAAAATTTCAGGAGTTCCAGAACTAATTTCCAAAGCACCCTTACATCCAGATGATTTAAAGAGAGGCCATAGAACTCACAAGGTCGGAGAAGAATTCTACATAGAAGACAAACTAGAGAAAGATAAAAACTATAGATTAATGCATTTACTGAACTTCAAAAACAACAAATTCCTATCTGAAGAATACGATCCAAAACTTAAAACAAAACAAATCCATTGGATACCTCTAACAGAAGAACCAGTCCAAGTTGAAATAGTAATGCCAGACAACTCAACAATAAAAGGAATAGCAGAACACCATATTAAAGATTTAAAAGAAAACCAAATAATCCAGTTTGAGAGATTTGGATTTTGTATTTTAAACAAAATAAATAAAGTTTATAAGTTTTACTTTACACATAAATAATTATTTAAAACCTTCACTAACCTTCTCACTCCAAAAACTAGGCAAAGGACTCAAAACCCAAACTAATCCTAAGTGCTTCATCTATTTCTAACATTTTATCTACACTAACATTACCTAATTTTTTTATAAGTCTTATTTTATCAACAGATCTAATTTGGTTTAGTAATACTTTAGAATCCATTTCGATCCCTTTTTCATTTTTATCTAAAAAAACATTTACTGGATAAAGGTTATCTAAATCTCTAGATGTAATTGGAGCAATGATAGTAAGAGAGCTATATTTATTTCCAATATTGTTTTGAACTATAACACAAGGCCTTATTTTTTTTATTTCATGACCAATGGTAGGATCTAAATTAACTAACCAAATTTGGCCCCTTTCTATGTTACTCATCTGGAACTTCACTAGACGCCACTTCCCATTCTTTTACTAATTCTCTATCAGCATTATATGCCTTTTTATAGCCTTCAATTAATTTTTTCCTAAGCTCGTTTTTTTTATTAGAACTAGCAATCCTCAAAATAACCTTATCGTAACTCTCATGTTTTTTCTTTAATCTATCCAAAAGAAATTTCGTCCTTTTTTGCAGTTTTACAGTTGTAGTTTCCATAGTATACCAGAAAGTATACCTCATTAATAAACCTTTCTATCTAAAACCTTTACTAACTTTCTCACTCCAAAAACTAGGCAAAGGACTATTAACAAAACCTCTAAAAGCCTCTGAATAGATATAAGTCAAACCTTGCCCATGCTCATTAAACAACTCACTATAATCTTCCTTAACTTCATCATAAACATCCATAACAACTTTCCTTTCCATCTTCCCTTGCAACAAAGCAAAATTCTTAAACACTAAATAATCAGCTTGCTTGACAACATTCACATCTATATTTCCAGAGTTTTGAACAATAAACAATAATGTAATATCCTTATGTCTCCTAATAAACAACAACTCAGAAAACAACTTATTCACCTTACTCATTGAACTCCTACTTCCTAAAACAATACCTCCTTCATCCACAACAACAAAAGCACCATGTTCAATATCATCCAATCCATCAATTACAGAAACCCAAGAAGGCATATCCTCTTTCTTAAATCCTAAAGCCATAACCTTCCTCCCAGTTTTAGCATAAACATTCTCTAATATTTTCATAGAAACAGCTGTCTTTCCTTGACCAGCACCACCAACAACCAAACCAACAGAGCTCTTCTCCAACAAATTCTCAAATCCGCCCAAATCCCCAGAAACATTCTTAACCTCAGAAAACTTTTCATATTTTCTCCCAGAACTCCTTCTAGAATCCAATTCTCTCTCCCCAGCATCTTCCTTACTCTTCTTATAACTCTCATAACCCTTCCTAGAAACATAAGAAACTCCTTTAGCACCCAATTTCAAACTACTCCATGCTAATTTACCTCCACCTTTCAACAATTTAACTCCTAAACCTTCCTTCTTCTTTCTACCCATAAAAAGAATAGAATCAAATGATTTATATAAATTTAGGATATATCTATTAAATGGAAGGTCTAGGTTTAATATTGCCAAGTGAAACTCCGAGCATATCGGAAGCTAGTTTCATAGAAAGTCAAACTTGGAAGCATGATAGTAGAAGAATAAACAAAAGGAGAGGAAGTTTCAGAGATAGATTATATGAAAGCCTGCCATTCAGTGATGAAGAAAGACCTAACGGGGAAACATGGAGCAAAGTTGATTTTGGAAAGATTTCTTTAGTAGTAAAAACAAAACCTTCTGTTAAAAGACCATCTTTTAAGGAAGCCGTCGATGCATTCGAAGCATACTTGGGTTTTATCTTAGAACAATATGAAAGAGAAGAAGTTTCCAGGGGAAGAGTCATAACAGTAGAAACAGAACCATACATAACAATTCCTACACTAATAAATAAAATAGAATATGAAAAGGAAAAAATTAAAACAGGTACTGAAGGAGTGAGCCAAAGTGTAGATGTCCATGACCCAGAAAAAACACTTGAAGATGAAGTCGATTTCCTTCCATTTGATCCAGATAGAGATTACTCTCCATTAACAGAATACAATGCATGGTTTTATGCAATATCAGAAATTTTCTTAAAAGAAGGAAATAGGAGAGATGGAGAATTTAAAAAACTCTTAAAAGCCCAATCTATAGAGCAAGTTGGAGGTAAAGTTGCAAGAATAGCACATGCCAGATATCCTTACTCTATGAGTGGATGGTTAAACCAATTAGAATACAGAGAAACCCCAGAATACGGAAAAATATTTGCAGCACTCCACAGAGAACCACCTGAAAAACTAACAAGGAGATCAAGCATAGGAGATTTACAATTAGGGAATATTCTAGCTTTCCGAGACCCGATCTTAGAAGAACTTCTAGCTAAAGGAGTTGTAACAGAAGCTTCAATTGAGGAATATAGAACAGACTATCATCCAATAAGAAGGGCAGAAAGAGGATTCCTAAGATTAAGGGGCGTTATTCAAAGATTTGAAAGATATAACAAGGAATTAAGAAGCAGCACAATAGAGCAGAATCCAGAATTAACTTCTTTAAGACCTAGGCCTTCTTAATCCATTCCAAAACTCTATCATCCAAATCCCTTTCTCCAGAGACAACCAAAATGTTATGTTTATTAGATAAAGCCTCAGTAGTGCAAACATCAAAAACCTCACACTCCAAATTATCCTTGACTTTACTAACAGAATACTTTCTCTCTTTTAGTCTTCTTTTCAACTCTTTAAGAGAACACCTAACAACAATACAAAGAGAAACAGAACTCTTAGGTAAATAATGACTTAGATGGCCATCAATAACCAAATTCTTCTCTTTGGAAATTATCTCCTTCAAAGCTTTATTCAATTTTTTAACATCAACAATCCAACATCTCTTATCCCTATCAAACTCTTCCTTTAATTTATAATTCCTAAGAACTTTATGAATATCCACATATTTAAAATCCAAAGCTTTACCTAACTTCTTACTTAAAGTACTCTTGCCTACACCAACACAACCTGTAACAACAATCACACTCATTCTATAACTGTTCCTAAGAACTTTTCACCATACAAACACTTCTCAATATTCCTCAAACCCTTCCCAACAATAAAAACCTTGACTTTCTTCCTCTTAATAATCCTTGCAGCAGCTTGATCCAAAACAAAATGTTGCCCCGCCTTATAACTAATTCTCTTAATAATCTTCAAGAAATCCTCATATCCAATCTCTCTAATTAATTTGGCACTTTTCTTCTTAGGATCATCATCATAAAGACCTTTAACATTTGTAATATTCAAGAAAAAATCAGCTTTAATATCAGCAGCAACCTCTGCCGCATTCCCATCAGAAGTCATGCCTTCCCTATCCCCCAAAGCCCCACAAACAACAAGATTTCTCCTCTTCAACATTTTCTTAACATCCTTTAAAGTTTCAGGAACATTTTCAGCAACCCCAAACATCCCAGCAACTAACCTAGCATTCAATCTAGTTGAAGCAATTCCCACTAAACTAGCAACTCTCTTTGGCATTCTAGCTTTTTGTAAGGGCAACAAATAATTTCTAGCAGTCTTACCCCCGCCGGTAACAATAACAACTTTATTTCCTTTTGAAAATTCTTTTATGACAGTTTTAAAATCTCTCAAATAACTAAAGTCTACTTTATTAGGAACTATTACACTCCCTCCTAAACTAATTACTACTTTCTTCATCTACAGTAAATAACCTCGAATCATTAACCTTCCAAAGCCCAATCCATGCACCAGCATCCAACCAACCATGTGCATAATTCAAAGCTGCAAAAGCTGTAACTTTATCCCCCTTATCTTTAAAATATTTAGCATCATTAATATATCTTGAAATCATATCCAAAAACTCTTCTCTTGCATTCCTCGTATTTACCTTTTTCTCAGCTTTCTTAGCCTTCTTATAGGCTCTCTCAGTTAAATCAAAATATTTATCTAACTTCAAGTCTGAAACTTGCTTCATAACTTAAATTTAATAACTTAACTATAAAAAGATTTGGGTTAATCAAATTAATCTCTCTAAAGATTTCTTACCAAATTTACAACCAGTTTCACATTTAAAATCAGGGAATGTACAAGTTGGCCCCCCAGAATAAGACATTAATTCTGCCCTAACACTATCATTATCAGTTTCCCCCACATACCTCTGCAAAGTTTTTCTAGATCTATCTTGAACCTCTAGCTGTGCATGCCCACATAATCTCTCATAAATTTTTGAAATGAAATCTTCATAGTTCCCTCTTTCATTAATTGCCACCATAGTTCCTTGAGGATATAAATGAGCCACAGCAGCCATATCCACTAGCCATTCTTCCCTTAATCCATCGTCAGTTTCAACAATTGGGGGAACAAAAAAAGATGAAGGAACACCATCTAAAGGTTGCATTAAGTAAGTCAAAGTTCTATGCCTATGGGCTTGTGCCAATTGTGCTAATGAACCTTCATAGTTCACAGAATAAGTTTCATCAAAAACCTCTCCATAATCTTCCCTTTGAGCAAATAAAGGCATTCTTCTACATTTAACATGTGGAGCTAATCTTTCTTCATAAAAAGGTTCCAGTTGTCTGTTAAATTCTTCCATTGAGTGCTTCAATCTATCATTAAAGGGATTTCCGGCGGCATTCTCTATAAAATCTGCAAACCAATGCATAACATAATTCAACTGCCTAAAACTAAGAGAATGGCCCATCGTGGTTGGTGTAAACACTGAAGTCATGTATCTTGCATTTTCTTGTGCCAATTTCCCTTTTTTTCCATCATCGAAATAACATGGATAAACTTCATCAATTCTTCCAGAAATAATTGCTTGCCATTTCTCATACAATCTTTTTTCTTCAGGTGTTGGTTCCATTTTTGTAAATCGTGCAGATTTCTCAGAAGTAGCATAGACACCTCCAGCATTAAGCACCATTGCAAGCATTTTAGGTAATCCAACTATAGATAAATTATAAGTAGGGTGGTCATTAACACTATGGTGTCCACTACTCAATGTTCTTTCAACCCTCTTCCATCTTTTCCTAGAACTCTCTCTCTGTAATTTCTCCAAACTATCAGGTAAATAACATATTCCTGCTTCAAACCCACCAAAATCCAAAGCTTCTTCCTTAGAAAGAACATGGCCCGGTTTTGTAGATCCTTCGACAGTTACTAGTAGATTTGTCATCATATTACTTATTAAAAGTTGGTTATAAACATTTATATCATATTATACACTAAATTCAAAAATAATCAATAGATTACCGTAAAATTTTATAAAACGGCCACACTCTCTAAAAAATGCAAGGAACTTTCATAACTTTTGAATCAGGTGAAGGAGCAGGAAAAACAACACAAGCAAGACTTCTTAAATCATATTTAGACAGAAGGGGATACCCTAACTTCCTCAACAGAGAGCCAGGAGGATCAAAAGCTGCTGAAATGATAAGGAGGTTGTTACTCCACGAAGAATTTGATGAATTAGACTCAATATCAGAACTATTATTATTCGGGGCAGCACGAGCAGACAACACAGCAAGGGTAGTTAGGCCACACCTAGAAAAAGGAGAAGTTGTAATTTACGATAGATACTTTGATTCAACAGATGTTTACCAAGGACGAGTTAGAGGAATTGATGTTAAAACAACAAGGTTCTTAAACAATCTAGCTACAAGAGGTCTATCCCCAGACTTAACAATTCTCATAGATGTTCCCCCAGAACATGAAGAAACAGTTCTTAGAAGAGCAATAGGCGAATCTGGAAGTGCAGATAGAATAGAAGCAGAAAACCTAGAATTCCACAGAAAAGTATACCAAGGTTATAGGGCCCAAGCAGCAGATTACCCAGATAGAATTAAAGTATTCCCTTACATTCCAAATGGACAAGAAGAAACCCATCAAAGAATTCTTGAATACGTAACACCATTAATACAACACTTAAAACCAGCATAGAAACCTTTTTAAAAACAAAAACTAAAATCTCTACATGATAGAAACATTCTATGGAATAATCCTAGCACTATTCCTAAGCATAATCCACTTTTATAGTAACTTCTTAAAAAACATAACAAAGCTAAAAGGGAGAATATTCCTCTCATTATCTGCAGGAATTTTAATAACCTTAATTTTTGTAGAAATGATACCAATGATTGCTGAACAAGCATCCAAAACATTATTCATATTAATGTTGGCAGGTTTCGCAGTATTCCACCTAGTAGAAAGACATGCATATCAACATCATCACAGTATAAGAAAAAGAATAAAAGAAATCACAAACCTACACTTATATGGTTTTTTCTTTGAACATTTCATAATAGGGTTTTTCCTAGTTTTAATTTTAGAATCCTCATTAACAACAGGAATGATTGCAATAATACCATTCATCTTAATGACCATAAGCTCCTCAATATCTTTAGAAGCAATCCACAAAGTAACAAAAAAACACAAACTAAAAAAGATATTCTTGTCCTCCTCAACAACACTAGGGGCAATCCTAGCAACTTTCCTAAAAGTATCACCAGACTTTTTCTATTACTCACTAAGTTTCATAATAGGGTCAATAATCTACATAGTAACAAAAGATATAATTCCATCAGAAGAAAAAGAAAAACACGCAGAATTCTTTGTAATAGGCGCAATAATAACTTTATTATCTTTAAGCCTACCACTATGAAATCTCTACCATTAACAATATTCATTATAATAGCAACAATATTAACATTTTTCTACATAGCAACATCCCCAAATCAAGAACTTTACGATTACTTCACAGAAAACAAAGAACTGACAAGCTACACAGAAAAAGAAGCAATACACCTAGAAGAAGTAAAAACTTTACTAAATTTAGCATTCTCAATACTCTTCATAACAGCCCCATTAATCAATTTAAAAACAATAAAACAAACAGGAAAACAATTAATAATAATCCCAATAATCCTAAGCTTAACAGCAATAATCAGCTTTAACAACTTCTTCATTTACTTCCACAAAATCTTTTTCACAACCAACAACTGGCTCCTACCAAGCAACTCACTACTAATCCAAACATATCCCTTAAGCTTCTTCTACAAAATAACACTAGCAATTCTAATAACAATTTTAATAGAAGGAATTATTCTACTACAAACATCCCACTCATTGAGTCATGTCCGTCCCCACAAAAAACACTACATCTGAACGGAAACTGGCCAACTTTATCCGCAATAAACTCAGTGCTGTCTTCCTGACCAGGACTAGCAACTAGATTAACTCCAAAATCTGGAATTGAGATCCCATGTTGAACATCTATACTCCTCAAACTAAGAACAACCTTATCTCCAACCTTAACAGTTATCAAATCAGGTTCAAAACTAAATCTCCTAGCGACAATATTAATCTCATTTATCCTGGGATCATCACTCAAATTCAAAGAATCATTTCCTGTTAAGTTCCCAGATTCATTCTTAGTTAAATTCTCAGAAACATTCTCAATCAAATCCAAATTATCTTCAGGTGGAGGATCAGCAGGAGGATCAGCAGGTGTTTCAATAGGATCTTGCTCAACAGGTTTCAACTTAGGAACAGTATCCCCCTCACATCCAGAAATAATCAAAACCCCCAAAACTAATAACAACAAATATTTCATAACAAAGCTAAAAGAAAGAAATATATAAAGCTTACCCTCCAGAAATCACACTCAGCAATTTCAAAGAGTCCCCTTCTTCTAAACTAGTATCCAAAGTAATCAATTCAGAATTCCTGACAACAATAAAAGAATCCTTTTGCAAACCAAAATAAGAAAAAACCTCCCCAAGACTATCAACCTCTAACTCTTCTTCTTTCCTTAATTTATCAACATAGACTTTAACTCTCATTTAATCTCCTTTTGTAATAACAAGCCCTACATTCTTCCTTAGAGCTAGGCTCCCCACAACCACATACATTAATACTTTTATCTTTGAACTCATTTTTAAACATTGGCAAAATTTGCAAGAAACTTCTAACCAAAGCATGTTTACTCCCGGGATATTTCTCTTCCATCTTATTCAACAAATCCCGAACATCATCCCTATAACCTTCTCTAGCATTAGGACATTCATTAAACCCAGAAACTAATTCTTTCAAAAAAGCATAAGTCATTACTTCTTTCTCAGTAACCAAATACAAAGGTTTAATCCTTTTAATAAAACCATCATGATCTTTAATACCTGTCAAGGGCCCAAGCCTAGCACTTAACTCAGGATTATCTCTGAACTGGTTCATTAAAATAGTCTGACTCTCATCATCCAAATTATGTCCAGTAGCTAATCTATCCACTTTCAAATCTTTAGCAGCCTTATTCAATAAATATCTCCTAAAAACCCCACAAACACTACAAGGTTTAACATCTAATTTCTTTAAAATCACATCCAAAGGATATCCAAATTCTTCTTCATAAGAATATACCTTTAGCTCAATCTTTAAAGAATCACAAACTTCCCTAGCTTTCTCCAAACTTACATCCCTATAACCTTCAATACCTTCATCGATTGCAATGGCCACAATCTCAAAACCTCTCCTTTCATCACTAAAATCTTTCAATAATTTCAACACAGTCAAACTATCTTTCCCTCCAGAAACAGCCACCCCAATTTTATCAACATCCTTAACCAGCTCAAAATCTCTAATTACCTTGAAAACCTTCCTCTCAAAATATCTAGTAAAGCACCTCTTACAAAGAGAAATATTACTATTAGTTAGCTTAATTACAGGATTCTCCTTGCATTGTCTACATACCATCTAAAAAGAAAGCCCAAAAAACTTATAAAACCTCTTTAAAGGAGGTAATACTTATAGGGATGCACTGACTCAGAATCGTCCTCAACCCTTCCAACTATTCTTTGCCCACACAAAGAATTCAAGTGTTTATAAACTAAATTTGCAACAACCCTCTTAGAATTAATTCCCTGCCTTCTCCCAATTTCTTCCCTTACTTCTCTAAGAGACATAGCCTCTTCCAATCCGCCCAACACTTCCCTAATCTCTCCTTTAGTTGGGCTATACCTAAGAACCATTTTTATTCTAAATCCAAACCTTCCAAATCAGGTTCTTCTATATCAAAAACATCAGGATCATCAACAGGAGTTACAATTGGATCAGCCAAGCCTTGTAATTGCTCCATCAAGTCTAAATCAACAGGTTGAGCAAAGAAATACCTTCCATCAGGGCTAATATATGCATCCACTATCTCTCCATCAATATCCAAAGAAAATTTATATAATCCATATTCTTGGCTAGATTCAACAAGTTCAGCAACTGCCTGTCCTTGTAATAGATTGTTAACAAATCCAACAGCTCTCTCGCCAGCTTCATCTTCAGAAACTCCTCCAAAATTAAAGCTAAAACCAGTCCCTAAAACCACCAATAACAACAAAATAGCCACCACACTAACAACTTTCCAAGAATTATTAGTCTTACCATAATAAACCTCTTTTTTAGGTTCCTCAACTAAAGGAAATTCAGCTTTCTTTTCCCCAGAAGTATTTTCTTCCATAAAAAGGGGAATTTTTCCCACTTTATAAATCTTTACTATTCCTGAAGTTAATCTTTTTTAAAAGGAAATAACCGCTTATAAAGAAAATGACAACATTGATCATCTGTGGATAAGTTAATCCCAACAAAGGCCTCTCCCATTCCCTATAAAACTCAATAAAGAATCTCAGAAAAGAATACATAAACAAAAAACTAAAGAAAATAAATCCTCTAGGCAAACTCCTCAATTTCCACAACCAAGCCAAAACCCCTGCTATAAGAATATCCTTAAAAAAGCTATAAATCTGCACTGGATGCCTCTTCCCTTCAGCAGTATCAAATTCCACACCCCAAAAAACATCTGTTAAAGTTCCATAAAGCTCTTGATTAATGAAATTCCCAAGCCTCCCAAAAGCCAAACCAATAGCCAAAGGAAGAGCTAAAATATCCGCCATATCCAAAATATGGATATTTCTCTTCTTACAATAATACCGACCAACTATCAAAGCTCCAAGTAACCCCCCATGAAAAGCCAATCCACCATTCCAAACAGCAAATATTTGGCTTAAATTTTGTCCATAAAAATCCCATCTAGGAATAACATGCCCAATCCTAGAACCAACAACAACTCCTGGAATCAACCAAGTAAAAAAATCATAAACATCATTCTTAGAAATACCTCTTTTTAGACCATAATGTGCAGCTATCAAAGCTCCAAAGAAAAATCCCAAAGCAAAAATAATACCATACCATCTAACTTCCAAACTTCCAAGTGAAAAAGCCACAGGATCTATCATAATTTGACTAAAATCCTAACTCTTATAAAACTTCCTTAAAACCTTAAAATCATGTTTGAAAGACAAATAACCTACTTAAAAGAAGACCATAAAAAAATAGAAAACTCAAAAATCTGTATAGTTGGTCTAGGCTCACTAGGTTCATCAGTAGCAGAACTTCTAACAAGATCTGGAGTAAAACACTTAACTCTAATCGATAGAGACGTAGTAGAACCAACTAATCTCCAATCCCAACATTTATACACGCAAGAAGATATAAACAAACCCAAAACCGAATCAATTAAAACACATCTTAAAAAAATAAACCCGGATATAAACCTAAACTTAATCTTTGACCATCTAAACTTCGAAAACATAAACATAGAAGAAAATATAATTATAGATTGCACAGATAACCTAGAAACAAGATTTCTATTAAACGAATACACCTTAAAAAACAACAAAACTTTAATCCACGCTTCTTGTATAAGAAACCAAGGGAATATTTACATAATAACCAAAGATAGACCATGCCTACAATGCTTTCTTAAAGAAGCAAATCTAGAAACCTGTCAATCAGCAGGAGTTCTAAACACCATCCCAACTTTAATCTCCTCTCTGGCAGTCTCAGAAACAATAAAAATAATAACAAATAAACCATTTGAAAAAAACTTAATTAATATAAACTTAGAAACAAACGAATTCACTAAAATAAAAGTAAATAAAAATGAAAACTGCCCCTCAAAAAACTACAATTATCTCAAAGGAGAGAAAGACAGGCAATTAATCAAATTCTGCTCCTCAAACACATACCTAATAAAACATGACAAAGAATTCAACGAATTAAAAACAAAACTAGACCCAGAAATAGACTTGAAAACAGCTTTCATAATAAACAACATAACATTCTTCAAAGATAAAGTCCTAATAAAAGCCAAAGACAAAAAAGAAGCAGAGTCCTTATTCTCTAAATATATAGGGAATTAAAAAGTATTCTCAACCCTGTCTTCTAAATTTCTTTTTTGCTTTTCATCATTTGGAACTTCTTCTAAATTTATATCTCTATTATACTCCCTATTAACATAATTTCCACTAGGACAATAATCTCTAGAAAGTTCATAGGTTTCTTTACGGCGTTCAACTCTTCTCAATTGAGTAAGTGTTAACATAATTCTCAAAAGAGATTAAGATATATAAAGTTTATGAAAAAATTAAAATATAAAGAATTGCATATACATAAAGAACAAATACATCAATATCAAAACAGCACTCTCATGCTTACTCAAATTAGTATTATTATGCAACAAGAACAAAGCTACTAAAGTTCCAACCAACCAAAATGGAAAATCAAATATCAAAGTCTGAGACACAACAGAAAAGCCAGCCACGGCAGCACCTAAACCAAAACTAAACAAAGGATCAGTAATATTACTTCCAATTAAAGTGCCCAAACTTAAACTTCCAGAACCTCTCAAAATTCCCTTCAGAGAAATACTCAATTCTGGCAAAGAAGCACCTAAACCAACAAACAATCCAACTATAACCTCATTCAACTCCAAAAATCCAGCCAATTTAATTCCATTAACAACAACTAAATGTGCAGTCCCCACAACCACCATAACTCCCGCCAAAATAAATAAAACATCCATAAAGGCACGATAGTCCACTCCATTCTTCTTAACTTTAACAAATATTTTCTCATGCATGGCCAAATAACCCAAATATAAAACATATATCAAAGCCAAAACAATTCCCTCTAACTTAGTAACCTCTCCATCTAAAGCTGCAATAAACATTGCAAGTAAAGCAAAGACCATCATAAAACCATCTCTCCTCAAAGATTGCTTAGAAATATACAAAGTTCCAGCCAAGCCAACAATACCAAGCAACAAAGTAATCTGGGCAACATTGCTCCCAATAATCTGTCCAACAGCCAACCCAGAAGTTTCAATACCTTGTAACTTATTATAACCAGACATCAATCCAATAAATATCTCTGGCAAAGAGGTACCTATAGAAACAATAGTCAAACCAATGATAATCTCACTTATCTTTAATCTTCTAGCTATCCTCTTAACTGGATTAATAACAAATTCACTTCCCCACCATAATCCAACCAGTCCGATTAAAAACAATGCTATCTCTAATAACAATATACCACCTCACATCTTTTCTAGAAATACCCATATAAAAACCTATCCAAATACCCTTTCAAATTATTCTATGTTTAGCAAACACTTAAAAAACTGCAGAACACACCAAAATAATGGGATTCCTAGATTTTTTTAAAAAATTAGCAGAAAAAAAACCAGAAAAGCAAGAAACAGAAAAGGTCTCTTTTAACGAAATCAATAACTGGATTAAAAGCAAAGATAAAGAGATTAAAAACAAAGAAAAGGAAACCCTCGCTTTAATTAATGAAAAGGTCCTAGAATCCATTAAGGAAATCAATGAAAAACTAATAATCTTAGAAAATGTAGATCTTGAATCAAAAAAATCTGAGGAAAGGCTCAAATTAATTGTAAAGGAAACCCTAAATAACTACATTAAAAATGTAAAGAATCTTACAGAAAAATTATCAGATTTGAAAGAAGAAAATCCTCAAAATCTAATCATTAAAATAAACAATATGATCCTACATTTCAGCACAAAATCAAATAAAAACTATCAAAGAGCCACTATACTAATAGGGGATGAAATGGCTGATACAAAAAGAGCCATAGCCAACCTTTTCAAATATCTAGAAAAAACATCTAATGAAAACAAGGATACCCTTAATTCCTCTAACATAATCTCCAACATCAAGCTAAAACTGAATCATATCGAAGAAACAAATACGGAAGAAGCTGAAGAAAAAATAAAGTTACTAGAAAAAAAGATAGAAAACATCAAAGAAACAAATAAGAAAGACATAGAAGAAATTGAAAAGATTAAAAAAAGTAAAAATTATCTAGAAAATTTAAATAAACAAAAAGAGCTAAAATCAGATGAAGAAGAATTAAAGAAAGAAGTTTACAAATTAAAAGAAATGATTGATTTTAAATCTCTAGGCAATACTTTCCATGTTGACAAGAAAAAAATGGATGTAATAAAAAATCATAAAGAAAGCTTCCAAACTTACATTTACAGAGACAATGGGACAAATATTTTAAGCTTATTAGATGAAAGCAAATTAAACAACCCTTCAATACTACTTAAAATAAAACAGATTAATGATAAACGAGGAGAAATAAGTAAAAACCAAGAATCAATCAAAAAAGATGAATCTGAAGAATTATTGCATAAAACAAAGAATTCAAACTTAGAAATTGAGAATTTAAACAATGAAAAAACAAAAGAACTCAAGATATATGAGAAACTCAAAATAAAAGAAGAAGAGATAATAAGCTCAATAAAACAAGAACTAGCTAAAATAAATGTAGAACTTATCGAAAATAAAATAGAAGCAAAAACCTTATAAATACTTCAACTACCCAAATTTC
>CEPX01150416.1_pt1 | contig 16787 bp, 16 predicted proteins | sample 361361 | NCBI WGS metagenome assembly CEPX01 (sample SAMEA2619974, study PRJEB7988) | marine metagenome | biome: marine biome (ENVO:00000447); feature: mesopelagic zone (ENVO:00000213) & marine oxygen minimum zone (ENVO:01000065); material: "saline water (ENVO:00002010), including plankton...
AGCAGTAACAATCACATTAGTTTCTACAAGCATTCCGCCTGCGCCTCCGCCACCGCTAAAAAATCCACCTTCAGCAGAACCACCTGAGCCACCAGCACCACCGCCACCAGACACAACCATAACATCTATATATCCATCTCCTATTACAGTAAATGATCCAGAAGTTACAAATGTACAAGCTTTATAATCTATATTATTTTGAGTATAGGTTGTGCAATCTAATCCACCTTCGATTTCAAAAGCGCCTCCTCTACCTTCCATACCAACATGATAACTATTTGTGTTTATAAATGCCATATTTTATACCAAACACTTTAACATAAATCGTACACCACAACCAGCAGTTGTGTTACCAATTTGTGTAACACTAAAACGTACTCTATTACCAGATGCAAAGGATGTTGTTGATATTGTACCAGAACTCATAGTTGATGTACCAATATTAAATTGTGGTTTAGAAGCATAAATAGAACTAAAACCACTACCAGTATCTATGAGTACATCAACTATTATTGCTGATCCACCACATTGTACATCTATATGACCAATTTCACCTTCAAATGTTCCACTTCGTGCCATTACCATTTCACCATATGTTTGTACAATACAATCTACTGGAAGCATTTCAATATCATAACCAGCAAGGAATGATATATCATATGGTTTAGCAGCATGAGTATGACTAGCAGGATCAATGCTTGTTAATGCAAAACCACTAATCTGAGGCAAAGGCCCAGTTAACTTGTCAGCATCCATTGAAACTATCTTACCATCTGTTACACTTGCATCTTTTATTTTTATTGTCGTAACAGCATCTGTTGCCAATTTAATTTCTGTCACATTGGAATCAAGAATGTTTAATGTTTCAACACCATCAGTCGCAATTTCTGTAGTCCCAACTGCATTAGGAATAATTTGTGCATTTCCAACCGTACCAGAAAGATCACCACCAATTGTACTAGCAGATATATCAGGTTGATTAGTAAAACTAATTGTACCAGCGCCATTAGTTTGTAATATCTGTCCCGCTGTGCCTTCGGATAAAGCAAGTTCATAAACACCAATTGTATTTTCACCAATTGCAATATTTCCAACAGTACCAGTAACGTCACCACCAACAGTAGAAGAAGAAACATCAGGTTGATTAGTAAAACTAATTGTACCAGCACCATCAGTTTTTATTACCATTCCTGCTCCACCATCGGATAAATTTAACTGAGTAATACCAATCCGATTAGTAACATTATCCATATCCTCTCTTGCAAGTGGATAACCGCCAGGTTGAATATCATTATGGACAACTACAGTTTCTTTATCCAAGTCAATAGTTATTTCACCATCAGCACCAGTAAAGGTTTCGTGCTGTAAGGTAGTACCCCTTCGTCTTTGTATAATATTAGCCATTTTGTTTTCCTAATAATTGTCCAACCATTTCTTTAAGTTCAGCTATATCCCGTTTCATATTATTTATATCTTCAATCTCACCTTGTTTTCTTTTACGTTCTATCTTATATTGTTCTAATGCATTTCTATTTGTATTAAGAAGTGCTTTAGAATTTGTATCACGTTCTAATTTTTTATTTTCAATTTTTACAGTTGTCATATTTTTAGTCCAAAGCAATACATCTTAAATCTTTAATAAGTGGAACTTTAGTTGTTGTCGGAGATGTCATAACAATCTTAACTGCAAAAGTTTTAAAGTTACCATAAGTAACAGTATTAAGAATATAACTAACATCAGCTGTGGTAGGAGCAAATTCAAGTTCTAAATATTCTCCGTCATCATCACTTGCTGAAACAGTATTTGAGTTTGTTACTTCTTCCATTAGTACCCAAAGTTTATCATCAAAAATGTCAGCATCAAATTGAGAAAGAACTTTATAATAACAACTAATATTAGTACCGCTCTGCCTATTAGCAGTCATATAAATTTTTAAATCTGATGCATCAAAACCATCTTTCAAAGTAACACGGCGTGTCAAATATTTTGCAATTGCATCTCCACCTTCTTTTGCTTCTTCACCAGTTGTCAAATTATTAATAACATTCTCAATACTAATCACACTATTTCTTGCAGTATCAATTACAGGACTAACACTAGTATTTGAACTAGAAGTTAATGAAGCTTGAGATACATAACTACCAACCCCAGTAGTAATCTTTTTCTGTACAGGAAGTTTAAAATTACTATTTTGTGTAATAGCAAAATAATCAGTATCTAAAATACCATTATCTACCCCTGTCATCTTAACTCCCCAAGTAATATTAGTGCCATTTATTTTAACCTCTTGTGGAATTATATCAATGATGTCTGCCTTAACATCTGCAGCTGCTGTTCCATCTTTAAATACTGCATTAGCAGCTGCACCTATAGTAAAATTTGCTTTATTAATTTTAAATGCTAAATCTTGATTTTGATCTGGACTCCATGTTGATGCGTTCTGTGACTTAAAGAATACACCAGCATAAGGTTGTTCGGATACTTTACGGTTTGTTCCAATAATATTCTCACCCATCTCTGCAATATATGCTTCATACTTTATACTATTACTTATTACAACAATTGCATATTCACCAGGCTGTAAGTAAACTAATGATGGAAATGCAAACTTAGTTGCTACACTTGCATCTTCACTAACACTTACTAGATCGGGTGTTAAACTAACATCCGAAAATGGTAAAATTGTTTGAGTCGGATAACCATTCAATGTATCTCTAATTTGTATTGATACTGGAAGTCCATCTGTGTCTTTTGTTTTAAAATATAAATCAATATCAGAAATAAAAACACCATCTGGATACAATGCTTCATCAACAAGAAATGTTTCAGCCAGTGGATCGAACCAACCAACTACGGTATTTCTTGAAAAGGTGTTTGTCGTTGTTCTAAACTCTGTAGCACTACCCATACCAAGCTGTTGTATTCTAGGAACTCTAGATGCAACTACAACATTTTCTTTTGTCTGTAACAATCCTTGTGCTTGGTAAACAACTTCAGCATAAGTTCCAGCAGTAACCAGATCACCAGTTTGATTGTCTACCAATAAGAATTGTCTCTCACCAGTTCTGAATCTTAGTGTATCGGTATTAGGAATTGTAAATACTAAATTAGAAATAGAACCAGAAGAATCAGTTTGTATATCATCCGCTAATGCACCACCATCTGGCGTACAATGAACTGAAACTGGTTCTCCATCAAAGTAAGCATATACTCTTGTATTAGGTTTCATTCCTGTAACACTAACTGTAATATCCCTTGAACGAATAAAAGGAACAATCGAAACATTTGTAATTCGTTCACCGATACTATTTCTTACTGTATCCGTTCCGACAATTTCACTACGAATACCAGTTCGACTTTGCTGTTGGTCAACTCTAATAGTTTGTCTTTGAATAATAGAACGACCAGAAGTAAATGTCCCTTGTGTATCTACGACCCTTTCATTTCTACCAGTACCAATATCTTCCCAATCGTTAAATTGTGTACCGAATCCCAAACCAACCAACCTCGACCATGCATCATTCTCACCTTGAAGATTAACAACTACTTCTGGTTGAGTATTAGTATCAATCCAGTTATCGTTTGGGGGAGTTAAGTCAATCGTTCCAATCCACGCCAATACAGCAAATGGATTTACATTAATAGATTTACTTGCGATTGGTTGATCTATAAAAGAACTAGTTGTATATGGAAGCGTAATCAGATCACCAGTTTTTTGTACACCAGTAGATGCAGCCGCATCATAAACAACATCTGTAATATTAGAAATAAAACTTGGACGTAAAATCTTTTCGTTAAAATCAATAGCACATTTATAATCACGACTTAAAACATTACCAACACTATGACCACGAAATGTATCTGCCAATATTCCATTTTTAAATCTATCCAAACCATTAGAATCTTTAATAACCAATGCTTCAGTTTCCGATTCCAATAAAGACAATGATGTATAATATTCTAAATTGTCTATTCGTTTTTCCAACTTACCGACATCACGCATAGTATATCTTTTATTTTCAATATACTTAGCATTAACATCTGATGCTTTAAATGTATAAGCAGGAATTTCTAATGTATATAAATTCATAGTACCATCTACTCTTGTTGGCGGAACCACCGTTAGAGATGGTATACCTTCGGCACTTCCAAATTTTCTTTCTCTACTTAAATATACTGTATCAACTCTTGGAAGATAATAACTATAATCAGCAGACCAGTTTGTATTGGGTGATGGTATCTCAACATTCTGCATTGTAGTTCCACCATCAATTCGTCTAGGTCTAAAGTCAATACAATCTCTCAATTCAACTTCATCACCAGTTACAGGACTAGTATAAGTAGGAATATTATCAAAACCAACTGCTGCTGTATAAGAGTTAACAGAAAAATATCCTATACCAGTATGAGTGAAATGATTAAAGACAGCTATAATCTGTCCAGCAGGAGCAGTTTCTCCATCCTTTAATTGTATTCTTCCATGTTCATAAAAATTATCTCTCTGTCCATTGTCAAGTGAATATCTTGAAGTAATATTTGGTGAACCAGTAATTGCAGTTGAAACTGTTTTTGTAAAACCAGTACCAGTACCAATAATATCTTCCGCCACAAATGTTCCACTTACAGGAAAATAAGTTACTTCCGTAGTATTAGCTGCACCAACTATAACTGTACCAGTAGCACCTGATGTTTGTCCAGTAATTATTTCGCCAGGAGTTAATGTCTCCGATGTACTTGCAACAGTAAGGGTTGGTAGAATTGGAAAATTACCTATATTCTCAGAATCATACACTGCTACAAGTTCATAAATATCTGCCACATTCAAAGAATCATGTCCTAGATTTTCTGTGTTTGGTGTCGTTACTGTTTCAGTTACAGCTAAAGTTAAGTTTTTAAGTTTTTCTTGTTTACTATCAATATTCAGAGTAGCAACAATAGCACACTCAAAATTAGCACTAACATTACAATCAAATGTTATACTTGTATTAGATGGCCCATTAACTTGAGCAGTAGCAGGATCGTCTAAGGTTATAACATCACCAAGACTAAAAGCAGATGTTCCAACATCCGTTACTGTAAGAAGATAATTATCTACTTTATTAGTATTACTTAATAGACCAGTACCAAACATTGTTTCTGTAGAACCATTAGTAGCAATAGTTGATACACCAGCTGTAAATGGAATATTTTCAAATGTTCTCTTAGTAGTATAACTTGTATCAATAACACCATTTTCATCACGAATAGTTTGTATTGTATTTTGAGGAAGTTTAAATACTAGACTATTATTTCCTGTTTCAAAAAAATATGTATCTCCACCAGTTACTCCACCTACCTTGCTACTATCATCAATATCTGAACTAGCTTCAAGTACAACAGGAGTTGTTTGGTCATCTACTGGAACAACAATAGATTCAACTGATGCAAAATCAGAACCAGTCATTTTTTCTAAGAAAATATATAAGTTAAATATTTTAGAAGCACCAGCACCAGCAGCATAAGTTACACTTCTAACTCTTGCTGTACCAATTTTTGTACTTTCGTATGTGGAAGGATCGGTTACATTAATAGCACCGCTGTTAACACTATGAAGATCAACTCTTACTTGTTCGGTAATATCATAGTAACCTTTATAATTTGTTACTTTAACATAATTACCGTACTGCATTAAACGATCAAAGTTATTTACATTTACAACTGTTCTTGGTTTATCTATATATAAATCTTCAGATATAATAGTTTCATATTCAAACCCTTCAATAAATGCTTTGCCTGGATCGAGTCTAGCTATAAATTTTGTACTATCGTTTGGGTCATCTTTTAACTGAATGTTAAAAGGTCTTACAGTATAACTTCCAGATTCATCATAAGTTCTTCGTGCAAATGTTTTTTCTAATTCGGAATATAATGGTACTGCAACATCTAATTGTTTTAAACCATTATCAATTCTAAATATTTCAAAGAAATCTGTATCATCTTCCGAGTCAAGTGTTTTCTTTGTTAATGTTAATGAAATTTTTAAACGGTCTGCGCCAGGAGCAGAGAAGTTAAAAGAACCCTGTGCATTATCCAATAAAGTATTATCATCACCTGATGATACAATTTCTTCTTTAGCAGTTACACCTATTTTATAAGAAGGTGTATTAGCATACTTATCTAGGATTAATGTTTCATCTGATATTTTTATAAAATTACCATTGACATAAAAAACACCTTCACCAATTGATATGGCACTACCAGTACCAGTTGGAGCTGAAGCTGCAGTTAAAGCATCAGCAGCAAGATCAGTACTATTAACTCTTTCATCAGAAAGAAATGTTGGACTTGTTTCAATCGTAGATTCTGCAACTGCTCCACTTCCACCACCGCCTGCAAAAGTAATAGTTGGAGCTGCAGTATATCCTTCTCCAGGCGTTTGTATATCAATTGAAGTTATACCACCATTGTTTACATTCGCAATAGCAGTTGCACCAACCCCACCACCACTTGAAGGCGTAATGACTACTGTAGGTATACTAGTCCATCCTGTGCCTGGTGTAGTAATTTTAATTCCTTGTACACCATCTGTTATTGATCCGCCTGTAATGTATTTAACAAAAAGGGTATTTGGTTCACCAGCTGTTACATCAGCTTTTTCGGTTGCTATTACTAATGCTTTAGTACCAGACACATTACCAACGATAGTCTTACCATCAAAATCAGAAACAGTTATATCAACTCCATTCAATTGATCTTGAAGTTTAACATATTCGTAATCTAAGTTTAATGTTACATCAGCGCCAGTTACCTTACTACCATTTCTAAAAACGTGATCTCCAAACTTTTTTATTTGGTCACGATTAATAGTTTGTTGAGTAGTTAATTCTCTAGCCTGTACTGGCAGAGATGGTTTGTACATAACTTGATGAAAATTTTTATCATCATCAAAATCATCAAAGTAAGGACTTTGATTTGTATATACTGTAATATTATTATCAGACATAATTAACCTTTTTGTTTTATATACTTGTTTTTATTTATACTTAGAATTCGACAACTAATTTTATATCTTCAGTAGAATCAGATGCTCTATTAATTGGCGCTCTAAATTCTGTATAAATCATTTGGCCAGTACCATCATCTATTTCAAGAGCGTTATATGTTGTAGCAGTAGCTGCACTACCACCCGATTTTGGATTAGATAAAAGATGTACTTTTCTGAAATCATCATCTACTGGAAAGTCAGCACCCTCATAACCAATAAGTCGAGCATTCAACATAACAAACGCTCCACCCAATTCTGAAACAGGATCACTTCCATGTCCACCTTGAGGAGAAATTATAGGCTTAATAACTGCGCCAGTACCACCACTCAATCCACTTACAACGGCAGTAGCAAAACTATATCCAGACCCAGTTGTAACCATAGCTACTTTTTTAATGATACCACCACTTCCTTCATCAACACTTGAAACTCTTGCAAGCGCACCAGTACCAGGCACATCACCAGTAGATGTAATAGACATCGCCGGCATAACAGAATATTCACTAGTGACTGTTGGTTCTTGTCCAACAGTCCAAGCAGAATCAACGTGTGCAATTTTTGTATCACCTTCATAATCAATAATTGTTCTTAATTGATTTGCCCCTGTTCCCGCTCTAATAAAAACGGTCATGTCATTATAATAATCATCAGTAGCATCAGCACCCAACTCCAAAGTAATACTAGTTGTTGTTCCTGTTTGTGCTATTCCGACATTTGACTTATATCCAGTACCACCATCTATTACATCAATATGTTCCAAAGCACCATGCGTAGCACCATCTTGTACATCCCATTGGTCTGAAGAATCATCACTAAGCAAAGTCTTAACTGGAATCCAATCACTTGTTACAAATTTTAAAACTTCTCCCTGTGGAACTTCAAACATAAACTTCCATCTATATCCATCTACCCCAGTATCAATAATATCTGTACTTACACCAGTAGGTTCTACTGTGGAAGGAACACCACCATTATTTGAAATACACTTATAAACTCTAAATGCAGATGTAAAGACAAAGAAATCTTCATCAATAATATCATTTAATAAATGATCGTATTCTACATATTCATCCCCCTCAGTCCAATCAACTCTTTTAATAACATGAGAAACGCTGGACGATGGAATCAGTTTAGCTGCAATCATGTCAGCATGATGAATTAATGGAGCTGCAGTAGTATCGAGAGGAATTGGAATTGCGGTATCAGAGGGTTCTTCTTCAATATACTCACCCACACTAGCTCCGTTCCAAGGCGTGTCCTTACCTATCACCAAATAAACTTTATTAGTGCCTATTGATGTAATAAAGTTATCTGCGTTGTATTTTCTAAAACCGTTATGGATTATAGCACTCATAATTATTTTTCCCTTTTAATGTTATTTCTACGTCTATTTATAAGACTTATTTAAAAACTCTTGTTTAAAATTTATGAAAACGGCAGAGTAGTGTATGGAGGCCAAGTAGCCTCATCTGCCGTTGTAAACTGTGTTATTGAAGCGTTTGTTATTTTCTTATGTTTTCGACCAGAGAAGAAAATATATTCTGAAACTTTAGTATTTTTAAAATTAGCAATAGTTGTACCTGACTGCTCAAGAGTTCCGATGATCTGACTATATCCACCTTGACTATTAAACTTCATTTTATCAAGACTCCTTCTCAATGGCCCAAGCCTCAGTTGAGAAAGCCTCTCTTGAGAATCTCCACCAACCAATCCATAATCTTCTGGATTCTCTGTTAATTCAGTTAAAAGACCAAAGTTGCCAAATCTTGTAGCTACTATATTGACAAATAAATAATCATCAAAACCACCATCAATAAATTCCTGAATACCTAAGTCTTGTTCATATGTTTGACATTTTCTAGGTTCTACAAAAGCTGTAACTGGAGCAACAATTGATCCGTATCCTTCGCCACCATCACCAGCTACCTCAGTAATTAAACCAAGATCATCTTCTTCCCAATCAGGATCATTTTCATCTTCAGTTATTAATGAATGATCTTCCTCTAATCTTACCCATACTAATGGGTTCTCCTCAGTTGGTTCACACGAATCTATTTTTAAATTCAATCTTACAGGCGGTATAATAGTTCCATCATGGAATATAATAGTATATCTAGATGCTGATGGAATATCTGTTATTCTTAAATTTGTTTTGATATTTGATATTAATTGCAGTCTACCAAACAATGCTAAACCAACAGGATGCACCGCTCTCTTTACAAAACTTCTCCACCTATCAATTGTTTCACCAGCTGTAATTACATAAGAATATAATTGATAATAATAACTATCTTGAAGATATTTATTTGCAGACAAAAATCCATTATCACTAGAAAACCCAATATTATAATCTCCAATATATGCACCAACCGTAGAAGTTACTACAGCTGTTCCATCCCCCTGACCAGTTAAATCTAATGTTGGTTCTGAAGCAAAACCAAAACCATTGTTGTCTATTTTCACTTCACTAATACCACCAATATTCCATCCATATAAAGTTGGAACAAACCCTGTACCAGAACCACCACTAATAGTTGGTAATGATGTATAACCCCTTCCTGTATTTTCTAATGTAAGTCCAGTAACAGCACCAGAACCATCTACAGAAGCAACCCTCAAACTCATGGTTCGACCATTAAGACTCATATGATCTGTATTATCAATATCAAATTTATCACCGACAGAGTAACCACTACCACCTTGTGCTACCGTAACATTAATAATTAATCCAGTACTCAATTTTGAAATCTTTGCTTTAGCGCCAGAATTTATAATACCACCACCACTTAAAGGAATAGTATCTCCAAGACCATAGTTATTTCCAGCAATAGAAATATTAACACCAGTAAGCATTCGTCCTAGAATAAATGAATATGTACCATCTGTTATTGTTTCCTCTGATAAAAAAGTACCAATAGTTCCAGAAAGATAAATTGTTGAAACTAATGTAGACCCAACAGTTTCATTCAATACAGATTCTACAAGAGCGACTGCACCAGAAACCGATCCAGTAATTTTCTTTCCAGTTAATTTAAATACATCAGAATTAACACTTGTATCTATCACACGAATAATCTCACTATGATCGTATCTACCATCCGACACTCTAAGTATATCAACAGAGGGATAATAAATGTCAATTTCTTGATTATATAATAGTCTAAAGAAAAATTGAAAAGATTTTTCACTACCTTTAGCACGATAAAAATCTCTTAACCGTTTTAGTGCAAGTGGTTTATTAGCAACACTAAAAGCAAGTTCTGGAATATCTATTGCAAACTGATCTTTAAAATATTTTAAAAATTCATCTGTAGTTTTGCCAAGGTTTGAATAATTATTTAAGTTACCAATAATCTCATAGGGTTTACCCTGTTGTTCCATGTACTCATAGTATGCTTCAAGAAATGCAACAAACGTAGGATGATCTCTTGTAACAAAATCAGGCAACTGTCCATCTACCTTAACACTTACACGCTCATCAAAATCAGGGTGTAGTGGTTGATTTGGTTTTATTTTTGTTGCCATTAGACTACCGCTTTATAGATTTAATGGTCATGAGAATGATGGTCATGACCATTGGTTTCTGCTACCATATTAATAACTATTGCATCTGTATCACTTACATCATATGTTAATATCTGTTCTCTCAAAGGTGTAATGTCTGAATTGTTTTGAGTTGGTCTAACTGTTAGTTTAATATACTCCGTACCATTTGTAAGCTCTACAGGCCTAAAGTTAGTCAGAATAACTTTTCCACTTTCATAATCAATAGTTCCACAATTAGTAGAACCATCTGATGTTACAAATTCATCTAACAATTGCGATTGGGAGTCATGACTAGACGTACTATGGATATCATGATCGGGTTCAATCAAATGATGATGCAATTCACCAGTATGTAAAACACCAGATTCCATTTTATGTACTTCACCATGCCATGTATCACCCGAATGTAATTTAACCGCTTTAATATTCCCAGTAGTATCATCACATAGTGAATAGGTATGACCATCCGTAGCTTTAAAGGCATCACTACTTAAAGCACCATAATGCAAAGCATTATTAAAATTTAAAGTATATGTGGTAGGTGTATCTAATGTTTCGATAGCAAGCCTTTGTTGGTACTTAATCTTTGTTTTATTATTTCTAATAGAGCTATTAGTATTATCAATGTCTTGAACCAATTGTGAATACCTAAACTTCTGGTCAAACTTTTCTAAATTAGTTTGAATATAATTTTGAATAGAACTATTAATGGATGATTTAAGTGTAGACTCATCCGTTAATAATCTAACAGGATCATAGTTTACCGTACTCTCTATTAAAACATAAAAGAAAGTAGGATCAATTAGTTCTGGTTGTATTGTAACAACATTTACCTTTGACAAAATATCATTTTTGATTTGATTTTTTGTTGTTGTACCGAATGTATTATTACCAGCTGGTTTAACAGCAATAAAAACTTTTCCGTATTGTATTGGGTCAGCATCCTCACCACCATAAACCGTTATAGATTCAATGTCAGGTCTTTGTTCTAAAAGAATTGCTTTGTAATCTTCTTTTGTTGTTGCTCTTCTCTGTGCTGAATATAATTTTGGTGCTTGGAATTTAATAGACCTTTCTGTTTGAGCATCAACACCACCAGTTGCAGCTATAGAAGTTTCTAAAATATAATTTTCTGATGTTATTCCAGCAACCGCACCAGTAGCAGTAAAGGTAGATGCTTTATTTGCTAAAGGGCCGTTCGTTACAATATATTCAATAAAAATAATATTTCCATCTTCAACTGCTTTACCAACAGAATCATCACCGAAAAGAATTTCATATTTTCCGTTTTCTATTTCTTCTAGAAAAAATACTGTATCAAATCCCTTAATCGTATTAACATCTAGATTCCTTCCATTTGTGTATGTTGTTACAGTAGTATCACTAGCTGATTTTTGTACCTTAACACTAATAGTTGTGGTATCTATATTTCCATTGGGAATAATATATCTTTGTAAAGGATCAGCACCAGAAACCCCATACGATTTTTGTAACAATTTACCTTCAACAATTTCTATATCAGTAGCTATATATGTTCCTGTGCTTGATCTTAAAACGGTAGTAGTTTTAGAAGTTGTAAACAAATAATTAATTCCATCAATACTTGTAGTGAACCGAGTATTCTTATCAATAATTAAAGAGGTAGGTGAACCAGAGGGTGTGAAAGAAAAATTAAGATATGCCTTTGCAGCTCTCTTAGATGTTGGCATAACATTAAGCATTCTAGCATGAGATAAAATGGAATCTCTTAATGCTGATGAATCCAAAAACATTTCATTAGCAAGCATATTAGCATAGAAACCCATGTAGTGTGTGTTATACGCAAGCATATCAATCAATACCGCTAAACCACTTCCCTCAAAATCATAATCTTGAAAATCATCCTGAGCATTAAGAAATGTTTTAAGATTAGATTTTATTCCTTCAAAATCTAAATCTGTTACCGATAACTTATTGGATATTGGCATTATCTAAGCCTCTCTAAAAATAATTCTATTATTACTGGTTGCAAAGTATTTATTGTCGTAAACTCTATTGTTATATGATATCCATTCCGATCTATATCGCCCTGTACTCTAATATTTTGAATAATAACTCTAGGTTCATAATTTTCTATTACTTCTCTAATAGTCAAATCCAATACATTTGCTGTTGTAGGGGAAACCAATTCAAACAATAATCCGTTTATTCCGCTTCCTAAGTCTGGATTAAAAGGACGTTCATATTTATTAGTTTGAAGAAGATTCCTAACTGATCTCTTAATAGCTTCAACACTTCTTTTCTTATTGATATCACCTGTTATCGGATGTCTTGTAAAATCTAAATCTAAATCAGTCCAGACCCGATTTGCTGTACTTAATGATTTTGTATGGATCGGCATTTTTAAACTATTTCCTTACATTCGTATTTTTGTTGTGTTAAGCTTTGCTTGTTAGCTTGGTCAATAATATATATTGTTTAATGCTTTAAGATAAGCAGAATAAAGCATTATTAAAATTAACGACTTTTACCTTGACCCCTATATCGTTTCCAACTTCTTCTTTTATGTTTGTTCTTTGGACATGAGCGTACAGAATTACCAATAGATGTAACTTTTTTATTATCATTTCTACGTTCAGTTCCCGTTTGATTTTTAAGCAACGCCATTATCTAGCCTTTCTACGTTAGTAACTTTAGTATTTATAACAGTTATTCCCAATTTTTCTCTAATTACTGATAATTTTGTGGAAATACTATGCTCTGTCCATGATTTCTCATGTATATTTTTTGTTTTTAGACTACAACCATAAACAAATCCACGATCATATTCTGATATATCTGTTTCAGTAAATCTATATCCATCTGGATAGAGCCATTTTGCAGAAAATTTGAATAATGCTTTTGTAAATTTACCAGTAAACTCACTATTCCCCATAGTAAATCCTATGACATAAGCTTCTGAAGATACATCCATGTTTCTATTTAATAAAACATGAATGATATCATGGTTAAATAAACTAACAGCCCCAGATAAATGCAACGGAGATTTTGGATTTTCTAACAACCACACAAACCAATGTATATCTTCAGGTTTTTTATATCTTTCATCTGACCTAAATTCTCTCAGAGCCTGCTTTAATGTCTTCATTTTTCTAAGGTATCCCTTATAATTTGGGCAACTCCCATACGACCATAGGGTGCGTAATCGTATGGGAGTTACTGGATGGGCTAGGGGGAAAAACCTCACCAGGCCATCCGTTTGTATTTAATAATATTTATAAGAGTTATTAAAGATTATAAATATTATTATAATTATCAATAAAGGAATCCCATGAAAACATATAAAGATTTAATGAGTGAAAAAGCAAAGTTCAATTTTAAGGGTGCTGTAAAACTAGGTATGCTTGAAAAAGAGGATGAAAGGTATGTCAAGGATTTAAAGAAAAAGGGTTGGGAAATTGATGCGTTCAATTTGACTAGTAGTGGTTATGAGATCACTATCCAACACAAGAAGGCCGGACGTGCTAAATTCGTAGATAAAAAAGACCCTAGAAAAGCATTAAAGATAGCATCTGACAAAGCGGTTTAATGAGCAATGACCAACACCTTTTTATATACATTAGAAGGAGAAAAAATTATTTCAGTTCAATTAACAGATCATTTTAAAAAAAAAGAATTTGATTGCCAATGTAAATGTGGTACTGGTGAAATAAGTATGATACTGGTACAAAAACTTGAGCAAGCAAGAGTAAGTTATGGCAAGGGTATACATATTAATAGTGGCATAAGATGTTTAAATCACAATCGTTCTATCGGAAGCAAAGACACTTCATCACATATAAAATGTGTCGCAGCTGATATAGGTTGTACTGATATGAGTAAGAGACATGAACTTTTAGAAATACTTTTAAAATACTTTAATAGAGTTGGCGTACATAAAAAATTTATTCATGTTGATGTGGATACTGAAAAACCGAATGGGGTATTTGTTTATTGATGAATTTATTGTATGAGGAAAATGAAGTCTTTGGCGGATGGTTTAATGAGTGGAGAAAAGCAAGAGTAAAAAAAATAGAAGATGTTCTAGGTCAAAATTGGTTTGAAGGAAAAAAGATATTAGAACTTGGTTCTGGTTATGGAAATATAGGATTATATTTTAAAAGTCTAGGTGCTGATGTAACTATGACAGATGCTAGGAATGAATGTCTGGAAGTTATCTTAAAAAAAGATAAGGATGCGAAAGTAATTCTTCTTGACCAAGATAAAGAATGGAGTTTACCAGACAAATTCGACATAGTATTGCATTTCGGTTTATCCTATAATTTAGAAAATTGGAAAAGAGATTTAATAAATACAATTAATCATTCCAATCAGTATGTTTCTTTTGAAACAGCTGTAAATAAATTCTCTCAAAATATAAGTTTTCAAATAAGAGATTATAATTCACACCATGAATTTCATGGCCCTGTAAATGGGATAGGTAGTTTACCATCAGTATCAAGTATTGAAAATGTATTAGATCAATATCAATATAATAGATATGATGATAAAGATTTAAATGTTAATAATTTAATTTATACAAATACAACTAACGACAAATTTAAATTTCCAATAGATAAAAATGGGAATGTAATTCCAGAACCTTATGTTGTAGATGGTTGGGATAATCCTGCCGTATCTGGTGGCCGGAAATTTTGGATAATAAAAAAAGGAGCTATATAATGGAGAAATTAAAATATTTCAAAAAATTGGCACTAAACTGGGATGTTAATGAACTAGAAAAGGCCTTACAAGAAGTTTTAGATATAGTACCATTTCCTGTCCTTGGCCAGAAAATGACTCTCCATACAACTGTTGAGTCAATAACTTCCGATACGCCAGAGGGAAAGATGCGGTGGGTGGATAAGGATATTGGACACAGCATTGAAAAGGAATTCCAAAATATTGGTACAGTAGTTAATCAGTTATGTCTAACAAAAAAACCATTGGAAACATCTGATTACTTTACGATTAAATTAAAAGAACAAAAACAAAGTGATGTTTCTACTAATGGGATGAGAGAAGAAGTTGGTGAGTTAGATGGGTACTTTTCTGAATTAGATTATACTGAATTCATTCCAGAATTTAATCATACTTACTTTAAAGAAATCTATGACTACTTTAATAATATAGAAAATATAGATATTGGAAGGATGCGGTTGATAAAAAGCTATCCAAATTTTTGTCTATCTTGGCATCCCGATAATGATGATAAAATTCATATACCTATTAAAACGAATAGTGGTGTTAGGATGATTGTAGAGGATGAATGTATGCATATGCCGGCTGGAACAACTACAGTAGTAAGAACTAATGATAATTACCATAGTATAATGAACGGCGGAACTGCACTTAGAGTACATCTAGTAATACCTTTTTTGGAGAAATAAAAATGACAGGGTGGAGTATATTAAAAATGATATTAATTGTAGGGACTGTAGGTTTTTTATTATATAGTGCTGTACAACTCTTGGGGGATTTTGAAACATTAGTGGATGGTTTGAAACTAGGAAACATATATCCAACAAAATAAAAAAAAAAAGGGGATAGGTACATTGACAATTTGTTCAGACGGAAACCCTGACCACTTTGTACCCAAGTATCCTTGTTGCCGATAAATTCACAAATTATCAAATCCCCAATTTTCAAGTCAAGATTTATTCAACCTCAACATCTGACTCATTAATTACAGCCAAAACGTCTTCAGAAGTGACCTTCTGAGGTTGGTTGAATTCCTCAGCAGTTAGAGGATAAACAACTTCTTTGATTGATTGATTAGACATAATATATCTCCTTTAACAGATTTAAATCTTTAAAACATAATTGTCTTAAAGCCCTACACACGATCCTCAATCCAAGATTGAGACACTTCTTTATACAGATGATGATTATCTGAATCACTCCCATGCGACTTTAGCTCTTTTAAATATTTCTTAATATGGCTAGTTGTCGTATTGGAATATTTTTCCTCTGTTATAAACGTCCATTCACTTCCCAACCAATTTATAGCAACTGGTGTTTCATAAGAAAATAAAACTTCGGTTTGTGATAAATCTTGCTTCTGCAATAAAGTATAATTAGCACCTAACTGTTTTAGCTTCATTATATTAGCTCCTTTTACTTATTCCATTGTGCCATCGCCCATATAGGGCGTGGTTGTTTTGAGGATATGTCTCCAACCCACTTCCATTCATTATT
>CEPX01100324.1_pt1 | contig 16786 bp, 9 predicted proteins | sample 361361 | NCBI WGS metagenome assembly CEPX01 (sample SAMEA2619974, study PRJEB7988) | marine metagenome | biome: marine biome (ENVO:00000447); feature: mesopelagic zone (ENVO:00000213) & marine oxygen minimum zone (ENVO:01000065); material: "saline water (ENVO:00002010), including plankton...
CTTGTTCCAGGAACAAATTTGAACAGCAGAATGAGAACCAACCATTGCGTATTTAGCATTTTTTAGTTTATCCACTTGTTTTTTGGAAAGAAACTTTGTTTCAGAAGGATTTTTAGGCTTTAATTTAATAGGCATATTCAATATACATAACGGGTTCTATTATTAATTATAAGCAGAATATTAACAAAAAAGGCCAAAATCCGTTATGTATAGGGGGTTTCTTGGGTAAAATTTTTAAATAAGTAAGACTTTCCTATATAGTAAATAATAGAGAGGTAATTCTCATGTACAAATACACAATCGCAAGGCAGTTAGCAACCAAAAGAGTAATCACCAACAGAGGAGACGAAGTTGGAAAATTAGTTGATCTTCTAGTTGATGAAAGATCAGGAGATATAGAAGCACTTTTGGTTGAGGTTGACAGGGACAGTAAAGTAGCTAAGAAAGTAGAAGCTAAAGACAGAGTAATAGAGGTTCCATATTCAGCTGTAACTGCGGTGAGCGACGTTTTTATTGTTGATGAAAGAGAAATCGGCGCAGCAGATTAAAGTTCCACAGTGAACTTCTTTTTTGAGAAGTCTATCTGTGTAACTAGCTTTGCTGTTTTATTTCCTTTTTGAACCGCAGAATTGAACTTATACATAATTTCTTTTTCTTTCAAACCACTTTTCATTGCTTTTAGGATTGCATTTCTCAATTCTTCCAGTTCATTATAATGCTGATAAATTAATTCTGCTTTCATTTTCCCCTGATCAATTTGATTTTTGAATTTTGTTTTAGCTAATGTTTGCTGATTCCTGTGGAACTCTAATTTCGAAACTGCTTTTTCTTTTACAGCAGCTTCTTTTTCAACTTCACTTTTTGTTAAAGAGTTTGAAATCTTTTCATCAATAAAAGAACTTATAGAATCTATTTTCTCAACAGGAGTTTTTTGAAAGGCAGCAAGGGTAAATGGATAGGGTTGTTCATTGAATGAAACCGGAGCTAAATTTGATAGTTTTGGAGTATAAAATTCCTTCACTTTTGATACTATTTTTTTGATTTCTACGTCTTTTAGGGTGTTTGCTCTGCTTTTTTTATCCAACTTTAATTGATAAAAAACCTCCTCAGCAATAAGGGGAGCCATATTTACTAATGACATTAAAGCTCTTATTGAATCCTTCTCAGAAACGGAGAAAGCTTCTTTCAAATCGGCTAAAGTTAGCTTTGTAGGATTAGTTCCTTTTGGTTTTGGGAAAATGTATTTTTCGCCTTTTTTTGTTGTTCGATCAGCCCATTTTTCATTTCTTTGGCAGGAAAGGATTATTCCTTCAGAATCTAAGAAAATTTTGTTTCCTTCTCCGATTAATTCAAGCACAATAGAATGTTCAAGAAATTTGATTACAACAACTCTGTCTAACTCATTCTGGTAAATATCCACAATTCTTTTGTTGTAAAGTTCTTTTCGCAGAGCATTTGCTAATCCTGATTTTCCGTGACGGGCCTGGAGCGAGTATTGGGAAATAAAAAGTTCGTTCGGAGCAAGAATAAGATCCTTAGTTCCGTTCTTTGTGTGAATCTTGACTTTTATGAAACCATTTTTGATTTCGCTTACTTTGTTGATAAAACCATTCACAAGGATTGGTTTGAGTTCCAGTAAAAGGTAAGCAAGAGAAAGATTGTCAAGCATGCTTAGAATAAAGATTAGACTAAATTAAAGCTTAACTGGAAAGCAAAAATAATTGATGGAACTCATTTATACTGTTTTTCACTCGAAAATAATGCATGAAAACCATTGTTTTGGGGATTTGCGGAAGCATAGCTGCTATACGCGCTTTTGATCTTGTTAGGGTTCTGAGAAAAAAAGGTTTTAGTGTTCAGGTTCTTATGAGCAAGGGGGCTGAAGGAATTATTACTAAAGATGCAATGGAATGGGCTTCTGGAAATTCAGTTATTACTCAAATCACTGGTAAAGTTGAGCATGTTAAATTCTTTGGGAAGAAAGGCAAGGCTGATTTAATGATTATTGCTCCTGCTACAGCTAATACTATTTCAAAAATCGCAATGGCTATTGATGATACTCCTATCACAACTTTTGCAACAATTGCAATCGGTTCTAAAAAACCAGTTCTTATTGCTCCTGCAATGCACGAACCTATGTATGAGCATCCGATTGTGCAAAAAAATTTAGAATTACTTGAAAAGGAAAAAAGAATTAAAATAATTGAGCCTTTAGTGGAAGAAGAAAAAGCAAAACTTGCTCCTGTTGAAAAAATTGTTTTGGAAGTAGAGAAAGCTTTAGGTAAAAAAAAACTTGAAGGGAAAAAAATCCTTTTAGGAAACGGAGCTACCTATTCTCAAATTGACCCTATGAGGATTATTACTAATTTATCCTCCGGAAAAATGGGAAAAGCTTTGGAACACGAACTTTTGCTAAACGGAGCTACTGTTTCTTTGGTTGAAGGAACGGAGCATGAAAAATTTTATTCTGAAATAATGAAAGAACTTCCTAAAGCCGATTATTTTGTTTTACCTGCAGCAATTAATGATTTTGAAGCAAAAGAACAAAAAAACAAAATTCCAAGTTCTAAAAAAATTAATTTAGAATTAGTTCCTGCAAAAAAACTTTTAAGTGAAGTTCGCGAGAAGTTTCCGGAATTAAAAATAATTGCTTTTAAAGCAGAAACTAACAAGAGTAAAAAAGAATTGGGGAAAATTGGTAAAGAATTTTTGAAAAAAAACAAATTGCAAATGGTTGTTGTTAATGATGTTTCCAAGAATCCTACCGGTTCTGATAAAAGCGAAATGTTGATTGTTTCAAGGGAAAAAACTGTTTTTGTTAAAGGAACTAAGGAAAAGATTGCTGGAAAAATAGTTAGCCTGATTTAGGTTTTATTTCACAATCCATCTCCAAAATAGGGCAATAGTAACGGCAGTTACAATCAAGGTAGACAAAGTCAGGTTGATTCTAAAATAGAGGAATGCAATCATAAGAATGACAATAAACGCAAATTTCAGAATTGTTTTGAGATCCATGTATAACAAATGCCTCACAGATATAAAAATCTAATTCGTTTCTAAAATTTCCAGACCCGCAAGCGGAATTCCTGAAAGGTATTGTAAGAGTGCTTTTCCTGCTAATGAAACATGAGAAAAGTCCTGCGGAACTAATCCAAAGCTTGTTAGGGCACGTTCTGTGTCTCCACCACCTATTATTGAATAACACCTATGAAATGCAAGTGCTTCCATAACTTTCTTTGTTCCAACCGAAAATTTTTCCTTTTCATAAACACCCATTGGGCCATTAAAAACAACAACTTTAGAAGCTCTGATTTCTTTTTTGAAAGTTTCAGTTGTTTCAGTGCCAATATCCATAGGATTTAAATCCGATGGGAGTTCTTCCACTTTAATTTCTTTTCTTTTTTTGTTATCTTCCATTCCAAGATCCTGCGGTAATATGATTTTGTCGGAATATTTATCAAGAAGTTCTTTTGCTTTTGGAACAAGTTCATCAAAACCTTTTTCAGTGAAAAAAGAGTCCTTAGCGCCAAAATTTATTCCGTTTGCTTTTATGAAAAGTTCTCCAAACAATCCGCCAATGCATACTTTATTGGTTCTGCCGTTTTCCAGCATTCCTTTGAGAAGTTTAATTGAATCTTTTAGTTTTGATCCTCCGAGAATCAAAAGTTTTCCATTGCTTGTTCCATCTTCAAGTTTTTCCAGAGCTTCAAGTTCCTTTTCAAGAACAGGCCCCACAACACAAGGCATGTATTTTTTGAAACCAACGACAGTTGCATGCGGTCTGTGACAGACACTTAAAGCATCCTGCACAAACAGGTTTCCTAAAGCACCTAATTTTTTTATTGTTTCGTCTTTAGCATGCTCTTCCGGAGTTTTTTTTGTTTGTTCATCTTTCAAAAAACGAGTATTATCCAAAATTATTACTTCGCCATCTTTCAGAGATTTTATTTCTTTTTCAAAATCATCTTCCCATTTTACAAATTTAAGTGGTTTGTCAATAAATTTTCTGATGTGATCAGAATGTCTTTTCAATGAAATAAAACCTTTTTCGCTGGGCCTTCCCTGATGGCTTAACACAACAACTTTGGCCCCCTCTTCACTTAATGCATAAATTGTTTTGGAGTGTTCTCTTAACCTTGAAGAAATTACAACTCTTCCCTCAACAACTGAACTGTTGAGGTCTGTCCTCATAAAAACAGTTTTTCCTTTCAGATCAAAATCAAAAACACTTTTGTATTTCAAGAGCTCACCAAAGCCAGATTATACTTGAAGAATGCAGGCTAAAGTATATATTCATAATTGTCTTAATTCTAGCATGAATATAACAGATTTGAGGAAAATTAGCGGTTTGCCAATAAAACTCAAAGGAAATAAGCTTGTTTTTGGAAAAGGCATGAAAAAAGTGGTTCCTGAAGGCCGTACAAGGGAGAGAATGGCTGCTGTTCTGAAAAATCCAAAAGCTAAGGCTCCGAAAGAGTTTTATGATATGTACCGAGATGTTGCAATGGAAAAAGACCGTAAAAAAATAATGGCTAATAATCTTAGGTTTGATATTACGATTTTACCGGCTTTTAATGTGGGTGATGAACCAAACAAAACTTTTGGGCATTATCATCCAAAGGTTCCTAAAACAAAAACTTGGTGGCCGGAACTTTATGAGATTTTATCTGGTCATGCTCATTATCTTTTACAGAATGGCTCTGAATTTTTGGTTTTTGATGCAAAACCAGGAGATAAATGTTTGATGCTTCCGGGATTTGCGCATGTAACTGTAAATCCTTCTTCCAAAGAACCATTAGTAATGGCTAACTGGGTTTATCCGGGATTCAAAAGCAATTATGGGCCGATTGAAAAGTTACAAGGAGCCCAATGGTACGAAACATCAAAGGGTTTTGTGAAAAACAAAAAGTATAAAAAAAATCCTCCTGTGCAATTAATTTCTTCCAAGAGTTTTCCTGAATTTGGTTATTCTAATTCAAGACCTATGTATCCTGATGCAATTAAGAATCCTAAAAAATTTGAATGGTTATCAAAACCACAAAAGTATTTGAAGAAGTTTGCTGAGTACAGGAAACAATAAGTTAGGCACTTACAGTTGTTTGGGTATCGATTGCTTTTAGCATTTCTTTTGTAGCTTTACTAGCACCCAGAATTTCTATTTCAACTGGTTTATTGTTCTTGTCATAATGAGTAATAATATTGTCTTTTTGTTCGGCAAAGTCAGGTTTATCCATGCTGAGTTCTATTACTAAAATATCCGTTTCCTTGTCATATTTATATTTCATATCTTTCACGTTTTGCCTTGTAAGTTGTTATCACAACATAAACATTGTCATGTTTCTCGTATATAACCCTTAGCACATAACCATTAATCCTCTTCTGAGCAATCTTCCTATTGCTTTTACCCTCAACAACGATGTCAGGATTGTTAACACAGTTCTTCACCTGCAACTCAATCAGACCATATTTCTTCATTCTTTCCTTAGCATGCAAAGTAATTCTTATTTCCATAAAAAAAATCACAATTTCAAACTCTTAACCAAATCAACTGTTCTTTTAGAATAGCCTGCTTCATTGTCATACCAAGAAACAACCTGAACCATGTTTCCGAGAACTTTTGTTAATTCAGCATCGAAAATACTTGAATGAGTATTCCCAATAACATCAGTTGAAACTATTGGTTCTTCTGTGTATTCAAGGATGCCTTTCAAGTATCCTTCTGAAGCTTTTTTCATTGCAGAATTAACTTCTTCAACACTTGTTTCTTTTCCAAGAATCACTGTAACATCAACTAAAGAACCAGTTGGAACAGGAACTCTGATTGCTTTTCCATCAAGCTTTCCTTTTAATTCAGGAATAACTTTTCCTGCAGCCTTTGTAGCACCGGTTGTTGTTGGAATAATGTTAACCGCCGCAGCCCTTGCTCTTCTTGGATCTTTATGAGTGCCATCAACAAGATTTTGGTCTCCGGTATAACCGTGGATTGTTGTCATGAATCCTTTTTCAATTCCAAATTTATCAGTTAGAACTCTTAGAACCGGCATTAAACAGTTTGTAGTGCAGGAAGCATTGTCAATTATTGCATCACTTTTATTTAAATCGTCTGAGTTTACTCCCATTACAAAACTTTCGATATCGCCTTTTCCTGGCGCACTTATTACAACTTTTTTTGCTCCGGCTTTTATATGGCCTTTTGCATCTTCTTTTTTTCTGAAAGCACCAGTGCTTTCTATTACCACATCAACTCCGAGTTTTTTCCACGGTAGTTTATCAGGGGTAACTTTTTCAGAAATAACTTTCACTTTTTTTCCGTCAATTACTAAGTTATCGCCATCAATTTTTACTTTTCCGGGAAATTTTCCCTGAACAGAATCATACTTAAAAACACGCTCAGCACTCTCGATTCCTCTTGGATGATTAATAACCCAATCGATTTTTTCTTTAATTCCGTATCTTAAAACTAGTTTTCCTATTCTTCCAAAACCATTGATAGCTACTTTCAAACCAAAAACACCTCAAAATTGTGTAATTAATAGGAATTATAGGAATTTAAATGTAAGCACAGTATACAATTTACTTAACCCTAATCGCTTTTCTGCCCTTAATCTGCTTCAAGTAATACTCATAGATCAGGAGAGCTACCACTTCTAGGAAGATTATCATCAATCCTGCATTGAATCCAAACATCCTGTCAAACTGGAATGGCAACAGGAAATAGGTGAAAGCTATTCCTACACGCATTGCCTGTTCGATTTTTTTCTCGGTTGTTCCTTTGGCTCCTTTTCTGAAGAACATTGGTGCTTTTGAGTAAGCAAAGTAAGAACTCAAAGCAGCGAGAATTATTAGCAATAAGAATAATGTCGGTGTCCGAATTATTGGCCCGAATAATAAATCAATCAATGAACCCTGACCAAATAATATTGATTCTATTATTCTGGTTGCAAGGAAATCTGATTCATAAATCACAAGTTCGTTTCTTACAATTTTTAAAGCATACTTTCCCTGCTGGGTTACTTCGAAAATTATTACTGGAGTTGTACTAAGATCATAGTTCAGAGTTGTTCCTTCAGGAAGACTTACTTCTAATGTTCCGCTGGTCAGTTTTTTTTGGGCTGTGTTTTCAATAATTAATTCCTGTGATTCTCCAATTGGAAGAATTTCCCTTAATCCGGTTACAACAATTTCTGCAATTGCAAACTTTCCTTCAAACGGAATGAATTTTTCTTTGGTAATTTTAATACTATAAGTACCAGAAACAGGAAGCAGGAATTCTGCCTTTCCATCAGAATCGGTTTTCAGAGTTATTATCTGGCCGTTTGGAACAGTAATTTCTAAATCAGCATCGCTTACTATTATTCCGTAAGCATCCATGACTATTACTTGTCTTATATCTCCGGGGAAATGAGAATCGTTTGCGTTTAATTCAACATCGAAAAAGTTAGGCCCTATAATTATTTCCTGAATGTAAATGTTATTTAATTCAATCATTTCAGAAATTTCGTTATCTGGATCAATTACAACTCTTGCTTCATTTTCTCCTTCATAACTTTCAGCATAAGGTATTTCAAAAGAAACTTTTTCAGCTACATCTCTCCCTAAAGAAGAAACTGGTTGTGTTGAAACTAATTCATCATTTAAATAAAATCCAACGCTGAATCCTGATGAATTTGAAAGCCCACTGTTTTTGATTGTTACATCGGCTTGTATTGGCTGGCTTGAAAGTGAATAATAAGGAATATTCTTGTTGAAGAAGAACAATTCAGGAAGCAGTACACAATCTTCATCAACCAAACCATCATTATCATTATCAACGTTGTCATTGCAAAGCTCTACACACTGCAATTGTTCCCCAAGAACTAATGAAAACCAGCCAGCAGCAATGTTACGCCATTGTTTTCCTTCAGGCCCTTCAGCAGTTGCAGAGCCGGTTATTGTAACTTCCCCATCAAAAACTCCAACTGATGCAGTGTAAGTATTCCCTGTGTCAACTAACTCCACAAATCTTTTTTCGCCTCCATCAACTCTGTAAACTGCTTTTACACCATCAGGAACATCAGGGTCTTTACTAACTTTTGGCACAACCACTGTTATTTCAAATGATTTTCCATCAGAAGATACCTCAGCAGTCAGATGCCCGCTTTTTATATATCTCGGCGGGTCAGGATTTGGAGGAAGAGGAGGTTCCTGCTGTTCCTCTACAAACTGATTTAGAACTGAAATATTGGAAAATGAACCTCCAAAATCATAATAGTTATACCATGAAAAATCAACACTTGACGGAATAGATCCTAAAGCCTGACCCTCCACTACATTATTATATGTGATCTGAGTAACATTATCTCCAACTTGATAAAATACATCTACTCTTTCAATGCTCAAGTCATCATCAACAACGGTAGTTGCTTCCAATAATCCTCCAGAATCCACTGAAACTGTCAAAAATGAAAAGCCGCCTAAATTGGCAAACGATGCTGTTTCCTCTAATTCAATTTCAGGGTTTTCAGCATACGGAGCAACACTAATTACCTGACTTATATTACAGGTATTATCCTCAGGCAAAAATAATTCAAATGATTTAGCACGCCCTCTCCTATGAGTAATTCCTCCGGTATCAACAACATCAAACCTGCCTCTGACAAAAATTTTATCCGTAAAAGGCCCAAGAGTTAAAATATATTTTTCACCGTCAAAAATCCCATTACCTATTTGGTTTGACCAATTATGATTCAAACCATAACGCATTACAAAAGAAGAAATTGTAAACCCGTCTTTCAATTCAGCAACCATATCCACATAATAAGCGCTGTTTCCTGGCGCCATTCTTGGTTCAAGTCTCACATACGAAATAGGATTTGTTGGTTTTTCAACTGTACATCCACCCTCACACCCCGGAGGATTCCCTGAACCTGTTTGAACAATCAGTAAAGTCCCTAAACCAATTGTGGTTCCGTCAGTATCAGTAAAATTATAAGAAACCGTATCAGTTGAACTAAAAGGAATATCAAAAATGTCTCCCTGCCCCACATTAGTAAAAGTATACTGATTTGTTGAAGTGCCGGTTACAAAAAGATCTACTTTTTCAATAGAATCATCATCATCAAACACGCTGGAAGCCACAAGCTCATTTTCAAGTGTTTGTGGATTTTCCTGAATCTCAATCAGAATTGTTGAAGCCGCCATTGCACTGGGCAACAGCACGAAAAGTGCTAATATTAATAGTAAATTTCTATTCATCATCTTTCACCATACAACTGCCACCACACAAATGATAACTGGTTTATTCTTTCATAATGCATTAATTTCAAAAACCTCGCATCCAAAACCCAGTCAATGGTCCTATCGTTAACCAGATCAATAACATTGCTTGTATTTGATTCAATTACCTCAAAATCCTGATCTGCAATTTTAACAGAATCCTTGTTGACTTTAATATTAAAAGTATCCACATCCGCATTTGTATTTAACAAGTTAATTTCGAAGTTTGAAATACTGCTCAAACCAGTCAGGGTTAAAAGTTCGATGCTTGAGATACTAACGCGCGGAATATTAAAAGTAAAATTTGATGGAGTTTCTATTGAATTCCAAACACCAACCATTATTGGTTCCCTATCCGTAAATACAGGATAAGTGAAAATCTGATCGTCACCGGAAAGCACTATATGCGGCCCTTCAGTTTCATTGTTTGACTCGTTTGACTCAGCAAGTTCATTCAAAGAATCTACCTTTATTTTTATCACATGTGCTCCCTCAGCTAATAAAGAAGTCGGAATATTAAATGAAACTTCTTCCGAAGCACCGCTGATCAATTCAACTCCGGCTATAGTTCCGGAATCCGGAACCACAAAATTATCAACAAAAATAGAAACGCTATAAGATTCTGCAATTGCCGTGGCATCTCCGTTGTTAACAACCGTTGCTGAAACAGGTATAGTTTCCCCGATAAAAGAGGACGCAGGAATGTTTGTTGTTGTTGGTTCAAAGGCTAAATCCGGAACTAAGTTTTGGATGTTAATAGTTACAATGTTATCCTCTTCATCAACCTCCTCAATATTTCCCTCGGAATCTACCTCAACATAGAAATTTGTCAGGTCAGCAAATAATGCGACATCACTTTCAACATGATTAGGCCCCTCAAATCTGAAAACCTCACCTATAGGCGCAGTGTAAACAAACTGCAGGGTTATTGTTTCGCCAACTCTAATAGAGTCTATGAGTTCAAGAGTTATCCTGTTATCAACGTCCAAAATATCTTTGAAATAGGAAACGATAAATTCAGTGTCAACATCCTCATATTCAGTTACAACAGTAACAGTAAAGTCAACACTGATCAATTCACTATCAACATATTCAGGAGTTCCGACCTCAACACTAGTAATTGTCAGGTTAGGTAATCCACAACCCTCATTAATAACTCCGTCAAAGTCATCATCAACCAAATTGCTGCAGATTTCTTCCTGACCAAACTGTATATCGAAGTTTGCAGTATTATTATTGAATTCATCCGCTTCAGCAATTACGCTTGTGGAATCCGCTTCGATATAATATGATTTTGTAGTGCCGGCATTAGATTCATTCCAAACAATATTGAATGCGCCTCCGGTCATGTCTCCGGCTGCAAGACCGGTAATACTTGTAGTATCAACTATTGTTGCTCCTGAATCAGTTTTCAATGCAACAATAAATGTTTCTGTTGTTGCTTCTCCATTGTTCTGCACATTAAATGAAACTACTCCTGTTGTTTCGTATTCTACTTGTGCTTCTGCTGAATAAGCTGGTATTACTAAGTCTGTTGCTCCGCATACTCCCGGTTCATTACAGGTAACATTGAATGTACCGGTAGAACAAATTTGTACTCCGCATGTTCCACAAGCCTGTTCCAGATACCCGGATTCAGTGCCAAGATCTTCATCTACTAAGCTATCATGATCATTGTCTCTGCCATCACAAACCTCTGGCGGAGTTCCACAGTCAGCAGGACAATTGTTCCTGTTTTCTCCAGAATCACAGGTTCCATCACCACAATAAGGAGCTACAGCACAATCAGCCGGACAGCTGGCTTCAGTTTCTCCTGCTTCACATGAATCATTACCGCAAGTTGGGCCTCCTCCATCGCCGCCTGAAGTGTCGGTAGTAGCAAAGCTGAATGCAGCTCCATAAACTCCAACATTCTCTGCTTCATCCGTTGCCTTCATGCGCCAGTAAACAGTGGTGTCATCAGGGAATGCGGTTGTATATTCTGATCCGGCGTAATCACAATCGGTTCCAACATCAACGCCATCTAAGTCTGAATACGGACTGCTGAAATCGCTAGCATTGTCAACCTGTAAATAACAGTTTGTTACTGTTTCACTTGGGTTTGCAGTGAAGTCTGGGGATGCCGCAACTTCTGTTGCTGAATCGCTTGGAGTTTGTAAAGTTACAGTTGGACTGTCATTGTCTTCTCCCTGACCGTATAATGAAAAGTGGTTCAAATCAGCCCAAACTTCATTGGTGTCTAAGTTAACTGTTGATGGCAGTCTTGTCCATAGGCCAGTTGTTTCGTTGTAATCATAAATACTTACTCTTTGTAAATCAGTGCTAGTACAATTTGGTGAACAGCTCAAAGCACTAACATTAATATCTAATGTTAATCTTGGTCTTTCACCTTCAAACTCATGGAACCCTCCAAATACTTCGAAGTTATAAGCTTGTAACATGTTTCCGTATGGGAATGTTGGAGCACTAGTGTTAGCATCAATTACAACATTATTATCAGTGCTGAACGCAGTGTTTCCAAAGTTCAGGTTCAGGTCTCCCCAACCACTTTGGATTTCTGTAACTAATCCTCTTCCGTCACTAGGAATCTGGAATGGGCTCTCAAAGTCAAGTTGACAATTAACAGGCGGGCTTCTGACCCTTGAACCAGTAACAGATTCAATCTCTAATTGGAACCACATTGACCCATCTAATGAACCCCTATGGGAATCAAACCTAGTGAACTCTGGATTATCAATAAGGTCTCCAGAAGCGGGTAAACAACCACTAATACAAGCTTCTCCAGTTTCACAAGCAGCATTATCTGTTGGGCAGTGCTCTCCAATTCCACAAACACCATCACCACAATTCAAAGTAGTTAATCCGCCTAAACTATCATTAATTGGGTCAACACAGCCATTTACACAAATTCCCTGAGTAATATTTGCTCCTCCGGCCTCACTACAATACCTATTATCAAACGGACAAAACTCTCCCGAACCACAAAACCCATCTCCGCAAGTTCCTAAATCAGATCCAACTGTTGTTTGGTAAAGAGGGACAAAGAAATCATTTTGGTTAGCAGTTCCTGATTCTGTTGGAACACAACCATCTAAACAAGCATAACCATTTCCACAAGCACTATCATCTAAACTACAATTCTCAAACTCGCTACAACTACTATCCCCGCAAACATCTGATGTTCCCTGACAGCCCGCTACACAAACAGATCCGTCTCCACAGAAAATATTATCTCTTGGACAGAATTCTCCAGCATCACAATAGTTGTCTCCACAAAAACTATTACTGCTTCCAGAAGCTGTTGTTTCCCAGGTGTTGTCACTAAACTGATTACTGCCTGTTGGAACACAACCATCAATACAAGCATAACCCGTTCCGAACAAGTTTTCACACCAACTATCTAATGATGAGTCATTTATTCCTGGGTCACAAGTGGTTGGGTTTTCTGTATAGGTAACTGTTTCTTGTAACTGGCATCCATCACTGCAAATTTGTCCAAAGTCACAACTCAATGAATCAGCCGGACAATTCTCGTTAACAGAACAAGTTTCATCTCCACAAACACTAAAATTCAAGTCAGTTTGCAAATTAATTGATGCTTGAGTAGTTGAACCTGATTCAAACATTAATTTTCTGTGAGTAAAATCAGAGGTTGTGGAAGCAAATAACCTGTAAGCATAAACTCCCTCTGAACTTGATGAATCTGCCCAATCAATATTTAGGTTAGCACTATCCTGGATTCCTGAACAAAAGCTATCCAAATTAAGTGAATCTGGGAATTTCTTTATCTGAATATTAACTTGCTTTGAAAATTCATCATTACTGGAAGTGCTTCTGGAGAAGTACTTTAGAGCATAGTTTCCATCTTGGTTAAAGAAAATATTTTTATCGGTTGCATCTAATAATCTCCAGTTTTGACTATAAGCAAACACCGAACCGGCTTCTGCTCCTGTCGGCACAAACGATTCTGTAGCACTGGCATCAGTATCAAGTCTGTAATATGTTGCCTGACATGCCGTACCCTGAGAAACTGAGGTAGCTGAATAATCAATGAAAAATCCTTTCAAAGAAATTGAATCAGTTGTTGTTTGAATAGCCGTATTCCTGAATAATCTAACATGGAATTCGATCCATTGTCCGGTTATACTAGATAACTCGTTATTTGGAGGCTTGAAGTTACTCCACCCAGCTGAAGTTAAACCAGCTCTAGTGGAAGCGGTTCTATACCTAACATTAGCTCCAACATATCGAGGATTAATGTTGAATGGTTCTAACCAAGCAGAATAATGGGTCCATTCAGTATCATTAGAACCGTTTCTAACAACAATATTAATATTTCCTTGTAAAGCAGATCCCTTGAGCTTTAACACAGTATCTGAAAATTGATCAGTGGTTAAATTAATTCCATTATCAAAGGTAACATTTTTGTCGGTTCCTGTGTCAGTTGGGGTTGATTTAGCATCATTCCAAGTAAAGTAGTCCGTTCCACTATTACCCGGTCCGAATCCGATGTTTTCACCAGCCCCTGTTCCACCAGTGCAAGTTAAATGAGCATTAACATCAGTGTTCGTCCACTGTGCAATCCATTTGTCTGGGTTTTGTGAATCAAAGAAGCCATTGACATCTCTAATAGATGTTTGAACAAACACGCTAGAACCAGAACCACATATAGGAGATTGTCCGGTTGGCGGGAAGAATGCTGTTTCTACTCCATCATAGTTTCTAGCTTTAATTCTGTAACAATATTGGGTTCCCGGAGTAATTCCTGTATCAATATAAGGAGAGGCAACAGCATTCCATGGTTTATTGGACCCGCCAGTATTTCCTGTTGTTTCTAGTATAAAGAATTCTGTTGCTGCAGGGTTTCCGTTAACATCAAAGTTAACTGTACAATTAACCGCGTCACAAGTAACAGAACTAATTCCCGGAACTTTTGCGTAAGTGAACTTTGTTTGGGATGCAACACCAAGAGTATTTGAGAGAGCATCCCTAACATTAACGGAATAAGTGTAAGCGATATTAGCATCTAAACCAGCTCCTCCTGGTTGGTGTAACCAACTTGTTCCTGCTTGGAAGCCACTTGAACCAGATGTAACTGATTCACTAAAATTGTAAGGAGTACTATGTAAACCAGCTCCAGCATCAGTTGCTCCGGAAACGGTTGCGGTTATTGAGTTATAAGTAACTGTTCCAAACCCTAGAGTTGCACCCGTTGGATTATCATTGTCTCTTGTTCTTGCAACTGATGTGCCTGTTCCTAAGTTTCCTGCCTGATCTCTCATTCTATAATTGAAAGTATTAACTCCCGCACTCAAAGCAATGCTACTATCAACACATTTGGTTGAAGCACCACTCCAGGTTCCTGAGTCCCAAGTAGAATTATCAATTGTGTACTCACAAGAGGTGGTATCTAAATTTCCGGCTCCAAGGTTATCAGTTACAACAGCGGTTTCAAATGTGGCCGGGCTTTTTACATGAGTTCCAGTGCTTAAAGAAGTTACTAATGTTTGTCCAGGAACAGGAGCTGTCCAATCAACTCCAAAAGTAATATCTAGGTTGGAATTTGCCTCTTGACCATTTCCAACACTATCCTCACAAGCAACATGGTAAGTTGTTGCTGTTGTTTGGGTAATTGCTCCTAAATTACAGGTTGCCTGTATTCCTGAAACTGAACAAGTTGTTTCTCCATCAGTAACCATTTGATCATAACTCTCATCATCAGTTGACCATCTGCAATTCATTCCTGTTTCTCCATCCACCAAAATTGTTGTTTGAGAATCATTAGAAGTATCCCAGTAAGGAGAGCTTGAATCTCCAGCCACACTAACAACTGATGTTGATAGGATTGAGGTATCAATTATAACGGAGTAATTAGCATCATAAGTTCCTGCATTTCCAACAGTATCAGTTCCTTTTAATCTCCAATAATAAGTTCCGTCACTTAAAGCATTTACATCGGCTAAGTTGTAAGTACAGGTTGTTCCCCCGCTAACATTTCCGTCTAAATTACTGTGGAGTGTTGTAGAGAAATTTTCGTTAGTGGACATTTGGATTTGGCAATTGCTAATGTTTTCATTAGCCGTTCCTGTAAACGTTGGGGTTGTGTCACTTGTTCCTGCTCCATCAGCAGGAGTTGATGGGGAAACTATTGGATCTGTTGAATCATTAGTGTAAGAACCAGTTCTTGGGTTATCTGATGAACCCTCGTTAAGAGAATCGAAAACATAAGCATACCAAGTGTGAGTTGAATCATCACTTTCAGAAGTCCAATCACAATTTGGATCATTACCATCAACGCCAGTTGTAACTGTACAATACCTATCCCCTGCTCCACCATCACAATCAGTTCCGGTTACTCCGGATGTTTTACAAATAACTAGTTTTTGTGTCTGACCAGCATCTGGATCATCAGAGGTTGTTGTTACTGTTACGGTTGTGCCTCCCTGAATTGTTCCAGCATCATCACTTGCAGCTGAGAAGCTTGGTAATTGGTTAATGTTAATTGTTTTAGTAACTGTTGATTGAACATTTCCAGCTAGGTCAGTTGAATAGTATCTCAAAGCGGTTGCTCCTCTGTCAGAAGCAGTGAAAGCAACTGTTCCACCATTATCAACTGAAGTGCCAGGAGTACAAGCAACTCCTTTACAATAAACCGTGGTAATGTCAGCTCCTGTGTTAGAAGCATTATCAGCTTCAGTAATTGTAACATTATAAGTTGGTGCTACTATTGTTGTGCTTGAATTATCGCTTGTGGTTGGGTTTGACCAGTCAACACCAAAAGCTGTTTGTTGTGCAGCATAATCATTTGCAACCGAATCAATACATGAATGATACCTATTCAAGTATTGGCCGCCGGTGTTTGTTTGGGTTAAGTTTCCAAATGCACAATTAACATCGGTTCCCCCAACCGTACAACCAGTAGACATTGAAGCATAAGCAACACTTGTTAAATTCCACTTACAGGCTTCTCCGCTTTCTAAAGCAACAAACCCTAACTCGGTTTTGCTGTTATTAACATTATCCCAATAAGGAGAGGTTGAATCTTCCTCTATAACGAAAGTACTTGGAACAGTTGGAGCGGTGTTATCACTGATAATAGTTCTTGTGCTTGAGTAAGAACTCCAGTTTCCTGCTTTATCCATTGCATTAAAGTCCCAATAATAAGTTCCTTCGCTTAAACCAGCGTAACCTGAGTAAGTACAATCAGTAGTGCTGATTGAACCTTGGACCTCTCTTAATGGAGATGTTGGAGGATTTCCAGTACCAATTCTTGCCCAACAATCTTGTAATCCTGAGGTATCAGGAGTGGTTCTTGAAACTAATGAAGGATCATTTCCTGTTTTATATCTGAATGCATCAGCCGGACTAATAAATGCTAATGGAGGATTAATATGATCAAGAGTAAATGCAGTTGTACTAGCTGATGTTGCATTGTTTCCGGCTTCGTCTCTAAACACTACATAAACTGTTTTACTTCCATCAGCTGCGGCACAGCCATTGCTTCCAGAATTAACATCGAAATTTGAAATAG
>CEPX01195175.1_pt1 | contig 16776 bp, 9 predicted proteins | sample 361361 | NCBI WGS metagenome assembly CEPX01 (sample SAMEA2619974, study PRJEB7988) | marine metagenome | biome: marine biome (ENVO:00000447); feature: mesopelagic zone (ENVO:00000213) & marine oxygen minimum zone (ENVO:01000065); material: "saline water (ENVO:00002010), including plankton...
GTAATGATTATTATTCACATGGAAAAAAATGGCCAAAAGGACTCGACAAACAGGTAAGACAATCATTGGCTAAACTTGAGAAAAAAATGAAGAAAAAATTCGGAGACCCAAAAAATCCATTGTTTGTTTCTGTAAGATCCGGTTCTTATGTTTCAATGCCGGGAATGATGGACACTGTTTTGAATCTTGGAATGAATGATAAAACTGTTGATGGTTTTGCTAACCTGACCAAAAACCCAAGAGCGGCTTATGACTCTTACAGGAGATTCATCAACATGTTTGGTGATGTTGTAATGGGTGTGCCTCATCATAAATTTGAAGCAATTATTTCTGCGGTAAAAAAGAAAGTTGGTGCTAAAGAAGACACTGATTTAACAGCTGATGATTTGAAAGTGGTTGTTGAAAAATACAAGGCACTTGTAAAGAAAACTAAGGGAAAATCTTTCCCACAGGAACCCATTAAACAATTAGAAATGGGGATAAGTGCTGTTTTCAGTTCTTGGAATGCTCCAAGGGCTGTTTCTTACAGAAGAATAAACAATCTTAGAGGAGATGCAGGAACAGGAGTTAATGTTCAGGCAATGGTTTTCGGTAACATGGGAAAAGATTCAGGAACAGGGGTTTCTTTCACTAGAAATCCGGCAACCGGAGCAAGAGAACATTATGGAGAATTCCTGATTGATGCTCAGGGGGAGGACGTTGTTGCGGGAATCAGAACACCAAGGCCTGTGGATGATATGAAAAAAACCCATCCGAAAGTTTACAAGGAACTCCTGGGAATTTATGCAAAACTGGAAAAGCATTACAGAGAATTACAGGATTTCGAATTCACTTTTGAAAAAGGAAAACTCTACTTATTACAAACCAGAAACGGTAAAAGAACAGCTCAGGCAGGAGTAAAAATTGCAGTAGATATGGTTAAAGAGGGCTTAATCAAAAAAAATGAGGCGCTTCTCAGAATTAAACCTGAACAATTAGATCAGTTGCTGCACAAGCAGCTGGATTCTAAAGCAAAAAGTTCAACAGAAACAATTGCAAAAGGAATTGCTGCTTCTCCCGGAGCTGCGGTTGGAAAAATTGTTTTTACGGCTGAGAGAGCAACTGAACTGAAAGCAAAAGGAGAAAAAATAATTCTTGTCAGAACAGAAACTTCCCCAGAGGATATTGAAGGAATGGATGCAGCTGAAGGAATTTTAACAGCAAGAGGCGGAAAAACAAGCCACGCTGCGGTTGTTGCCCGAGGAATGGGAAAATGTTGTGTTGCAGGATGCGGAGAACTTCACATTAATGAATCAAAAAAAGTAATGACTGTTCCAAAGAAAGGAATTACTTTGAAAGAACTTGATTGGATTGCTCTTGATGGGGGAACCGGAGAAGTTTTCAGGGGGCAGATGCCTTTAGTTGAACCGAAGCTTTCAGGAAACTTTTCCACACTAATGAAGTGGGCTGATTCAATAAGAAAGCTCGGAATAAGAACCAATGCTGAAACTCCAAAAGATAGTGCTGTTGCAAGAAACTTTGGAGCTGAGGGAATTGGTTTGGCAAGAACTGAGCATATGTTCTTTGATGGAACCAGAATAGAAGCTGTAAGACGGATGATTCTTTCTGAGAATGAAAAAGGCAGAAGAAAAGCACTTGCAAAATTATTGCCATTCCAGACAAAGGACTTTGAGGGAATTTTCAAGACAATGGATGGTTTGCCGGTAATAATCAGATTGCTGGATCCGCCTTTGCATGAGTTTTTGCCTAAGGAAGAATCAGATATAAAGCATTTGGCGAAAAAAATGAAGATTAAACCTTCAAGGATCAAGGAATTAATTGAATCTCTTTCAGAGTTCAACCCGATGTTAGGACACAGAGGCTGCAGGTTGGGAATTACTTATCCTGAAATTACAGAGATGCAGGTTACGGCAATTTTCAAGGCTGCTTTGAACATGAAAAAGAAAAAAGTAAAAGTTTTCCCTGAAATAGAGGTTCCGCTTGTTGGGAATGTAAAAGAGTTCTTAGCACAAAAAGAAATAATTGAACAAGTTGCTAAAGATCTGAAAGTTAAGGGAAAATTGAAATATAAAATCGGGACAATGATTGAGGTTCCACGAGCTTGTGTTACAGCAGGAAAAATAGCTGAGGAAGTTGACTTCCTTTCATTCGGAACAAATGATCTAACTCAGACTACTCTTGGTTTTTCAAGGGATGATGCAGGAAAATTCATTGCAATTTACCTTGAAAAGGGAATTCTTGAGATTGATCCTTTCCAGAGTATTGATCAGGAAGGGGTTGGAAAATTAATGATTCAGTGTGTAAAAGCCGCAAGGAAAGTTAATCCAAAAGTAGATATTGGGATTTGTGGAGAACACGGAGGAGACCCTTCTTCTGTTGAATTCTGCCATAAAATTGGTTTGAACAATGTTTCTTGCTCTCCTTACAGGGTTCCGATAGCAAGATTAGCAGCAGCTCAGGCTGTTTTGAAAGAAAAGAAAAAGTAATGGAAGTGTCTTACTTCCACTACTCCCTGATACTGTTGTATTGTTCTGCAATTTTTTCATTCAGGAGTTTAAGGAAACGTTCTTTATTTTCTTTTTTCAGTTTAACTCCTGCAGCTATTGCATGGCCGCCGCCTTCATTTCCTTCCCCTAATTCTTTGCAGATTTTCCTGAAAGCAAGCCCTAAATTCAGGCCTTTTTGCAGCAACTCTTTTGTAGCTCTGCCGCTTAATTTTAATGATTCATCATCGTTCTGAGCTATTGCTATGATTGGTTTGTTGTTTTCAATAATTCCGGAACCATAAAGCATTCCGGCAACTATGCCAACTATTGAATCTTTTATTTGTGAACCTGAATCAAAAAAATAAAAATTTTCCTCTTCCAAAACACCATTGCTTGTAACAAACTCTATTCCTTGTCTCAATTGGCGTCTGTGTTCCTGCATAAGTGACATCGCAGTAAGCAAAAATTCTCCCCTGTCCCCTAAGCAAACTTCTATCCCTATCTCTGCTTTTCCGTGGCGTCCGCATGCATTCAGTAATGTTGAAAATTCTTTTACGTCACTTAAAGGGCTTTTTCTGTTTTCATTTGGGAAAGTATAAACATCTCCGATTAGTTCTTTGATTTTCCATTCAGGAACATTAAATTTATGCAAATGCAATATCAAAGCGGTTGTTAGTTTCTTTTTTTCTTCAGAACTTAAATCAATGTAAGTTCTCCATGTTTCTCCTCTTTTGAGATCAATTCCTGTTTCATGCAAAAAACTTACACAATTTTCCTGATTGGCTGTTAGTTCCGGAAGCATCGGAGATGAGCTGAACATTAAGAAAGATGTTAGAGGCCTTGTGACTCTGCCGTAAAGTTTCAGATCCTTTTCAACAACAATCAATCCTTTTTCCTGACCTTCTTTCAAAATTTCTGCATTCATCCCAATCAGGGAACCGTGAAAGTCCTGCATATCTCCTATTGCTCCAACAATTGCCAATGGAACTAAATCTGTGTTTTTTTCGTTAAGTGTTTTTGCAAATAAATAAGCAATTCCGGAAGCACTTATTTCATTTCCTCCATTGATTCCATGATTGAAAGGCGAAAAATGGTTTGGGTGGTCTGCTTTTATTTTTTCGTGATGATCAAAAACAAATAAGTTATCTCCAAACTCCTCAATTAAATATTCCAGCTGAGCAGAACCAAAATCAACAAACACATAGTTTTCACCTAAACCTTTGATTTCTTCGGTTGTTTCTTTGTATAATTGTTTGACCCATTTTTTGGTTACTTTTTTCCCTTCTCTTTCCAAAGCTTTAACAAGTATTGCGCCTGAGGAACATCCATCCGCATCATAATGATGAATCACAACAAAATTGTCTCTTTTCTTCACTCTGTATGCAATATCCTGCATTTTTTCTTTCCAATCCATGAATTATTACTCCTAAGGAGTGTTTTTAAGTGGTTTCAGGGCAGATTGCCACTGCAATTAATAACCATTTTCAGGTAGTGTATTTTTATGGGCATTCTGGATTTTCTGAAACAAAAAGCAAAACCTGTTTCTTTGGAAGAATCGAAAAAAATAGCCATGGCTGAATTCGATGCTGAAAAGAATGAGATTATTGATTTTTCCTCCAAAAAGTTTGCTGAAATAAAGCATCTTTCAATACGATTAACTAAAAGTGCATCTTTGTTTGAAAATCACAAAATAGATCTGGATGAAGGCAACAAAAGATACAGGCAGATTGTTGTTACTTCTCAAAAAAATCTTGTAAGACAGTTAAAGGGAATTTCTAAAAAAATTGTTCCTCCAACTGATTTTGAAACAAATAATCTAAGAGAATATATTACAAAATCCACCTTGGTTATTACTAATGATCTGATGCCTTACTGGAAAAATATTGCTTTGGCAAAACTAATGCTTAAGGATGAAGTGAATTCAATAGGGGATGACCTAAAAGAACTCTTAGGGGCTTTAGAACAGCTTCACAAGAAAGCATTTTCTGAAAAACTGATTAACTTAGAGAAAATAAATGAATTACTTGAAAAGATTGAGGATAATAAAAAACTTTTAGAGGAATTAGACTTAAAAATTTCTGATTCAAAAAATAAACTAAAGGAAAAAGAAAAAATTGTTGTAAGGCTTGATGGAAAAATTTCTGACAAGAAAAATTCCAAGGAAGTGGAATCTCTTAATGAATTCACGGACAAAAAAGAACGTTTTGAAAAACAAAAACAGGAACTTGTATCTAATTTTAATTCTGAACTAGCACCTATTGAAAAAATACTTAAGAGACTTCAGTCTGCTGCAGAATCAACCAAAATGCTTGACCGTAAAGAAAAGGAGCTTCTGGGTTTTCTTTTGGAAACCCCTGCTTTAGCAATAACTTTAGATCCAAAAGGAACGGCATTCAAGAATGTTATTGTGAAAGCAGAAAAGCTGGTAAAAGAAGGAACGATTCCTCTTAAAGATAAAGAAAAGGAAAAGAAATTTGAGGCATTGTCAAAATTAATGAAAAAGGATTTTTTCTCCGATTATTTCTGGAAGCTTAATAATGTACAATCAGACCTTAATCAGGTTGAAAAGAGAATTGCAGGATTAGATATTTCTGCAGAACTGAAAACACTTGAAGCGGATTTGAAAACTGAGGGAAAAGAACTTTCTCAATTAAACTGGTCGGTGAATAAATTAGAATCCGAAAAGATTTCCATTAATGAGGAAATTCTATTATTAGATAAAAAAAATTCACGGATTTTTAATTTGATTTTTGACAAAAAATTCGAAGTTAAAAATTAATTGTGAAACCGACAAATCATTTTATTTCCTCATAGGGCTATTGTTTTGTCCACAAACTGGGCTATTGTTTTTGTAATAACCTCATTTTGTTTTGCGTCTGAGGTCAGAAGCAATGCTGAAGACTTGTTTGCATTTGTTTTCCCTATTAAAGTGTGAACAAATTTTTCAGTGGAAGATTTATCATTATAAATCAGAAGTGTTGAAATAGAATCTAACACCAATATTGTTTTTGCTTTTCCGTCAAACTTTTTCACTACCTGAATCATGGCCTCGGTTAAATCTTTAGGAGACTCTAAATAAACCACGTTAGGTGCCTTTTTTGGTTCAAGGTTTCTTTCGATAGAAATCATGTCAATGAAAAAAATTTTATTAGGGTCAAGATTTTCTTTCTGCAAGTCCTGCATAATTTTAAGATAACCTGCATTCAAAGACAAAAATATAACTTGTACATCTGATTTTGAATATTTTTGTATTATTCCGTCTCTTATTCCGGAGTATTCTTTTGGCTCTACTAACGCAAGAATTGTGAATGGTTCTTTTAGTTCATTCAAAGAATGAATTACCCTTATACTTAACTGGCTCTGTTTATTGAGTAATTTTTCAAGTTTTTCTTCACTCCAGTTTTCAGTTGGCATTATTTACACCTCATCAAATAATTCTGATTTTGCCAGAACTTTTATTCCTTCAGATGTGATTTTTACTGGTTTTAATTTTTCGGTTATTTCAGTGTTTCTCATCTTTAGAACTGCAATGCTTCTCACAAAACGATTTTTCATTTTTGTGTGATAAATAAGTATTACTCCGTCAGCAACATATTCTTCCAACCCGTACAAAGATGACATCTTATCAAGACTTATTTCGTTTGTTATTATGGTTGTTGTTTCTATTGCTTTTAGCATTTTTCCAAGGGAAACAATTCTTTTTCTTGCATCTAACTCACGATCAAAAAATAATCTGAATATAACTCCAGGATCAATAACAACTCTTTTTGCACTTATTGCTTTTACGTTATCCTCCACCGCTGCTTTTAATCTTTCAAAGTCATAAAGTTCAATTGTGATTATCAGTAATTTCCCAGCATCAACAAGTTTCTTCAAATCCCATCCAAATTCTCTTGCTCCTTCATAAATAGTTTGTTCTGTTTCTTCCAGAGAAACGTAAACTGCATTTTCATTGAATTTTGTTATCCCTTCATAGATAAACTGCCAACACAATACTGTTTTTCCTGAACCTGGGTCTCCGCTTAAAACAACTAAGTTTCCTTTTGGGATTCCGCCATTCATCATTTCATCAAGTCCTGAGACTCCGGATCTGACTCTTTTAACATCAAATTTTTCAGTTTTTTTTTCTGGCATTAAAATTCACTCAAAAAATAAGTCAAGAGGCTATTATTAAGACTATCCTCTGCACCTAAACAATTTTATATTCATTAAAATATACTATTTGCTTGTATGGTTGAAAACAAACAAAGACTGATTGATGCTACAAAGCGACTTATTCATACTGGAACCTCAGAAGAGGAAGCTATGAAAAGTATGACTGATATAGGTATAAATGAAAAAGAAGCAAAGGATATTATGGAGCAAGCAAAAGCCGACCCAAAGCATTCAGAGAATAAAGTTGCAGAAAAAACTGCAGAAAAAAAGCCTCCTAGTGATGGTTTTTGGGACTCGCATGACCCTTTGAGTAAAAGAGAAAATAAAAGTGAAAAAAAAGCATCTGCAGACAATTTAAGAGGTGATTTTTGGGATTCTTCAGGCAAAAGTTTTTTCACACCGACAAAAAATGAAAAACCCGAAAAGAAGCAAGGATTTTCTATATTAGGAAAAGGAGACATTCCTGATTTTGAGGGAGCTGAAGCCTCACTTAAACCCAGAAGCCCTGGACATTATGATTACAAAAAAACAGAATTCAGGGAAACCGTTCCTGTACTGGTTAGCGATTTTGACAAACTGATTGACAAAGGCGGATTAAAAAGAGGAGATACAATCCTAATTTCGGGGGGAGCAGGAACCGGAAAAACAACTTTTGGAATGCAGTTTATTTATGAAGGTGCCAAGCTGAGAAAGGAAAAAGGAGTTTACTTAACTTTAGAGGAAACATCTGAAAAAATTAAGGAAAATATGATGGAAAATTTTGGGTGGGATCTTGATGCATTAGAAAAGGAAGGATTGCTTGCGATAATTAAAATTGATCCTTTGACAATTGCCAGGGCTGTTGAGGCAACCTTAACAAAAGAAAGGGGAGGCCTTTACATTGAGTTTGAGAAGTTTGATTTGCCTTTCCAGTTTGATCTTCCTTTTAAGCCGGAAAGGGTTGTGGTTGATTCATTGTCTGCTTTATCAATTGCTTTTGTTGACAACCACCAAGGGTATAGGCAGTACTTGAGGCATTTGTTTGAAACTCTGGAAGGTTATGGTTCTGTAAATTTAGTTTTTGGCGAAACAGAACAACTGCCGAATGTTTACTCGCGGTTAGGTATTGAGGAATTCCTTGCGGATGCAGTTGTTGTTTTTTATAATATTAAAATCCATAACAACAGAGAAACTGCTTTGGAAATTTTAAAATTAAGAAGCAGTGCGCATGCAAAAAAATTAGTGCCGTATAAAATTACGCCCCGCGGCTTTGAAATTTACATTGATCAGGAAATATTCAGGGAAGACTAAGAAAAACAAAAGAAATAAATACTATTTTTCTTATATAACACAATATGAACTTTGATTACATTAAACCGAACATTTCAAGCATTTCAATTTCTTTAATACTCGTAATTATTGTTCATTTTGCTTCAAAAATTTTTGTTTGTGCTCCCGGCCCTTGCTTAGCCAATAGCATCTATAATAATTATCTTGTTTATGCTTTAGTATTTGTAATAATATATCTGATTATTAATTTGATTCAAATACGCAGAAAAAAAAATTAAATTTATATATTTTCCATCTGGTTGGAAAGCTGTCTTACTTTGCTTATTCTGGTTTTGACGTTTTCCAGTTTCTTTCTCATTCTTCCTCGTTTAAGGGTTAATGAGTTTTCAACGGAACTAAGTTTTCTCAGCTGGTCTTTTAACTGAACTTCCTTGTTTTGAGTGGAAGTAATATCTCCAACAACCTCATCCAAGGTTCCTTCTACATCAGCTTTGGCTTCCCTAAGCTGATTGAGTTCCCTAGCAATATCCTTTAATGCTTCTCTTAAAACAGAATGATGCTCCTCATATCTTCCTGAAGCTTTTCTTACAGGTTTTTTAGCTGTTTTCCTTTTTGTTCTTCGGGTTGTTTTTTTCTTTCTAGCCGGCTTTTTTGCCCTTGCTTTTTTTACTGGCTTCTTGGCTCTTCGTACTGTTTTTTTCTTTTTAGGCATTAGATCCATCTCAAAATTGTTCTAAAATATAAACTCTTTTTCCTTTTTAAACGTTTCTTTTACGCTTTCAGCAATTTTTCCAACCTTGATTTTCCTTTTGTGTAGGATTCTTTACTTATTACTCCTGAATCATAAGCTTCATTCAATGCGTCAAGCTTTTTTTCGAACGAATTCATCTGAGCAGCATGCTTCAAACGCTTCGCTTCCCGCTTTATCCTTCTCTTGCCTTTTGTGTACTTATTTTTTGAAATAATTCCTTTTTTATAAGCTTTTGTTAAAACTCCTGTTTTGTTGTCAAGATTCTGAACTAATTTTTTGGTCATAACATTTTCAGGGTTGATTTTACTGACGTCTGTTTTATAGAAGTCGTTCATCATATGCTCTAAATCAATTTGTTTTTTGAAAATAGAAAGTTTCTCCTTGAGCGTTCTTTTTTCATCTTTTGATTTTTTCTCACGCATCTTTTTTGAAAGCCTTTCTTCCAATGAACCGATTTTCTTCTCAAGTTTGCTTATTTGATTTACTAAACGATTATCAACCGGTTTTGCTTTTTTCATTTCAATCTTTTCTGAAAGGCTTTTTACTTTTACTTGTAAACTTGAAAGGTTTTCTATTTTGGTTATTTTTTCATTCAGTGCCTTCAGTGCTTTTTGAATTTCTTTATTGGCTTGCTCGTCTTCACTTTTAATTTTCTTTTTCTGGGTTGAATCTATCTTTTTCTCTAATCGAGAAATTTCATTAATCAGGCTTTTATCAATTGTTTTTTCCGGTTTTTTTTCAAGTTTTTTGGAAATTCCCTTAACCTGTTCCTGAAGGTTTTTCAACTCGTCGATTTTGCTTATTTTACCTTTCAATTCATTAAGGGATTTTGTAACTTCCTTTGTGTTCTGCATTTCTTGAAGCCTTTGTTTAAGTCCGTCCATTTCTCTGGTAACTATTTTGTTCTGTTCATTCTGAACGCTTAAACCATTCCGGGAAAGTTTTGGAACAGAAAGTGTTTTTTTAATCTGCGTTGGCTGCAGCCTCATTGAAGACTGCTGATCCGGAAAACCCATTTCCCCAAGTTCAAATTCGGTTAAAGTATTAACGTGATCAACAAACATTCCAAGATCCTTTATTGATTCGCTCTTATAATCCCCTTCAAGAGCAGTGAAAAACGCATCGATTCCCGATGCTTTTATTTTTCCGATTAGAGAATGGATAAATTTTGTTACTGTTGATTCTTTTTCATAAATCAAAAGCGTCGAAAGTGAATCAAAAAGCAGAGCATCTGCATTCTGAGTGTTCAAAGCCTGAGTGATTCCGAGGCTTAGCTCTATTAATGAATTAGGGCTGCTTACAAAAATAGTGTTTTTTTCCTTTGTTGTACTTTTATCAGAGGTAAGAGTTACTGCATCAACAAAAAAGAATTTTTCAGGTTTTAAATTAAGACTTTTTAAGTGCTGCATTAAACTTTTATAAACCTCATTCAGGTTCACATAAATAATTTTTTTGTAAGAAGCCCCTGCTTTTATCAGCAAAGTGGACATTCCGCGTATGTATTCTTTATTTGGGATTATAAGAATTGTTACTTCGGAGGTTTTAATCTTTTTTATTGCTTTTTCCTGGGTCATTTCTTTTACTGCAGTTTCAATATTTTTTCCTTTTTCTACCTTTTTTTCCAAAACATCAAGCCCGCTGGAAAATGAAAAACTTGTAAGACCTTTAGGCGGGTTTGTCTTTTTTTCGAGTTTTTTTATTTCAGAATTAAGCACGGTTTCCTTTTTCGGCTCATCTTTATTAACTTCTTTCTTTTGAGCAGGTTCTTTTTTTACAGGGGATTTAACAATGGGTTTTTTATCTTGCTTTTTCGGCTGGTTTTTCTCAAGAGGGGAATCAGCGATTATTTCTTTCACTTTTACTTTTCCGCCTTTTTTGAGTTTTGGAATAAATGTTTTTTTCATTTTTGGGGAGATTTCTCTTTTACCCAAAAAACCTGAAAATAAACTTTTTTTTCCTGTTTTCGGCTCTTTTTCAAGTTCTTTTGTTTGTTCTTCAACCTGTTTAAACAAATTATCTTTCTCTGGAGAATCTTTCTTAAGAGGGATTTTGATTTTCTGTTTAGGAATTTTTCTCAGGAGATCTTGTTTTGATTCTACTTTTAACCCAGGGATTGGTTTTTTTATGAGCTCCGTTTTCTTTTGAGGCACTGATTTTGGCTCAGGTTTAGGGTTTGTTTTTGATGCTGTTGCTTCCTTAACCAGTGCAAGAGCCTCTTGTTTAGTTACTCCAAATTCCCCTAATGAGTCTAATATTTCTTTTTCCGGGGTTTTACTTTCGAGCAGCTTTTTTGTCGCAACTAAAATAGCTTGTTTTCTTTTAGCATCCATTTTCAAAACCAATTGTTTTTCATTGTTTAAAATACTTTATTTTTCCTGTCGAATCTTATGCTCCATCTGTTTTATTTTCTCATCGAGTTCTATTAATTTTGACTTGTATGTTGCCATGTTACTTTTGTAGCTTTTTGCCGGCATCACTGCTTTTTCAAAATACTCTCGCTGTAAATCCTTAATGAGTTCTGTTGTTTTTGCTTTTTCGTTTTTAAGTTTTAATAATTGCACCGAATAATTTATTTTAGTGTAAAATAATTTCGAAACAACTCCTAAAACAAGAACAACCACCAATACAATTAACCCATAATTCTTTACCATACAGGTTGCTGAGCAGGTTACTATTAGTTCTATCTTGTGTTCTGATTCATTTCCGGCATTATCCTTCAGATAAATCCGATAAATTTGGTTTCCTGTTTCTTTTGGGGCATAAGCCAGAATAAGCTCTCCGTTAGAATTTATTTCAAAAGGGATTTTTTCCTGACCAACTCTTAGTTCAGCCACTTCAATATTTGTCTGTGTAAGACTTACTCCGTTTGAATATGTTACTTTCGCTTTTATTGGTATTTTGTCACTTTGTTCATATGTTTGGTTTACCGGCTCTATAATCTGAAAAATAAATGATGCAGGAAGGATTTCAATTTCCAAAAGTCTTTCCCCCCCATAAAGTTTACCATCATCTTCTTTTTGTGCAACAACAGTTAAACCCCATTTTTCTTCAGGAGCATTAAAAGGAACGCCGTAATTCACATCATAAATTCCGTTGCCCTCTGCTTTGAGGTATATTTTTCTTCCAAACACATCATACATTACAACCTGTGCATCATTCACAATTTCCCCCGAATCTGTCATTTCAATACTTATGAAAATTGTTTCTCCCCTTTTGAAAGCTACTCCTGCAGGACTCAGAAAAGTTATTCTGTAAAATGCTGACTCAGGAATTGGTTTTACTATTACAATTATTTCTGTTTCATTTTCAGGAGTAAAAAGTTTTATTCTCCAGTTGCCACTTGGATCTAAAAAACTGGTTGGGTATTTGAAATCAAACTTTCCATCACTAAAACAATTAATTTGTTCATCAAAAATTTTTTTATTGCCAAGCTCTGCACTTATTCTGTGCATATCCCCTAAATCACAGGAACCGGAAAGGATTATTTCACTTCCTTTTTCATAATTAGTCTGCCCAGATTTTAGGGTTAATGCGCTAGAAAAGCCAGCTAAAAATAAAACCGCCAAAATAATCATTATTTTTCTCATTTTTTTCCACCTTTCTTTTTCTTAATAGTCTGTAGTTCTTGCTCATATTTAAGCATTAATCCGTCATACTTAGACCTGGAAAGCAGCCCTGACTTGAAATAACGTTCCTGTATATTTATTATATTAGCCTTGATTTTTTTCTCTTTATTTTTTAACAATTCGGCTTTCTTATCAGATTTATAGTTCCTAATAACTAAAATTAAACCTATTAATATTGCTAAACCAACCACTAAAATAATTAACCCGTATTCAGAAAAATAATAATTCAAAGAATAACCAGAAACACTTGCATTAAAAACCGCAGAACCGCTGTTCCCAAAATTATCCTGGGCATTTATTGAAACATTAATTTCTTTTTCGTTTTCAACAACGTATTTTGCAACAAAAGAACCGTTATTTTTTTCTGTTTCAACCTTAACCCCATTGATCGTAACAGTCAGATCTGCTATTTCTGCATCAGCCCCGCTTTCAAATAGAACTTTAAATTCAAAATCTATTTGTTCCCCGATTGGGAAAAATTTTTTAGTCGGCTTTATAATGTTCACAAAAAGATTCTCGGTTTTTACTTCCGATTCAAGAATTTTTTTGCCGATTAAGTCATTTACTTCCGCAATTATAATAACTCTTAGTGAGTTTCCACTAAAATTAGTTGGAAGATTATATTTCAAACTGTAAGAACCATCGTTTTCAGAAGTGAATTTTATTTCCTCACTTCCGATAAATGCTTTTACCACTGCAGTATCAGCTAAATCTTCTTCTTCCTTTACATTAACAGAAATGTTGATCTGTTCTCCTCTGGAATATTGTGTGTTTATGCCTTTTACAATTTCTATTTCTACTTGAGACAAAGATTCCGGATTCATGAATATTACACTTTTTTCTGCACGAGCAATATTTTCGGAATCGTCTTCAGCAACTATTCTTATAACCCATGTTCCTGTTGGATCTAAGGAAAGTGATTTATAAGAATAATTAAAATTTCCAAATTCATTAAGTTCCTGTTTAGTTTCAAAAATAATTTGACCGTCGTTTTCTGCGGTTATTGTTACTTCTGCATCTACTGGCGAAGATTTTTTGGAAACAGTTCCTGTTATTTCCAGTGAATCGGTAACAATGAATTCTTCCTGGTTAGTGTTCAGAATAGTTTCCAGCAAAGGAATTACATTCAGCTGCAAATATTTTTTTTGTGAACCAACACTGATTTCTATTGATTCAATCCCTTCTTCAGCAGGGGCTGTGAAACTGTTCCCGTATATTCCGTCATTAGGATTTTTGTCATTATGTTTTCCATCATCAAATAATTTAACGATTCCGAAAAATCCAGTGGCGGTTACATTTTTTCCTGTACCTGCATTAACAAGGATATTGAATTCTTCTTCTAAGTTTAGATAATCCCCAAACTTTGGTTCAATAATTTCTATTGTATTTCCTGAACAGTCCTCGCTGCATGTTTCTCCTTGTTCACAAAAATCATTACCGCAACAATTTAATGAAACTGAAACTGTGCAGTTTGTTCCGACACATTCGTTTATTGTGCAAGATTCCTGGATTATTGTTCCTTCAAAGGGTTCGTTTACACAAGATGCAAAGCAGGTGTCAGCATACTGACAAATATCTTTAGTTTTTGGATTAGTATCATTACAATCAGAATTTACAGAACAAAGAGGATTACAAATTATAGAACTGCATTCCGCTAGACAAGTGCCTGAATTTTTACAAACATCTATTGTGAGAGGGTTTTCATCAGCACAATCAAGGCCATTAATACAGGATGGTTCACATGCACTATAAGAACAAGAAGCGGAACATGCTCCAGGATTATTGCAAATGTCCCGGGTAAAAGGATCGTTATCATTACATGACAATCCATCTGTACATGCAATCGCTGTAAAATCACACTGATTCAGGAAAAGCAATGCAGTTGATGAAATTCCTATTGCTTTGAAATTTTCACCTGACGGAGAGTTCCACTCGGATTTAGTTAATAAATCTCCTTCATCGAGAGTTATTTTTCCGTCTTCAGATTTTAAAACTACTTTTAGCCTGCTTCCGGAAGCTAAAGTATATGCTTGTTCTAAATTGATCTCGGATTCATTTTTTCCTGACGCTATAGTTCCTGTTGTGATTAATTCATTTTTAATCGATTTAAAATTATACTCGTAAAGTTCCCAAGTAAGTGATTTTGATGCATCAATGTTATTTGCCCAGAAAGTTATGCTTGTATGAAGTTGTAATCCTCTTGGAAAAGAGCTTGTATACCACTTTCCTAAAATGCCTTCATCACCAGAATAAAAAACTGTTTTACTTGAGGATGCATTAGGAGGATTGGCAGTCATAAAGTTACTTTGACTCCCTTCAAAAAGACTAGTGAAATCGTCTCCTCTTAACCAATAACCATTGCTTGCAGCTATTGAGACTGTAGAAAAAAGTATTATGAATAATATCCATGCAATTTTCATTTTTTTACCTTCGAAGCCATTTGTTTTATGGTTTCTCTAATGTCCTGCAATTTTGTTTCATGTTTTTCCATCTGCACATCATAGACTTTCTTATCCATTGTTCCCTCGATAAAATACTGCGTCTGGATTCCTTTGACTGTTTCCAAAACCTGTTTCTCTTTATTTCGCAGAGCATTTATCCCTAATCTTTTTTTGAGTAAACCATAACCAAAAACAACTGTGATAATTGCTGCAAATAAAAGCAAACCGATGCTTGTTCCGTAAATCCTTAAATAATAAAGATAAGAAATTCCTGAAACATCAACTGAAATTTCTTCGGAAACCGTATTATCAAAACCGTCATCAAGACCAATTGTAACTGAAACCGTTCCTTCATCAGTTGTTTTCACTAAATAAATTCCTTCATAAACCCCATTCCCTATGCTTTTTAGTTCTATTATTTCGTTTCCAACAATACTGGAAATAGATTCCAGTACTAAAGGAGTGTCATCTTCATAAACAGCATAAATTTTGACTTTTATTTCTTCCCCTGCTAAGAAATTATCTCTTTTTGGCTCTAGTATTTCCAAATTTATTTTTGCATCATTAACAGTTATACTTGTTTCCACCGAACCTTGTTTGTTTTGTTTTTGTGCAACGACTTTTATATCCAAGTCACCGCTTTGGGTCTGATACGGGATTCTGAAAGAACCGACATATTCTGATGAATCGTTTTCTTCGAAAGAAAATTTCAAACCATTTGTCTGGCCTTCAACAATCGCATCTGAAACAATGTTGCCCTCAATGTTTTTTACTGTCACAGAAACCTCTGCTTCAAATCCTTTTTCGAAAATAGTATTGTTAGTGTCTACAATTTCAACAATCAAAAAATTGGTTGCTTCCGGACTTAACACAGTTATTGTTTTTTCAAAAACACCTACATTTCCGTTTTCATCAGTTGCTTTAATAGTAACAATATAATCTCCTGATTCATTAATCAAAGTTGTCCTGTAATTAGAAGAAAAATTCCCGTTAGCGGAATTAAGATCCTGATTCAGGAGAATTTCTCTGTTAAAAGACAGATTCAAATCAAGAGGGAGGTTCATGTGCTTATCCTTAAGGGTTAATTTTCCTCCGATATTTATGTTATCTCCAAGGACAAAAAATTCTTTATCAAAATCAACCGAAAAACTGAGTTTTGGAACAATATTAATGAACGCTGTTTTTTCACTTTTAACTCCTCCAAGCTCAACAATAAAAGTCACAGGATAAAGATTTTCTTCAATCGCAGTGTCAATAGTGATAAAGTTTGCGTAAATATTGTCGTTTCTTGTTCCTTCATCATGTTTACCATCATTCAGGAGCGGCACAGTTCCAAAAAACCCAATTGCTTTTACACCAGCATCACTAACTTTTTCTCCATCAACAAGTAAAGTAACTTTTAATTGAACAGTTTCTCCTCTAACATAGAAAGTATCAGCAAAGGAAGCATCAATTTCAATATTCTGCGGAACACAATCTGCTGAACAGGTAAAATAATTCTCTCCTGATTCACACCGGTCATTTCCGCAAACTCCGAGTTTTATTGTTGTTTTACATGAATTTCCAATACATGCTAATTCATAAATATCAGAAATACTCTCCCCACAAACACCACAATCAGCAGGAGCAGAACATTCTGTTTCTCCGACATCACAAACACCATTGCCGACATCAGGAAGATTTTTACATATAGATGAGCACCTTCCTGCACCTGCACAAACATCTGTTGTTTCTGAATTACCATCATCACAATCAGAATCAGAAGAACAAACAGGATTACAAGAATTATATACACACCCCGCATCACACAAACCCGCATTAGCGCAAAAGTCTGTTGTTAATGTGTCCCCGTCATCACAAGCATCATTGCTAGAACACGCAATATTACACTGGCTATTTTCACAATAAGAAGAAATTGTTCCGGGATTCACACAGGTGTCGGTTGTTATATTGCTGTTGTCATTACAAACAGAATTAGAACTGCAAATTATTTCTTCGTCAGTATCAACAGGATCAGGATCAACAGGATCAGGATCAACAGGATCAGG
>CEPX01037909.1_pt1 | contig 16749 bp, 18 predicted proteins | sample 361361 | NCBI WGS metagenome assembly CEPX01 (sample SAMEA2619974, study PRJEB7988) | marine metagenome | biome: marine biome (ENVO:00000447); feature: mesopelagic zone (ENVO:00000213) & marine oxygen minimum zone (ENVO:01000065); material: "saline water (ENVO:00002010), including plankton...
GAAAACCATCAGAGGGTTGAATCAAATTGATTCGATACTGGACGACGACGCTGATGAGGAAGAGGACGATGGATAGAAGCGCGGCAGTAGGAAGGATTCAGCAACAGCTGGGCTTCCGGTCGGATTTGTCGACAGAGATTGTCACGGCTTTGCAGGATGCTCAAAGCGAAGCTGAGAGAGACCCTGTACTTCCTTGGTTTCTGCGAAATGACGATTTGACCAGTTTTTCTACGGCTGCCGACACGGAAACAGTAGCCTTGCCTACTGGGTTTATTCGAGAAAGTGAAGGGGATGATTTGCATTGGTATGATGCAAATGCGGCTGATGCGGATAAGTGGACGGAGTTGGCGAAGCATGATTTAACATATCTGCGAAAGAATCTTCCAGGAGAAGGCGAGCCGCAAGCTTATCATTTGGGCTTAACTAATCTCTTTATCTTTCCTACTCCTGACGCAGTATACACTCTGCGAATGGTTTATTATAAAGCCGATACGACATTATCGACTGATGTTGAAAACCAGTGGCTGTTACACGCTCATGATTATCTTATCGGTAAGGCTGGAAGGAAAATTGCCGGACCGTTGAGAGATGCTTTAGCTTTGGCCGAATTTGAAAAATTGGAAGCTTCTGGAAAGCTTCGTATGTTTGCGGACAGCGAAGCTAGGGAGCAAGCAAGCACGCGGCTTATAATGGGCGGTGCAGACTAGGAGTTAAGTTATGGGACTGGAAACAGGAACATATGTCAGTGATTTAACGATTGCTAATCCGGTGGGAGCCTCTGACCCTAAATCTCAAGGCGACGACCACCTACGGTTGATTAAAAAGGTTTTGAGAAATACCTTTCCGAATGGCGACAAGCCTATTAGTCAAAAAGGCAGTGATGTTGCTTCAGCTTCGGCTTTGACTCCTCCAAGTGATGGGGATTACTTTGATGTCACGGGGACGACTTCTATTACGTCGATTGCCACTCAAGGTATTGGGTCAATGATTCGGGTTCACTTTGATGGAGCTTTAACCTTAACTCATAATGCCTCAGATTTAATCCTTCCTGGTGGAGTAAATATTACTACAGCTGCAGGGGATGAAGCCTTATTTATCGAATATGCTACAGGCGATTGGCGGTGTTTGACGTATTTAATCGCTGCTGAAGAAACTGGTGCTTTTGCAGCTGAGCATGACACTGACGGCACTCATACAGACATAACTTCTGATTCTATTTCAAGTGCCCATCTTACAGCTACCGGTGTAGCTCCTGCAAGTCCGGTTGCGAAGCGTTTATATGAAGATACTATTGTAAAGGCTTGGGTAAACTTCTCGAACGCAGGGACACCAACAATTCGGGGTGATGTAAATATAAGCTCTCTGACTGATGCCGGGGCAGGGATAACGCAGCCGACTTATACCACAAACTTTGCGAATGACGACTATGCTGCAGTAGCTTGCGGAAACGACCAAGATTGCGGAACAGATACACACGCTGTAGGTAGTTGTCGAATAAAAACACCAGCGTCAGGCGGTGGTTCTGATGATGCGGTGGACCTGCTTTGCGTAGGAAAGAATTAATGTTAGCTGATACTGTTTGTGCTTTTGAACAAGTAGAGTCAATTCGGCTCGGCGGAGTTTCTGTAGTTATTCCGAATGTTCACAGATACGCGCTTCCTGGTGAGAATATTGTTATGGGAATAGACGCGTTTGGAGTAACGATGCTCAAGGCAGTGATTACCGATTTACCTTTATGGTTTATTGGTGAAGCAACACAGCAGCCGCGTTTGTTAGGTAAGTGGTTTCCAGTTCATCGAAAAGTTAATGACCCACACTTATGGGCAAAACGCTTTCTCTGGCATAGAGCTTTTAATTGTTTTAATTCAAAATATTTAAGGCAATTGGAGCAGATGCTAGGAATTATGGGAGATAGGCCAAGAGCAATAATAGCAGAAAAAGAACTTCCCTTTAGGGGCTTTCGTCGTGATGCTTGGGGGCTTTCTTCTAAAGGTGATGGAGTTATTGACCGTAAGTATATGACAACGGCTCTTGAAGCTTTCTCTTGTCTTAGTTGGGAACAAGGGAAGTTAATTGATTCAGGTGATATGGCTACCCCACTTAAACGAAAAATATTTACACGCAGGTTTGATTTGATAAAAGAAGGTGAAATCGACCCTGTCATATCCGAGTGGAGAAGAAGTGATAATGCCCCAACTGAATCTCGGTTCGAGTGTAAAAACGCACAGCCTTTTGATGTACGTTGGCTAAGAAAGGAAATAGCTTATGGGTAATGATTGGACAAAGCCATCGACTATACTTCCTGTTATTGGTCTTGTAGTTGGAGGATTGATAGCTTGGGGGGCACTTAAAAATGAAGTGTCTTCTTTGTCAAAATCTTTTGTTGAAGAAAAAACAGACGTTGCAGCTAACTTTTCTGACGTTCATGCTCAGCGACGGAACCAGTGGAGAGTTATTGAAAAAAACCGTGACGGTATAAAAGATAATCAGGCTGAAGGTCGGGTTATTAACCAAAAGTTGAAAAACATTGATGAGAAGGTGGACGATTTAAAAACTGGGCAAGAGCGTATGTTTAGGGTATTAGAAGGATTAAAAAAGTAGCGGAGGTTTCACTTGAAAGGGCTTTTATTCTTGCTGGTAATTGTGATATCAGGATGTACTTCAATTTGCCGTGACTTTACGCGAAGTGTGCGTACTTTTGGTGGACCTTTTGGCGCGGCAGAAATCAGCGAGTATACTTGCCATTCAACGGAACCAATAAAACGTAAGCCGGAAAAGGTAAAAGAGAAGACGTTGTAACTTTCACGAAGTACAAGGAGGAAGTAAAATGGAAACGTTCTTAACAGGATTACTTGGGCCGGACCTTGGTTTTTGGCTTTCAGTCGCAACAAGCGTAATTGGAGTTTTTGCTCTGATTGCTACAAGAACCAAAAATACCCACGACAATATGCTGGCAAAGTTTTTGCTAGATGTTGTGAATTTCCTGGGGGCAAATGTCGGTAAGGCCAAGAACGACCCGAAGGCGAAATAATGTTTTCGTGGGCTTCTCTTCTTGCGGGTATAGTAAACTTCGGTACGGCGGCGGTGAACTACCTGCGAGAAGGGAAGCTCATTCAAGCCGGAGAGGACAAGGCAAATGTTAAAGCAATGGCTGAAAACGAAAAGACAAGACAGAAGGCGGATGAAGGTTCTGATTCTGTTAAGTCTGATGCTGACGTTGAGCGGGTGCTGGACGACGAAGGCTATCGTGATTGACAGTTATTGTTTTACTAAGGCTGTTCATCCTCATTCGGTTTCAAAGAAAGACACTAAGGAAACGAGATTATTAAATGCTCGACAGCGTTGCGCTTATTATAGCATTTGTAAAGAAGCTAAATATCGCAAGGTTTGTCTGGGGGAGAAATAATATGCGGATTACAGTTAAGCGTTTTGTTTCGGACAAAGATTCTACAGTCAGTCTTGTTTTAGTTAATGACGCTTTTCAATGTTTTGGCTTGGAAGATGAATATCGAGAAGAGAAGATAATACATGAAACTCGAATTCCAGCTGGAACTTATGAAGTAGCACTTAGAACGCATGGAGGTTTTCATAATAGATACTCTAAACGGTTTCCCGGTATTCACAAAGGGATGCTTCAGATTGTAAATGTTCCGGGCTTTACTGATATTTTGATTCATATTGGAAACACTGACGATGATACATCAGGTTGCTTGTTAGTAGGAGAACAGGCTGTTTGTCCGCTTTTTGCTGAAAAATCGGTTTTGGCTAGTGCTCGGGCCTATGAAATATTTTATATGAAAGTAATTGAAGCGGCACAAGAAAAGACTTTGAATATTACTTTTATTGACAAGGATAAAGCCAGTGCCTAACGTACCAATCCACAACGTAGGTATGATTGGAATTAATAAAGATTTGCCAGCCGTTGAGCTTCCTCCTGAGGCGTGGACCGACGGTCAAAATATAAGATTTCGGAATGGTAAAGTAGAAAGAAGCTTAGGCCATTCTCAAGTTTTTGGTACGCCAGCTGCTGCTCCTGTTTGGGTTATGGCTGTACCGACCAGTGTTGAATTTTATTGGATATATGCTAACGCTACGAAATTATATGCAACTGACGGGAATACCCACACCGATGTAAGTCAAGCAGGAGATTACACTACCCTTAACAGTGATGATTTATGGAGCGGCGGAATCTTAGGTGGGCTTCCAATTATTACTAATAACATCGAACTCCCGCAGTTTTGGAGTCCAGGACTGTCGAATTTATTTGCAGACTTGACGAATTGGCCTGCGAGTACACAGTGTCGGGATATAAAGCCATTTAAGAATTTCTTAATTGCTTTGAATGTTACAAAAAGTGGGACCTTGCATCCTCATATGGTAAAGTGGTCTCATCCAGCTGACCCTGGTTCGGTTCCTTCTTCTTGGGACGAAACGGATGCGACGAAAGATGCAGGGGAAAAAGAACTCGAAGATATTGATGCTGGATTTATTGTTGAAGGTTGGCAGTTAAGAGATACCTTTGTTGTGTATAAAGAAAACTCTACTTGGGGTCTTCAATTTATCGGTGGCGTTAATATCTTTAGATTCTTCCCGATATTTTTAACTACAGGTATTTTGACTAAGCATTGTTCCGCAGTAGTTCAAAATGGTGAATTACATTGTGTTGCAACTGGGGATGCTTTAATACTCCATGATGGAAGAAATGTTATTAAATCGCTAGATAAACGCTGGCGGAAATATATCAACGATAATATTAACTTGAATCAATATCAAAGAGCTTATTTAGTTCCAGACCACGCAAATCGCGAAGTATGGTTTTGCTTTCCAACGGGTGGCAATACTTGGCCGGACTTAGCATTAATCTGGAACTGGAAAGACGATACTGTTGGGGTAAGGGATTTGTCAGCAGATATTTCATTTATCGCTTCAGGAATTGTACCTACAGATGTTTCAAATTTAACTTGGGACAGTGATTCCGAAGCTTGGGACGATGATGCAAGTATTTGGGATTTAAGACCCTTTGGTAATTTAACGCTAAGTCTTTTAATGGCTGACCCGACGAATACTAAAATGTACCTTGCCGAAGATACTAATGCTTTTGACGGTACGGAATTTAGTTGCTACATTGAGCGTAAGGGATTATCGGTTGCTGGGGTTGATAGAGAAGGAAATCCTAAAGCCGACCCAGTTTCAATGAAGTTAGTTAAAAGATTATATTTTCGTGGGGCTGTAGGGACCTTCGACGTTAAAGTTGGGTATCAGCAAAAAGAAGGGGATTCAATTACTTACAGCGCGGCACAAACATTCGTTGCAGGAACTACGGAATATTTAGATTTTACCGTTTCGGGACGTTTATTGGTTGTAAGGGTACAAGACCCGACAAGTCCGTCATTATGGGCTTTCGCAGGTTATGATATGGGGGTTGAAGTCCTTGGCGCGTTATGAACCAGGCGAGCTGCCTGAAGACCCTAACGAAACTCCATCCTGGCTACTTGAAGAACTCCGACGGATAGCCAGCGCTATTAGTATTATAGAAGGAATTACCTTATCGACGTTAAACGTAGAACCGACAAGGCCAAGAGCAGGTATGATTGTTTTGGCTGATGGAACTAACTGGGACCCTGGAAGTGGAGCGGGATTTTATGGATACTACGGCGGAAGTTGGGTACAGCTTGGATAAGAAAGAAATGGTTGTATTGATTTCTCCAGAGGAATGTAAGAATATTTGGCATCAATTGCTTCCTTTATTTATTAAAGGCGAAGTTTCGTGGGTTCCTTTTATGGACTTGAGTGATATTAAAAAAGCTATTATTAAAGAACAATTTCAACTTTGGGTATTGATAATTAAAGAGGAATATAAAGCAGTGTTGTTGACTGAGATTGCTGAATACCCTAGAGCTAAGATTCTTCGCTTTATTCATGTTAGCGGTGAAGGAATCTTTCAAGGTTTAAGTGAGAAAATCCAAGTTTGTATTGACTGGGGGCGCAGGCAGGGAGCTACGGCCTATCAAATTTACGGTTCTCGGGCTTGGCTGAAATTGTTGAGTACTAATAATGAACCTGACTATAAAGTTGTTTTTTATAAGGAAATAGGAGAAGCGTTATGAGCTTCGGTGGTGGCGAAAACAAATCTACTGGTAGCACAGTTCAAAACTTATCTCCAGAACAACAGCGGTTAATGTCTCTGGTTGAGCCAGTGGCAAAAGATTTCATTAAAAATCCTCCAACTGTTTTTCCAGGCAGTACTTTGGCTCCGATTAATCAACAAGAAATCTCTGCGCAAAACGAAGCGTTGTCTGCTGCAGGCAATGTTCAGAATTTAGCTCAAGCCACATCTGCGGCACATACTAACGTGTTAGATGATTCTGAATTACGACAAAGACTAATGTCGGATATTTCGTTAAGTCCCCATTTGGCTGCAGCAACAGAAGCTGCCACGCGTCCGATTATTCAAGCGCACGAAAGAAGTGTTCTCCCAGGTATTCGGGGAGAAGCAATAATGACTAATAACTTCGGAAGTACTAGACAAGGCATTGCTGAAGGAATAGCTTCCGAAGGGTTGTTACGAACTGTCGGGGATACTGGTGCTACTTTTGCTAATCAAGCTTTTCGGGATGTGTTAGGTGCTGAAACTGAGCGGTTAGGTATAGCTCAAGCTGGGCGTGATGCAACTAGTCGAGCAATAGCTTTAGCGCCTTCAACAGCTGGATTACTATTGGAGCCAGCAAGAATTCAAAGCGCGGTCGGTGGAGCGCAACGAGCTGATGCTCAAGCTTTGCTTACTGAACAGGTTAATAAATTTTTGGCTAAACAAGTACTACCTTTCTCCGCTGCGCAGGAAGTTGCTGGATTGGCAATGGGAATCCCCGCTGGTAGTGTAAATTCAATGGTAACCGGGACAGGAACTACTGGACCTTCTGATATGCAAAAAGCTTTAGGCCTTGGGGCTTCAGGCGCAGCTATTGGGGGTCAAATGGGTGGGCCAGTCGGAGCTGGTATTGGTGCAGGACTTGGTGCTCTATTGGCTTTTATGGATTAAGGAGATAAAATAATGGCAGACTTTTTGAATCTTAAAACTCTTGCAAGTTTAGGACTAAGCCTACCCGAGCAACTAGCAGAAATGTTAGCTAAAGCAGGAATTTTTCCAGGTGCAAACATAGACCCTGGACTAACCGGGCCGATTGCTGGGTCGGAGCAGATTCAACCTGAGCCTGTAGAACAAGATTTGAACCGCGGTCCTACTGCGACTGGGCCGGAACAGGGCCTTGGAAATATCCTTGGACAGGTGGGTAAAGCAGTAAAAATTTTACAACCGCCTGCGCCGACAACTCCTAAACTTCCGTCTGCAGCATTACGGGCAGGAGGAAGCTTGGATTCAGAATCAACAATGGCAATTTTAAATGCTTTGATTCAAGGCACCAGTGCTGGCTCCGTAGCTCCTGCGCCTACACTCGGTGCTTTACTTGGGAGGTAAGACGTTGGCAGATAACGTTAGCTTAGGCCAAAATTTAGGTGGGCTTCCTGGCGGAGCAAAGATAGTTGGTCCTCCTAAAGATGAAGCGGAGTTTCAACAGAGAAAAAGTAGCATCCATGCTTTTTTGATAAAGCCTGAGGTGCAAGCTGCGTTACTGCAATTTGCGCAAGGTGTATTACAGCCACGACCTGAAGGTACTTCTTCGGGTAGTCAAATTGTACAGGCAGCAGGGCAAGGATTAGAAGCTGCTGGGAGAGTAACAACGAATCGAGAAAAGCGGGAAGATGTTGTTGCAGATAGAGACTTGAAAGGTCGTGATGTTGCAGTAAGAGAAGGGCAATTAGAGCTTAATCGTAACGTTGCAAAGGATAAAGATTTTCTTAGTAAAGCACGTTTGAAAATTGAAAAGGAAGATCAGAAGTTACGCGCACGGGGAGTAACTGCGCAAGAGCGTGCAAATCAACTGAATGCTCAGTTACGGCGGGACGGGGTTAAAATAGCTCAACGTAAATTGATACTTGCCGAGCTTGGATTGGAACATAAAATAGAGCATGATAGTGCTACTCTTGAATTGGACAAGGCAAACTTAGGTATTAAACGTCAAGCACTTCGAGAAAAAGCTGAGCGTGGGGAAGCAGACGCCCCTGTAGAAACGATTCTTGACGAAGAAGGAAAGCCGAAAATCGTTCGCCGGAGTGATGCTGTTGGTGAGACTCCAGCTCCGACTGAGAGAAAACCTACGACAATCGAAGAAAGAACTACGAATCTCAAAAAGATTTTAACTGATCGAAATGTTCCTGAAGATACAGCCCAGGAACTTGCTTCGATGGTAGCTAATGGCGGTTATGAATTTAGTCATGATCCTCAGAGCAATGCTCTTACAATAACTAATAAATTAACAAAAGAGCAGGTGCCGGTAATTACGGCAGGTCAGGTAAATCCCTTATTTGATACGGGGATTGAAGATGAAGGAGGAGAAGAAACATTTACCATTTCTCCTTCTGTTTCTCCTCCTTCTCAAGTACTAAACGACCCAGTACCTGATGTTGGAGATGCTACGGGGCTAAAAGGATTAGCTACTTCTATTGTCAATACTATTACGGATACACTAGGGGCTGGGTTAGTAGATAGAAATAATGTAGAAGCGGAAGCGCTTATGAAGAACCTTAAAAGTGCGACTTCGATGATGCTTCTTGCAGCCATGCCGGGTAAGAGACTTACGGATACTTTAAGAAAAGACCTTGCAGAATTGGTTCCTACGGCTAATAGTATTTGGGAAGGCGAAGAAACAGCTTTAATTGGCCTGACGGCAATGCGAACAAGGATTTTTAAAGAACGTTTAAGGCTACAAACAACAATTATAAACAAGAGAGGTAAATTTAAACCGAAAGTTTATCAAGACGCTGTAGTGAGTGCGGCTCAACTTGATGGTTTGTTAGATACCTATAATCAAATCATTGATGGTTTTGATAAAACTCCTGCTAAGATTTCTAATATGAGTTGCGCGCAACTTGCTGTGTTAATTGATGATGTTGGTTCTTTAGGTAAAAACGCAAAATCTGCTGCGCATAATCGCTGGATTAATGAAGACTGTGCTCTTCCTTAATAAAGGACAGATAAATGGTTACTCTTGGATTTCGTGGCACAGGTAATGTTCCAGGTATATATGACTTTGACCGGAATGAAAAATTGCTGGATAAAGTTCAGCCTGAACCTATACGTAAGATATTAAACGTAAATAGTCCTGCAGGTTTACCTGAAATTCCAGGGCTTAATGCCCCTGCTTTAACACCTGAAGGAGAGGTTGCCGCGCCTGACCCGACAAGTCCTTTTGGTACAGGGCCTGTTCATGTATCAACCAGTCCTTTTGATGTAGATGGGCCAGTAGGACCTGACACGGGGTTTGGAACGGTTAGTGACTTCGGACAAATGTTCATGACAGGGATGATTAATACTTTTGGACTTCCCTTAGATATTGTTACTGGTATGGTAAATATGGTTAATGGGACTGATTTTGCAGCTCCTGCAGAAATGATGGGACACGACCTTTCAAAAATTGGATTAACTGCAGAACCCGGAAAAGAACCGCAGACCTTTATGGGACGGACTGGAAGGGCTTTAGGAGAGACAACAGCTGCAATGGCTGTAGGTGTTCCTCCAGGAGTTTCGTTGGCAAGAAAAGGGGCGCGACTTGGGACATTAGGACAAGGCGGGATAGGAAAGAGATTATTTGAACGCATGGGAAGTGAGGTTATTCAACGTCCTGGTCGATTTGTGGCACTTGAAACAGCGGCAGGAGCTGGTGCTGGAGGGGCAGGATATATTGCCTCCCAAAGATTTCCTAATAGTGTTCCGGCTCAGGTTATCGGAGAGTTGCTTGGTGGACTAGTAACGATGACTCCTTTGCAGGTTACCAGTGCTGTAAAAGGAGGCGCTTGGCGGGCAGCTAAAAAAGGCGCGAAACGGGTTTGGATGCCTTTTACCAAAAAAGGCGGAAGGACGTTAGCTGGACGAAGATTAATGGAATTGTCAGGTGAGTCTCCTGAACTTATTATATCTCGACTTAATGAAGAAGAGGTTATTCCTGGGATTTTATCCCCAGCTCAATTAACAGGGCAGCCTCGACATTTAGCTGTAGCACGGGCTGTTCTCGATAGTTCTCCAGAACTAGAACGCTACGGCCTCGACCAAGTATCTGAAGCTAATAAACTTATTCACGAACAAGTAGCTCATTTTGCTGGAGAAGGTGGTGCGCCAAATACTGGGGATTTTGTTAGTTTCCTTGCAGATACTCGGATTTATCTTAAGAATTTGATACAAATGAGGTCAGCAAAAGCGGCTGCAAGAGCTGATATTAAAATCGGAAAGGCCGCGCCCCACGCGCAAACAGCAGAGGAGGCTTCAGAAATTGTCCGCGAAGAACTGGATACGGCTTTGTTGCAAATGCGGGCTGATGAAACAAAATTACATATGGCGGTTCCGAAAGACGAAGTTATTGAGCCAAACATATTATTGTCGGGCTTTGATGAAATCATGGAAGCAACGCCTAAAGCACAGCAAGGAGATATTCCTGCGATTGCTCGTAGTTTATTGTGGCGTAAAGTTGACTACGAAACAGGCGAATTGCTTCCAGCAAGGATTGGTGAATTTACAACTTCAAACGAACTTATCGGTTTACGGACTAAAATGTTGGAAGAAGCTCGTGCGGCTAGGAAAAAAGGATTATATAACAGAGCAAGAATTGCAAATGAGATTGCCGGCCTTGCTTTGGACGAATTGAATACGGTTGAGTCTGTCAGTGCTCCCTTTTTAGCAGCGCGGACGTATTCTAATGAACTAAATGACCAATTTACAAAAGGCCCTGTAGGTAGAATATTAGGTTACGATGGAGCTGGAAGTCTAACAACGTCCACAGGGTTGACTGTTGAAAGAATGTTAAGTCGCGGAGGGCAGAGAGCGAAAGAAAGCTATGAAGCTGTAATTGAAGCTGTTGATGCTAGTGGACCTAAAGTGCGTGGAGCCGTAACAGAATTTTTGCGGAATCAGGTTCTTGATGCTGATGGTGTCGTTGACGTTAAGAAAGTAAATAGATTACTGGAAAAGCAGTCTGCATTATTGGATAGATTTCCTCACCTTAGAAATGAATTCCGAGAAGTTATTAAGGACCATTTAAAGGCTGGGGATGTTGTTAAACGAGGCCAAAAACTAGCTAAAGACCTCGCCGACCCAAGACTTAGTGCTGTTGGTTCTATTCTCGGAGCCGACCCAGGAAAAGAACTAAATAAAATTATGGACCAGCGCGATAAGGTTAAACTGATGCGCGATTTAAATAAGCGAACGCGGGGCGTACCACAAGCAAGAAAAGGTTTAAAATTGCTGCTAATCGAACATATGGTAGGCAAAGCCAAATCAGGCTTTACCGATGAATTAGGAGAGAGACTTATCGACGGTGCTGCGCTAAATCTTGGAGTTAATAAAGATATTAAGGTACTTCGGGAGGTATTTACTAACAACGAAATTACAAGGTTGCGGAAAATTTCTAACACGGCGCATAGATTATTAAAAGCAGTCGACGTTAAAAACCTTCCTGATGTTGGGGGGATTTCAGTCGATACGCCTAATAAAATAGTTGACGCTCTGGTTAGAACGCTTGGTGCGCGGATGGGAGCGAAAGCTGCTCAAGGAACAACCGGAGCATCAATACTGACAGCGCACTTTGGAGCGGAACGGGCAAAGGCATTACTGAAAAATGTTACAAAAACAGAAGCTGAAAAATTAGTAACAGAAGCTGTTCTTGACGGAGAATTATTTAAAGCTCTGTTTATGGAAGCTACCAGTGAAGTAGCTGGCGACGAAGCGGTTGATATTATTCAAAGAAAGTTATTTGATTTCTTCGCTGAACCCGTTGAAGGTGTTGGCGGTTTAGTAAAACAAGGAGCCGAAGCTGTTAGTGCAAGAGCTATTCCTGTGACCGCAGGAGTTCCTCTGCAGACTGCTCTCCGGGCTGGGTTTGAGGACGAGGAGTAACTTCTTCGTCGGTAGTGTGGTAATTGATTTCCTGTCCGTTTTGAATAATTCGCAAATATCCAGCCTTTACAGCAGCATCGGAAGCTTCGGCAAATTCCTTCGGCATCATATTGCGAAGGCAAACCTGCCATAATTTCCGTTGGTTTAATTTCCCACCGGCTTTTTTAATGTGTTCAATCATTTCAGCCATATGGCGACTGGTCGGGGCCGCACCGATAGTTGCTAATACTATTTGCATATCGTGTTCCAGGCCGGTAACAAATTGATTAGCTAATGATAAATCCTCTTTAGTTATTACTAATTCATCCCGCTGTGCCGCAGCTAACACCATAGCAAGTTTATGAATATGCGTTTGCTTAGTAGCAATATAACCACCTAAGCGTTCGTCAGCCAAATGAGGAGGCCGCTTGTTCCACAAATCTGAATACCACTGATTGCCCCACGCAAGGGCTTCTTTGTTAAGAGAGTATTCTCCAAATAATTGAGCAATCCAAGCTAAATCATGTGCGAGGTTTTCTTCGATTTGCTTAAAATCGTCTCGAATAACAACTTCAGCAGGATAAGGAGTTAATTGTCTTTTTTCGCTGCCAAAGACAAACAAGACTCTTCTTAACAATCCACCTTCGATTGCTATTGCACTGAGGTTATCCCGTAACCAAGCAGGGGTTGTGCATCCTGCAATATTAAGCCAAGGATTTTCAATTAAAATATCTTCGCTGGTCCGAACTTTATGTTTCCAAGTAACTTGTTGTCCATCCCAAAGGTCGGTGAGAACATCAATCATTCTTTTATCTTCTGGGCGGAGAAAGGTTCCCAATTCGCTGACGCTGCAAGTAACACAAGACATAGGTATAAAATCACTTGTACCTTCAATAGGAACCAATACTTTGGCCTCGGCCATAGCTTGAGACAACCCCTGCCAGGTCATACTATCCGGACCGAAGTTGATACCGTCAACATAATTGAGAAGTAAATGACCTAAGCGTAATGTGGTGGATTTGCCGACAATACCTGGAGGGCCGACTAAGATAATATAAAAGTTAGGAGTCCATTGAAAAAACCGCTGGTCAAGCCACACTCGTCGTTGCAGTGCTCCCGCAAGCACGCTGACTCCAGTCCAAAAATGCATCTGAGCTGGAGCCTCACTTGCTGAAGTATATTCTGCGTAAGTTCTAAGCCAATTCTTGCATTTTCTCATTAGTGCTCTTATCGCTTTACATATTTATCGTGTAGTACCATCGCCCCCTAATACACCTGCCAAGCTTCCACCGATTGCCCAAGGAATACTCCACCACCCAACATCTACTACTAGGATTATAAGACATAAATCCATTGTAGCAACAAAAGGTGACATACAAGCTGTCCACTTGTAATGGCTTCCGGTAATATTCTGGACTTGAAAAGCTTTAAGAAAAACTTTTAGGAACACGATACAAAAAATTATCAATGAACTTCACCCCAAGATGATTCGCTAACTTCCACTCCCCATCCAATATGCAATGGGTCCTTGTATGGTAACGCTACTTTTTTTAGGGTGTCGGCTATTATAGGTATTTGGGATTTTTTATCTAAGGGCATTTGGAATAAAATGGAATCGTGTCCGTGGGCTAAGAGTTCTATCCAATCAAATGTGTCTTCTAACAATACCCCTCCTTTTGAACAGGTTAAAGCAACTGAGGATTGAGGAATCCAAGCGAGGGCCTGGGGCAATATTCCTTCAACATAGTTGAAATATATTATTCGATAGCCGAACATATTTTTTACTGTTCTGCCAACGTGCTTATTACATTCGGGGCACTTGCCTAATCCTTCTTCAAACATAATCCAACAATTCCAGCACTGCATACCAAATAACATTCTTTCCACTCTTTGCTGCCATTCTAATATTCCAGGATGAACTTCGAACCAACGTTCTTTGAACTCTTCCTCTTCATATATGGTCGAACGAAGAGTGGCTGACATTGTTTTAGTACTGGCTCCGTAATTGTATCCGTGAACGCGCCGCTTGCAGTTATGATACATACCCTTGGGTTTGTTAGTGGCTCGAATTTCTTCATCGGTCATATCTTTAGCAACTTCTGGATATACGTCACGGACGTTCTTAACATGCAAAGGAAGATTGTTTCGGAAAGCGTGTTTCATTCCTTCATCATCAGCTTCCCAAGCAACGACTTGAGCATCGGCTCCTTCTAAGTCAGCTTCGACTATCATGTATCCTGGGTCAGGAACAAAAAATTTCCTTACATTTGGTAAGGTCGCATCGGATAAAACAACCTGAGTATCTGACATTAAAGCCTCCAAGATTGTAAAATGGAAATTATGGACTTTTTACAATTTTTTAATCGTCCTCTTCTTCTCCCTTAGGAATGTTTTGAATATTACCGCCCCTACCAAATGGATTCTCTCGACTGTTCCAGCGGAACGACTCTGTCCCGCCGGGGTTAAAGCCCGTTCTCATTCTTTTATCCGAGTCTAACTCCGATTCTGTAAATGTTGATTTAAAAACTCTTAATGAACGAAATCGCTCAATATGTTCCAGTATTGGAGCAACAATCGGCTCTCTATTTTTAACTGTGTTATAAGCTTGAGCACTTAATGTAGGTCTTTTTGTCTTACGATTAAGTACTGGTTTGACTCCAAGAACATCATATATCACTTCCATTATTTGAGGGGCTGATTGATACCAAGGTTTGGCTTTTGGTTTTCTTGGATAAACATCTTCGGGAACAAGAGCGTCAATGGTTTTAGCATATTCGGCAATGTATTCTTCTAATTCCTTGGCGACTGCTGTACGTCGGTCCAAGTCAACACGGATACCGCGTAACATCATGTTCAAAGCCATTTTTGCTTGCCGCATTTGAAATTTGAACTGGTCTTCCAAGGCAAATTCTTTGACAAGAGATAATAAAACCTCGGCAATTTCAAACGTTCTTACAACGTCGACGCAATTATAAGTCCACAAATTAGTCGGGGTAAAGTTCTTCTCATCCCAATCTTTTCCATCTTCCTTCCAGTAAACATGATGGTCGCAATAGAGTCGGGATAAGTTTCCTAGTCGTTTTTGGGTAACACCCATGACTGGATTATCGTTGCCGCCGCCAGGGAATAATAAATGATGAATAAGCATAGTATCAATATACGCATCAACGCGAACGAAAAAGTCTGAGGCAATATATTGTGAGTCAAAGAGAAAGTTCTGACCGATAATGCGAGAGCGGAGCAAGGCTTTATTTAGTGCTTTGATAATTAGTATTTCTTCTTCCTCTGACCAATAATGTGTTCCGCCAGCAAAGAAAGGAATACAGATAGCATTTGTCGCACTTGTAGCTAAAGCAATACAAGCAATGTGTCCTCGCCATGTTTCAATGTCAGTAGATAATAATTGCTCATCCTTGATAGATTGAAGAAAAAGCATTACATCTGCAAGACTAGGCTGGACACGAAGCTTTCTTTCAGGAGCGTCCCATTTATCTTCAAGAGCCAAAGGAACACGGGCTTTTAAATCATGCTTAATCATATATAACCAGGGCTTTGTTTCGAATGTCGCTGCCGGATGGAAGGTCGGAAGCAAAGGAGTATTATGTATAAAGGGTGTTCTTAATTGAGAACCGCCCCAGTTTGCAATACCTTCAGGAACTTTAAAGCCTTCTTTGTTCCCTACACGAAATGAATCTTCGGTCAAAGCCCAGAGAGCGTAATTACCAAGAGCAATAATTATCTTAGGGTTGACCTTTTTTAATTGAGCATAAAGTCTACTTAGATGGTCATGAACAAAAGGGTGCGGGTATAGCCCACGCAAAGGAGGGTTGTTATTACCTCTGGCTTCTTTTGTAGAATAAAAGAACTTCTTCATATCATTTTTATAAGGATGTTCAGAAACTACGTTGGTGTGGAAAACCTTATCACGCGGGACGTTTAATATCTCAGCTAATATTCCATCCCACAACTTTCCTGTATTTCCGACAAAGGGAAGTTTCTTGGTCTTTTCGTTTACTCCCCAGGATTCACCGACTACGGCAATTTCGGCATCCTGAGGTCCGCTTGTTCCCCAAAACAAGGATTGTTGTTTTATATCATCATTCGGCATTTTCTAAGTCTTCCCCCAAACGTGCGATTTCAGCTAACTTAGCCGTCTCTGGGTCTCTTTCGATGCCAGTGGCGATAACTCCCGTTTGCGCTGCTGCGCGGAAGATGGTCCCGGAACCACAGCAAAGGTCAATGACATTGTCGCCAGGGGTGCAGGATAGCTTAATAAGCTTAGAATATAATAGAGCTGGTTTCTGCGCGGCAACGACTCTATCCTTGTCCGGTGTAACTCTGAGGATGTCTCCTTCGTTAAAAGCAAGAGGTTTACCTCCTTTATGGGCAAATAAAATACATTCATAAGTCCGGCGGAACCAATTCAATCCTGGGATATGCCCATGATGCTTGTCCCAAATTATAGGAGTTCTCCAGGGAGTCCAGCCAAAGTCTCTCGCATAATCTCTTAATTTAAGAAATAAATCTATATCACAAAAGAGAAAAAGATGAGATTGAGGCTTGGTGATTCGATAGGCGTTTTCAATTACAGCTAAACTTACATTATACGCGTAGTCCAAATCATCTTTATAACTGTGTTGCATATGAGCAGCATCGCCAAACTCATCTGCGCCCATACCGTAAGGTGGGTCAGTGATACTGCAATCAAAAAACTCAGCGGGAAGGTCTCTTTCTCGAAAATCCCCTACAATTAATTTATGCGGCGATTT
>CEPX01077700.1_pt1 | contig 16731 bp, 11 predicted proteins | sample 361361 | NCBI WGS metagenome assembly CEPX01 (sample SAMEA2619974, study PRJEB7988) | marine metagenome | biome: marine biome (ENVO:00000447); feature: mesopelagic zone (ENVO:00000213) & marine oxygen minimum zone (ENVO:01000065); material: "saline water (ENVO:00002010), including plankton...
GTGTGTGTAGGGGGTAGTGCCTATAGCTACGGTATACTGGGGTATACAGGGGTGAGGACATAGCCCTTGGTACGTGGGGTCACTATGCATGGTGTGTATACCCAGGATTAGGCATACCTACCATGACATAGCCCTACTGTGGATAGATGCTCCCAATGGAGTTATCATCTACTGAGCCCAACAGCAGGCCACACCAAGGGGTGTATCAACACCCTCTTCTTATTCATGTACCCATACGTGTGCTATTACTAGAACATGGGGGGTACATGTATTGGAGACTTGTGTGTAGACTTGACCTAGGGACGCTACTCCCGACTACACACCACCACACCTACTCATGCTATGGTACATGAACAGGTGCTGTGCCCTGTGGAGTGAGGACTAAGGGAGTACACACTGGGCGTACTCATAGTGTACATTGCATACACTAGTCTCACTACACTCACCACTTGCATGGTGATGGGCTAGACATGTCAAGGCAGGGCATACTCATGATCGTAGTGTAGGGAGGATTAGTCCCCGTCATCATCAATGAGTACTAAGATGTGTACACACTAGGTAATACACATAATAGTACTTGCATTGAGCACTACTGCTATCAAGAGTACGATGCCAAGGCATGTCTCTCCAGAATCGATGAATGGGCTGTCTCCTAGCAGCCTCATCCACCGATGAAGACGATTACTTGGGACAACCCCAAGCATCATCTACTCCTTCAGGGAGCATTAAAAAAAAAGAAAACCGACCCCGGGGTCATTGAACGTTGTAGGTACCCTAACGACTACATTAAATACTAGCCACCCTCGTAAATAATTTTGAGAATCCTCCCCTAAACCCCTTTTTTCGCTAAATCTATAATAATAATTATCTCAGAATCGCCGCATATAGGCATTTTCATTGCCTTTTATTTTTTCTTGTGTTATTTTCCCTTCTATGGCAAACAAATCACCTAAACAAATACAGATGGAATCTGTCCTCTCCTCCCTCTCTGCAACGCAGAAACGGCTCAAAAATTCCGGTTTCGAACGAACAACCGGCTTGCGCCAGTCCATGGGCGACGACTGCTCTTACTATCTAAAATCCTTAAATTTATTTTTTAAGAACGATTTAGTTGATTTAAAACATCTTCTGATTAAACTGGTAGAAGAAATCGATGCCCTTGAGAGGTCCTAGAATGGATTCTAAGAAACGAAAAGAATTAGAAGGTGAATCTACGTTTACCTCTGAGAACCGTGAGAGAAAGGAACTAGTGACCTTAGGGGGTACAGCACGTACTGTTTCTGGTAAGCTAACCAAGTCAAACTACTTTAGGTTCCTTCAGCATGATCTCGACAACTATGAAGACATCGAATTAGATGCAAAAGAAGCTAAAAAGATCCATACCCATCTGAGTAAACTCAGCACTGGCTCTACAGCCATGGTCCCGATCTACTGTGCAGGGTCTAAATGCCCCTTTGCACAACGTTGCCCCCTCGTTGAAATAAACAAGGCCCCCGTGGGCCGTCAATGTATCATCGAGGTCCAGCTTCTACGCGAATGGACCCTCCGTTATTTCGAAGAATACGAAGTAGATCCTAATAATTTCACTGAAATTGGCTACATTAACGAACTAGCAGAGATTGAAATCCTCTTAAATCGCTTAAATATGAACTTAGCTAAGCCTGAAAACGCAGAATTAGTAATAGATCAGGTTGCACACATCAGTCACGACGGAACACCCATCCTCCAAAAGCAATTATCTCCTTTTATGGAACAAAAGGAACGTCTCCAAAACCGACGAAGCAAGGTAATTAAGCTAATGGTCGGAGACAGACAGGAAAGATACAAGAAGGAATCAGCACTAAAAGTCAAAGTTGATCAGGATCCCTCATCTCAGATGGCAAACATGAGAGGTAAACTCGAAGCTTTACAGAGAAACCTACAGCTTGCGGCGGGAGAGGGCTCCTCTATACAAAAGGAGAGCAAGATGACTCCCCAAGACTTAATCGATGCTGCTATTGAAGAATAGTGGCAAGAGTAAAAAGAAGGAAAAACCCTAATAGAATATTTTGGGATACTGAAACCACTGGTGTAGGTAAAGTCCAGAGGGGTTCCCACGCATTAAGATCTGCAATTATCGAGATAGGCTTTGCTAGTGAAGGTCGTACACCTGAAAGCCTACAAGCTGCTCCTGCTGAAGAGGAGATGTCTATTTGGTCTTTCAACACTGTTTGGCAGGCCCTTGAAAAAGACAGAAGAGTTAAGCTCATGGATCAAGCTCTCCAAACAGAGCAACAGATCCTAAGAACATTCCTAAAACATTTAAATGATGCTCCTACTGGTTCTGAACTTATTGGTTGGAATACGGGCTACAATCCTATTGTAGCACTTCCTGGTTCAAAAATGGCTGGATATGATGTGACCATGGCAACAACCAGAGCTGCCATGTACGGAATGGAGCAGGAATTCAAAGAGGCTTTTGCCAGACACGAAATTCGAGATATTGGTGCTGAATTTGCTGTAGGGCTCGTCAGGGGTCTTTATGAGGGTCAGGGCGACCCAGCTATCAATAGATTGTTTCAAGCCGGTATATTGGATCCTGCAGCTATTCACGGCAGGAAAATGGTTATTACCAATGAGTTCCTTCGTTATAAGCTTTCTGAAGGAATAGACATTGAGGAAGTCATCAAGAATCTAGATAAAGACATCCTGTCTCAACTCACTCCAAGTGGATCAATCGAAGAGACCCTAAACAAGATAGCTAAGCTAACTGGTAAAGAAGCAATTAAAGGTGAGTCAGCAATTCACAAAGACCTACTGCAACAGGCCTATGGTTACTATCAGCAGATTAAAATCTCTGAAGCTATGATTGGATCAACCGATGAGCGTGAGTTAGCTAGAAATCTCTCTCAAAGAGATAGGAGATTTGCTGGTTGGGCTCAAGAAACAGTCATGCAGTCTTTTATGGATCACTTTAAGAAGTGGACTTACGACCCAGTAACAGGAGCTAGATCTGAAAATTTAGATCACCCGATTGTTAAGGCTTTTGCAGAGCAACAAGGCGTGACCCCCAAACAAGCTTGGAAAACTCTTACAGGTCCCCAGGCTCACTTAGCTGCTGAAGATATTAAGCTCATCATGGCAATGATGGATGAGGTCGAAGGTATTGAGTCTGTTATGGCTGATCCTGAAGCCGGAAAGAGATTTATCTCTCAGTGGGGTCACCATGCTCAGATGAAAAAGATGAAAAGCAGTGCCTTGTGGGGTGGTGTTACTGGTGATGCGTTAGCATTGTTGAAAAAACCCAAAGACGGTTCGGCTCCTTTTCAAAACCTAACTGTTGAAGCAAGATTCTTTAAAGACCTAGCAGAAGACCTTCGTGTTAAATACGGGAATATTCCAGGCTTAGATTACGAGGAGGAGCTAAGGAACCTCCAGCCAGGAGAAAATCTTGAAGATAAGTTCAATCTAAAAACTACCAAGAAGATTGAAGAGTTTGGTATTCGTCCTGATGGTCTTAAAGACGAGATTAAAGAAAAGATCCAAGATAGCCTTTTAGAGGCAAAGTGGAGTAAGGGAAAGATAGCGGGGATAGCTACAGGGGTTATTGCGGCTTCAATTACTTATAACGCAATAGACCCCCTGGGTGGTGGAAATGAGAATAGTCAGGAATTTATAAGGAGTGTAGACTCCTATTGGCAGCACACTCTACTTGGTATTCCTAAAATTTCCGGGAGCGATGATCAATACAATACCATCCAGGGTCTTCGTCATGGGCGAGCCGCAGGCGACTTAAGAGAAAGATACACCGATTTTGGTTCTGGCTGGGATCCTAATCGTGGAGTCGCGGAAGAACAATCAGATCCTGGCTTCTCTCTTCAACCTCAACTTGAGATTTTTGGGATTAATCCTCAGAAACAAGAGAAAGATCAAATTTTACGATTTCGACGAACGGATCAGCATGAAAAAAATACCACTCTTGTTGGTTATCTTAGGGACTTTATCGCTGAGGGGGCTAATGAACCCCCGCCGATTGTGGACCCAGCTTATGGGGTTAATATGGATCCCCGTGTCATGGAGTTCAGAAGGAATGTCCTTCAGGATCCAGAAGCATATGCAGACTTTCAAGAAAACTATAGAGCAGCACAGCAAGAGGGTCGAGACAAACTAGGCAAGCTCTATAGGCAAGATATGTTTGAGGAGGATCTCTCTAATTTTCAAGGGGTTAGCCTTCATGCTTCAAATCTTCGGGCGATCTCTCTTAGAGACTTTACTGTAGAGGTAGAGGATGCAGATACTCTAGTATTAAATCGAAAAGGGCTTTCCAATGCCCTTGAAAAGCCAATCATGGTTCGTTTATCAGGAATCGATGCCCCCGAGGTTGGTGGTCACGGTCATGACCCTATGGCTCCTTGGCGTATAAATCAAGAGCAGCCGTATGGTAAAGAAGCAACAGATATCATGACAAGGCTTGTTGAAGAACAAGAGAATCTCAGCATCCTTATAGATCCTACACAAACAACTTATGGACGATATGTTGGTGCTGTTTTTGGAGATGAAGGACAATCGCTAAACCTTGAGTTGATAAAGCAGGGTGCAGTTTCTGCCTTGCCTTGGGGAGATAGAACTGGTGATATTTTAGATAGAACAATCGCTGAACAATATGAAACTGAAGCTTATGAAGAAGAACGCGGGATGTGGAGGAATACACGTTATAAAGCAACTAGGCAAATGGGTAAGGTTCTTGGAACAGACATCACACACAACACCTTCACTGACGTAACTAAGCTAGCAAAGAAACCTGCATTAGCAGAATATGCACATTACCTAGATTCAATGCCTAGAGGCAGCTATCAAGAATTAGATAAAGCAGACAAGTACAATATACGACAAATGTCTAAGAATCTAAACAGACAGGGCATTGGAAATAAAAGACGCCCGGTCTGGCAAAAGGGTTACAATAAACAAGGACGAACTTACAAACAAAGATCAGCAAGAAATCCTTACATGCCCCTGACCTCTGCAGATGCTGCCTATATGAATATTGAGGGCTTAGGCCATGGAGGCATGGCTGGTGTCAATAGATCTGAGACTGGATTCGGCTCACCCTTCAATCTCGTTAAGTCTGCTCAACACGGAATGGAGATATCAGGTGAGTTAAGTAAACCATGGTTGAAATCAGACGGATCTATTCCTAGGCCTGGAACTCAAGATGAATCTTTTAAACCACTAAACACATATAAACTCCTTAAAAGTGCCAGTACCCTTCACAACCTAGGGCAGGTTGGTCAGGGTACTGACAAAGAGCAAGCGAAGTATCTTTCTACTCAGATCGCTGCCAAAGGTCAAGAGCTAACTAAAAAAATAAGTGACTTTAACGAATTCCCTAGCAAACGCTTGGAAGTTCAAACAAAAGTTCCAAATTATGCTAGCAAAAAGCAATTGAGTGGTGTAGAGTCTCAGTTATCCGGCATGATGGCAGGGCAACATGGAGCAAGCGAATCCCGTAGAGCCCAGAAGCTAGCAGGCTGGCACCAGTCTCATCGTAAAGCAATTGAGCTTGCGAGTAGGCATGCACACAACCCAGGCAAGCGATCCAGAATGGGCAAAGGTGCAGAAGATTTCCCGTTGGGAACTCTTTCTTGATTTATTTTATATAAATAATAATATTAATTAGTATTATTATAACTAACTTAAACTAATATATATAATTAAAATAAATATTTTATTAATTACTAATTTAGTTACTAATCTTATTATTAAATAACTAATTACTTTACTAATATATTTTATATAAAGAGGAGATTGTTAAATATGGGTTTTGCTAAACTTTTAGGAGGCCTTACCGGTATAAATAGACAAAGCACTCTTAGGGCCTTAAGCCAAAGTAACATTGGTGCAATTGCGGGAGAAGCTTACCGGCTTAAAAATATCAATGCTGAACAGTTTGCTGCTAGACTAACTCCAGAGAATGTACAAGATTGGTTTGCTACTAGAATTTTTGGAAATAGGAATCCTTCAGGGAATCCAGTCAGGTCTCCTACACAATCAAGGTCTGCTCGACCAGCAGGGGGATCGGGGGCTCATGCTCCACGACTTGAAAGTAATGGGCCAGCTCAGATTCGAGGAAACGTTGCAACCCCAGAAACGAATCCAGCCAGATTGCTGGGGGGTCGAACCCCAGAAACAAACCCAGCTAGATTGCTGGGAGCGGGCTCAACAGAGTACCTTCCCCCTTTACCCCCCGGCTCTGATACGCAAGCTTTGGTTCGGGGTAGTTCACGAGGTCCATTAGCGACACGAGGTCAACAAGGACTTGCTACAACAGGCTCTTCTTCAGGTCCTCAAGGGCTTGCTACGATACCCGCCTCGGCAAGAGCCTCGGCAGAGGGGTATGGAGACAATTGGACACGAAATTCAAATAGGCTTTACAAAGCAGGCAAGTGGGTAGCTGACAACCCTAAGAAAACATTAGGGGCAATAGGTGCCATGGCATTAGCTGGACCTATAGATTCTGCAGCTGGTTATCTACATGGAGGTCCAGGTTACGGTGGGTATATCGGGTTTGGGGAAGGCCCACAAAGAGGAAGAAGCGCCCTTCAGGGTGCGAGAACTAATACAAATTTCCAGGCTCAACAAATGGGTCTTAGTGAACTTCGGAGCAACCAAGTATCTGCACAATACTCCTTATCTGTCCCACAAAGCCGTCAGAGACGCGGAAGCTCTAATCTTAGGGCAAGTACCCAAGGCCTCACTCTCGGCCTTCACCAGGGTAGACACGGAGGCTATTGATGGCTAGTGCTTTTGGAGCCCGAGCTGCAGATTTACTCGGCAATACAGAGAACTACCTCCCAGGAGGAGTAGCGGATTGGTTTGGTAAAAACAATACCCGTTCTCAAGTGGGTAAACATTTCGCTTCAGCATTTGGTTGGGATTTTGATTTCAAGCCAGGAACCATGCAAATGGGCAAGGGCAATGGCTGGATGGGCTCAAAAATCTTACAAAAACATGGGGCGCATAAGGCTTTTCTCACAGTTGGAACTGGGTTTAAGAGAGCAGCATTCAGCGGGATGGCTAGTTTGTTTTTTACTGGCTACGATGCCTACCTGGGTTACCAAGAAGAAGGAGTTTGGGGTGCAGTTAAAGGTGCTGGAGAAGGCATGCTTATTGGTGCTGCTTTCAACAAGGCAATCCCTGCTGTTTTTGGTCCAGGATGGCAAGGAGCAAAAGCCGGGTTTGCACTGGGGCGAGGAATTGGGGCTGCTGGTGGCATGGGCAACGCGATACGACATGCTCGCTCAGGAATGGGGGCAGCAAAAGCTACCTCAAGTACCGCACTCGCTGTAAGAACCGCAGGTGTTGGGAACGCCCTGGTTAAGGCGGGCACTATTGGAAGGGCAGCTACTGCTGGAGGGTTAGCTGGATGGGCTTGGGGTATTGGCTTGGGTGGTGTGGGAGCTGTAACAGCCACACTATTGAGTCCTATTTCTTTAGCGGTAATGGGAGCGACAGCAGTTGCAGGACAAGCAGCTGATTTCTATGAGAGAGGAACGAAGGCAGGAATGAGAGAAAGACAAGTTAGGAATTTAGAGATGGGAGCCCCAGTTGCAGATCCATTTGGGACTATCTCTACTCTAAGGCAGAGGAGCTTATCTGCACTACAAAATAGTCACGTAAACGGAAGAATGGCATTGGGCAATGAAGCAGCCCTCCTCCATTCTAGTTTCTAAGAGGAGTGAGTCATGGTTTCTGCATCATCAGCACAAGATTTTTTCAGTAATATCGTTGGGAAAGGTCGAGGTTATTCCGGAGTAGACGGTATGGAATCTGGAATGGGTTCAGATATGTTAAAGGCGGCATTTGATTTTGCTGGCAAAAGTGGAGTTCATGCCGGAACAGCTGCTGGAGCTGCTGCAGGAGCTGTAGGTGGAATATTAAGCAGTGATCAAGATCAATCTTGGTACACAGGAGCTGCACAAGGAGCTTTTGCTGGAACTCAGTTGGCAAGGAAAGGCTTAAGTGGGAGAGGAGTGGCTGGAGCTGTCATGGGTGGTCTATACGGAATGGCAGCAGATGATACGAGCATAATGGGTGGGGCATTAATGGGTGGCTTGGGAGCTGGAGCAGGTGTAAGATATGCAAAGCACGGCTTCAAAGCAGGAAGAAGAGCCCCAGCAGCCTATAGAAATAAAAAGGGAGCAGCAACAAAGAGAGGTGTCGGGGGTAGGGTCGCATTCGGAATGAATGCTGTACAAAACGCAGTTAAAAGAGATGTGGGCTTTGGTTGGAGAAAACAGAATCCGATTAGGAAAAACAGATCAGGTGGAGCCAATGTTCGCCACCAACCAGCGGGCAAGTCACAGTTGCAACTTCCCGCAGCTCGTGGACCTAGGCGTACAAGTGGTGGAGCAATTCCACTTGGCGGGGGCGGAGGTCCTGCACCACAAGCTAAATCAAGGCCACCAGCTAGAAATCAATCTTCAGGTAGTACAGCACCTGCACCTGCAGCAGCTCCTGCAGCAGCACCTGCAGCTAAAAGACCCTCAAATAAATTTCAAAAAGACTTAGATAGGTGGGGGGTAGACACCTCTGGTGTGTTCCCAATGAATCTTGATTCTGACGACATAATGCATAACCAAAAGCTGGCACAGGACCCAGAATATGGTAAATCCTGGTGGAAGGGTGTACGCTAATTAAAGAAAGGATAATAAGTGAGAGATCTAAATAATTGTGATCAAGAATGCTTTAAGTGCATTAAGAACTATAAAAATAAACATCAGTTAATTCAGGGACAATCTTTTGAGGTCAATTGCGAAGGCATTCCTGATGAGTATATCCCACTACATATTCTAGATGATATCCCAGAAGAAGAAAAAGGGATTGCTCTTGCAATGGTTGACCCCGTTACCTGGGCTAAAGAAACACTGGATTGGCATTGTTTGGATTTGGATGGTGAGGTTTGGAAACGAAAGAATCCAGATGAATATTATGCTTGGTTAGAAAAGAATCCTAGCGAAAGTATTGCAGGCAAATCAAGATATCATCGTCCCTATCAGGCAACTATGCTCAGATGCAGTGCGAAACGTAAGGTTTTTCGCATCGGTCGTCAAGCAGGAAAAACTGAAACTTTGGTTATTGCGATGTTGTACGCTTTGTTTACAAAACCAGGGATTCCAGAATCAGAGGGATTTAAAATTATTTTAATCACTCCTTATCAGGCACAAATCGATTTGATTTTTAATAGAATGATGCAGCTGGTTAGATCTAGCTCTGTTACTGCGAATTCGATTAGGAGAAATGTTAAGGCTCCGATATACACAGTTGAATTACATAACGAATCAATCATTAGGGGTTTTACTGCAGGGACTAAGTCTGGTGGTAATGCCGAGGCTGTTCGTGGACAGCATGGAAATATGCTTGTATTCGATGAAGCAGATTATCTGAGTTCTGGAGATATGGATGCTGCCCTAAGCATTATTACGAACTATCCAAATGCAACAGTTTGGATGAGTTCTACTCCGTCTGGTAAGCGAGAACGTTTTTATCAGACATGCAGTAGCAGAATTTTCAAGGAATATCACTACACATCTCAAGTTAACCCTATGTGGAATGATGAGCTTGAGCATTTGTTCAGAGAACAATTAACTGAGATTGGTTACGATCATGAGATCCTTGCCAACTTTGGTGAACAAGAACAAGGTGTTTTTCAAAATAATTATATCCAAGCAGCAAAACAAAGATACGAGTACGGAGATTTACCTTATAAAAATACCTGGACCTATACAATAGGTGTTGATTGGAATGATATTGGAAACGGCACTACCATTTCTGTTCTTGGATTTAATCCAGCAGAAAATATATTTTATGTAGTGGACAGGGCTGTTGTCTCAAGGGATGGCTGGACTCAATTAAGTGCCTGCCACAAGATTGCAGAATACAACCGATTGTGGAGACCTATTGTGATATATATTGATGCTGGTTTCGGAGGAACACAATATGAGGTTTTGAGAAAGTATGGTTTTGATTCTCTAAGTGATCCATCAAAGGGACCTACTCATCCAGATTCTCGACTTAGAGATATAGTTAAAAAATATGATTTTGGTAGTAAGGTTGACGTACACGATTTATTTACTAAAAGATTAACTAGTAAACCTGCAAAACCGTTTCTTATTGAGAGTACGGTTCGTAGATTTGAATCTAACGATATTCGTTTTCCACAAAGTGACGAGAAGCTAGAAGCCCAATTGCAAGGATACATTATCGATAGGATCACTCCTACGGGAGTTCCTGTTTATAAGGCGGGAGATGAATCTGCTGGAGACCATGCTCTAGACGCATTGATGCTATCTGTGTTAGGGTTTACTCTTGAAGTCACTCCACTGGGAAAACCAAAGTATGATACAGGAATCGCTTTTTCTGGAAAATTTGGACAAGGGCTGGATGCTTTAATCCATGAAGGGGATACAGTTGTGTATCCAGGAAATAGAAAAGAAAAATTGCAAGAAGAAAAAGAGGGTCATAGACCTGCAACGGGAAGGGATTCTATAGTAAATAAACAAACTTCACTATTGGGAACTCAAGGTTCTTTGCCTGCATCGAATACCCACAAAGGAAAAGAAAGTGTTGGTCTGTGGGCTTGGCAAGGATTTGGTCATGATGCTCCAAAACCAAGAGTTAGAACTCTTGGTGAAGCAGAAGGTGACGCCAGGAAGAGAACAGGTTTGAGACCGAAACTATCCAACAAGCCTGTTAGAAAAAAAATATAATTATTTTTGGGAGTTAAAATGACATTTACAGTAAAAAAAATAGATTCAACTACACCGCTTAGTACTGAAGGTACTTTTACAAATCCCCTGTGTTTCACTTTTGATGGAATAGTTGGGGGAAGTAAGCGAGCGCAGCTTTTAGTTGAAAATTCAGGATCCAGCGATGAGAGTAGTCTTCAAGTGCAAACCATAAATAATACTGAACTAAACGGATTAACTATGGAATTCAGTCTAGATGGTGATAGCTGGCAGTCGCAGCTTTCTCTTCCGACTATCGAAGCGGGAGAATCTCTAACCTTCTGGATGAAGGTTGATATTCCAGCAGGTCAGTCAATACAGTCCCTACAAGGGGCAAAATTACAGGTAGCTTGATGAGCAATAAATTAGATTACGAAACTAGAGATTTATTGGAGTATCGCCCAGATATCCAATTTATTGAACCAGAGGTTCAGAGTGAGCAACCACCAGAGGAGTTGTACAAAACTCATATAGATCCTCAGACCCCCGTGCTTGTGGCAAAGGGAACTCAAAAATTTGCAGAAAATATAGAGAAAATTGCAGAGTCTGTTCAGGAAGAAGCAGATAAATTATCTAAAGGTTTCTGTATTACCTTGGATAGAAAAAGAGATTACACTGCCATCATGGCAATGAGAAGACATTATCCAGATGATGATCCTTTTAAAGTTTGCTATGAACAGTACAAGCAATGCAAAGAACATTTGAGAGAAATTGCAAATGGAACTGCAGGAAAAATGCTAACAGCAGTATCAGAAGAAACGATTAAAAAAGAAAAAGCAGCGATAGGGAAAGCCTTTGGTGGAGGCTCTACAAATAGAGATTTGAGTGCAATCTTTGAGAGCATTGGTCCGAGAAGTGATATGCGACCCTCCAAGGACTTGCTGGAGCCCTTGGATATAGAAGAATTTCAAGATCTGGCCTTAAGGCAATTGGCCAATATGCTATGGAAAAAGTTTATCAAGCCGGTAATCCCCTTGCCACCAGGAATCTCTTTCTTGCCAGATGAGATCGCTCCTATGCCTAAGGGGGCAATTACTCCTGATCAGATGATGGGGAAGAAATAGGATGGAGTCTTTTGGACCTACATATACTGCAGACTGTCAGGTTATAGTCAAGGCCTTTGAGAAGGCAGCTATTTATTCTACAGATCCAAGATCTGTATATTCAATGACTACTCCGATCATAAGCAAGATTAGGTCTGATGCTAGAAATGCTCAAGATCAATTCCAGGGACAATTCGATTTTTCAGATAGTTTAGAAAGGGAAAAGATTCCACAGAATGAGGGAATGAATAAAATAACAAATAGTTATGATAATTCAAATGCCTTTGATTTAGCCACTCTCAATTCTGAGGAGAGGGATTATTTTCAAAACCTAGCTAACTCAGCAAGCAATAATATCTCGAATAATCCAACAGACAAATCCCAAGACACAGAAGGAACAAACAGGATTGCTGATTTTCTGTATGGGAAAGAAGGCCAAGAAGGAAACAGCACCCAAGACTGGATGAGTGATTGCATTCCTTGTGAAAATAGGATAAGGGCTGCCGGTGAATTTGTTAAAGAGTTCTTTACAGGAGACGGAACAAATGCTGTTGATCAGTGGTTAGAGCTACAAAAGCAACATCTATTTGGAGCTGTTCAGAAGTTAAAATCCATACTTGATATGTTTAGGAAGCAGGGAAGCGATGCCCTGCATAGTATCTGTGCGTTTTTTGATCAGTTTAATACTTTCAGATGTCCTTCAGACATCCTTGTAATGATTAAAGCTCTATCTGGTCTATTATTTAAAATTTCGATTGATCTCCTTGGAGACTTTAATTTTATAGCAGATTTAGTTGCTGCACTGATTACTCCCATTCTAAGTACGGTTGTGCAATTATTGAAGAATCTTATCCTAGCTATAGTTGATCCTATCTGGTGTATTATTGACAGCTTGCAACAGCACATGATGGTAGCAGTGCAAGCAGGTTCAGAGTTGACGGAATTTGCTGAAGACGTTACTGGTCGAGCTGGACTTGGTATAGGAATGAGTGCAGCAGATAGGCTTCCGAGAGACCCTTCGAATGTTAATAAAGACTGGAGCACTATGGATAAAGTTGAAGCGGCTTTAAGTAATGCAACTCCAGAATACGAAGAAGCTACAATTATGAGAAAGAAACACCCCTGGGCTCCAGATATGTCCATGGAAGTTCCAAAGGTTAAAAGTCGAACAGATGATAGGATTTCTCTTTTTGAACACAAAGCAAAATCAGAAAATGATTGGACTTATGCTTACTTTCTTGAACTGGATCAGAAAAAAGCAGTTATGGATGAGCTTATTCAGCAAGGTTCGTTAACTGAAGATGATGCGGAATATAAGGCAGTTAAAAAAGAATGGAATGATGCAGATCTCAGAAGGCACATGAAGAAGACTCAAGATATTATTGATGCCTCAGAAGAACTTCAGCAAAAAGCAGATAGCTTTATACGTGTAACGATAGAAAATCTTATGGAGTTTTGCTTGTGGATAGAGAATTTGTTTAGAGATACCATCCTTGAATTTGGCAAGTTGGTAGGGGATTCTTTCACTATGGAAATGGGATTTTTAAATAAGTCAGGTCAGAAGCTTACAGCGATACAATCCATACTACTTTTAAGTACCTTGTTGAAATGGGATGGAAAATGTGACAATGAAGAGAAATTACAAGAATTGTTAACTGAAGTTTATGGATACGGTTCAAAAACAGTTATCAAGTCAGAAGATGGAAAGATAAAGATTGTAGATGAGGAAACGGGTCAATTTGCCGGACCAATTGCAAAGTGGACTGCTCTCGATATAGGGGAAACGGGAGACATGAAAATGGATACAGCTCTCTCTTCTTTACAAGAAAAGTTTACATCTCCCACAGAGATGGTATTTTCTTGTAATAAATCAACATCTTCCGATGTAAGCACTGCTCAAGTTAATCAGTGGATCCAGGAACTACAAAACACAACGACATAAAAGGGGTTTTTCATGAAAATATTTGGAATAGAATTTAAATCAAAAAAAGAAGAAGTGCAAGTTGAAGTCATTGAGGACAAGGTTCCTGAAGTAAAGGCGATCATTCCTGTAAGTAAAAGACCTGCGATTGTTCCTCCTGTTCGAGATCCTGCACTTTCGTATTATTCAAATACGGGAATATCAAGAAGAAGTACTTTCCAATTACCAGAATATGACCTTGCTGAAATTGGAAGAGTTGAAGATGTTGAGAGTTTCGTTCGACAAGCTTTTGATAAGAAGGTTGCTCTTATGTTTAAAGAGGGATGGGATTTTATTGGAAAAAATCCAAAAACTTTGAAATATGTTCAGATGAGATTTGATCAGATTTCTCAAGCCTCAAACCTATCTACTGCTGTTTTGTTTCGAAATGTTGGTTCTTCCTTGATTAGAAAATCGAATTGTTTTGTTGTTAAAGTTAGGAAGCTAGAAGCCTCAGGTGGAAAGGTCCGAACTGCCGCAGGAAAGAAAACTCCACTCCTTCCAGTTGCTGGCTATTTTGTAGCTCCTGCAGAAACGATGGAGTATAGAGTTTCTGGAAATAGGGTTTCAAAGTGGCGTCAAAGAATGCCGGATGGGACAAAGAAAGAATACAACATTAGCAATGTTGTGCATTTCCGTATGGATAGCAAAGAAGGTTTTGTATTTGGAACCCCAACTATTGTTCCTGTTCTTGATGATATTCGTGCCTTGAGAAAGATTGAAGAAAATATTGAACTTCTGGTTTATCAACATTTATTTCCTTTGTTCCAATATAAAGTTGGAACTCCTGAGGCTCCAGCAGGAATTACAGAAACAGGACAAAGAGAGATAGATGTCGTAAGACAGGAGATTCAGTATATGCCGTCCGAAGGTGGAATCGTAACTCCTGAACGTCACGAGATTTCAACTATTGGAGCTGAAGGTAGAGCACTCAGAGCAGAGGCGTATTTGGAGTATTTCAAAAAGAGAGTTATTAGTGGTCTTGGAATCTCTGCTGTAGATCTTGGTGAAGGTTCAACTTCAAACAGATCGACTGCAGACAACATGTCTCGTAACCTCATTGATTCAGTTAAGAACATACAGCAGGTTATGGAATCTTTGATTAATCAATATATCATTAATGAGCTTTTATTAGAATCTACTTTTGGAGATGAGGTTCTTGATGAAGAGAATATCGTTAAATTAAAATTTAAAGAAATTGATATTGATGCCCAAATCAAAAAAGAAACCCATATGGCTGATCAATTTAGTAAGGATATGATTACTCATGATGAAGGTCGTAGACGTATGGGTTATGAACCTCTAGTTATCCCAACTCCTCAGGAAATTGATAACGAGCAGGATCTTGCAGAGAATTTTCCTGAATGGCACAAGACTCGTTGGAAGATGTTCCAGATGCCAACACTGTTGATTCAGGCACTTGATGAGCCGTTTTCTCCAGTGGCAAAAGCTCTAGCAAAAGATAACTCTGTCAGTATGACTTCCGGAGATTTTAGTCAGGCAAGCAGCGAAAAGCAAACAAAAGAGTTGGAGCTTGTTAAGGCAAAAAAACCAGACCCGAAGCCAGCTGTGAAAAAGGATGGTTATTTGACTAGCACCTTTATACAAACAAGACAGGATGTTATCTACAGGGTTTCAATGAAAAACAAATTGGAACAAGATTGGATTGCAGCCCTTATCAGAAGTGAGCTGCTCACAAGTGTACAGACTTTACTTTCTGAACAAATGATTGCATATAGAAATGGCTATGGAAAATACGCAAGTGTATACGACCCTATATTTATAGAAAGTGTTATTCCTGCTAGAACATTCTTTAGGGATCGATTAGAGCGTTATATCTATAGGTTGACAGAAGAGATTATTTCTTCTTTAAAAAGAAACGTGACAGAAGGAACACCGCCACAAGAAATGACTGCCAAGACTAGAGCAATTTTTGATTCTTTTGAGTTTAGAACTAGATTCATTGAGGATGTGGAAATTCGAAAAGCATTTAATTTTGGTGAAGTTATTGCACAAAGAGATATTGGAATTCAATCGCTTTATGTGTATAGTGAGAATGGAACATGTGAAATGGGGAATGCACTAAAGGGGAAACAAGTACAATTAGAAAATATAACCCTAGAAGATGTCCCTCCCTTTCACGCAAAGTGTAGCTACACTCTTGTCCAGAATATTTGAAAGAATAAGTTGTATTAAATTTAAAATCGTTGTAAAAACTTGATTCTTTTAGGAAATAAGTCTAATATAGGAAATTGACACCCCTAAAAATATTAGATAAATAAAAATTAGATTAGATAGATTAGATTAAAATTAGAGCCCTTTGTATCGGAGCAATACTCTTATGAGCAATCAAAACTATCTAAAAATCACAGACTTAGTGAGATTTTCACTAATTGATCAAAGTCTAATTAGTGTGCGTGATGATTTTCATAATACCCCAAATTTGGAAAATGCCAAGAATCTCAAGAGAGATAATTTGGGAAGTTTACTGTCTCTAGGCCAAACAAATCCGCTAAGACAAGGCTTGCAGGTAAGAATTGCTGCAACCCATGCTGGTATAATTACCAGAAATAATGGATTTTATTTGCCTGACAGTATGAAAAAAGGAGCCACTTCTTTTACCGATGGTTATCCCAAACCAGTTTTACTTCATCATGAGGATCATAAAGATCCAGTTGGAAGGATTGTAGCTGCTAGCTATAAGGACACTTCACATGGTGTAGGAGAACATTACAATGGGATGCTTGTAAAAAACAAGTACGGAGAAGAAGTAGGAACTATCACAGACACCCTTATAAATGATTTTGTAAACAACCGAATGCCTTTTGGCATGCAAGTCGATATTGTATCAAGCATGTTTACCGATAGCCTTCTTTCTGATAATACTTATCGGGGATTAGGTCACATAGAATTAGTGGCTAATATTACAGATAAAAATGCAGTTGAAAAACTATTAGACGGTCGA
>CEPX01055306.1_pt1 | contig 16670 bp, 21 predicted proteins | sample 361361 | NCBI WGS metagenome assembly CEPX01 (sample SAMEA2619974, study PRJEB7988) | marine metagenome | biome: marine biome (ENVO:00000447); feature: mesopelagic zone (ENVO:00000213) & marine oxygen minimum zone (ENVO:01000065); material: "saline water (ENVO:00002010), including plankton...
AGCCATAGGGCCTTCAGAAATCGTATCCATAGGAGACGAAAAAATGGGCAATGACAATCGCAAATCATTGCCTAGGTCCGACGAAATATCTATCTCGCTTCTAGAGCGAATACTTGAATACTGCGGTACCAGCAAAACATCATCATATGACACACATCCTTTATTCATTATTCTATCTCTGCTGTCTTCCCACGCTTTGACCGACCGTTTTCGGATGTTTGAAACATCGTGGAAGGCGGATCCGCCTCCTTCTCCTCTACAGCTGATGCACTAGAAGCTGCAGGCTCGGAAACCGTCTGCTCCGGAGCAAAATACTTTTGCAGGGCGATCATTGCATCTTCATTTTCTGATAGGATTCTTGTGTGTTTGATAATTTCTTCAACTAATGTTGAATGATCGGGCACCATGGTTGGATTGTTAAGCAGCACGTCAATTACTGCTAGCGATTCCATTGCTTTTCCGCGCAATTGTGTAATTGCGGCATTGTATAGTTTAATGTTCATTTATTTCTCCTTTTCGATAAAATCTTCGATGTCTTTTTGAACATACCACGACTTTTTGTTGCGCTTTTTGGGCTCCTCAATAAGTCGAATCTTTGGTTGATTTGTACCTGCCTTGATTAAAGCAATAGTAGGCACTCCTTTAAATTTCATAACTTTTTGTACGGCAGGATAATCTTCTATGTTGAAAGCGAAAAAATGAATATCTTCATGATTTGCAGCCACTTCTTCATATACGTCTTGTAAATTTTTACAGTAATGACATGTGTTAGAATAAAATTTAATCATACATGTCGCTTCATCATTAACAGCGCCTCCAAGAATTTTTTGGAGTGATCGTTTAGACAGCCTTAGCACATTCATTTATTGCCTCCTCAACTTTCTTAAGACAGTCTGGGCAAAATAGCCTTACTGTCTCGCCTCTCACCACTACTCTCCAAGAAAATACCATATCTCTGTTTCTTTTGTCAAAAGAATTTTGACACGCATTGCATTTTTCTGGGAGTTCTCCAAACATGTGAACTTTATCAGCCATCAACTGTTTGGGATCGTTCTTTTTTCTGTTTCTGTCTGCGGCTCGTCGTTGCTTACGGTTCATCGGGCGTTAATTACCCCGACATAAGGAAAGAGTCCATCATCTTGCTTAAAAATAACAACTGCGGACGGAAAGGGCGCACTATTTTCCCCGTTACCAAACTTGAGCCTTCCCTTGACAAAATAAATGGAGTGAGATTTCATTACATAATCATGCCAGTACCGCGTATCAGTTCGCGCAGGAATAAGGGCCACCACCGTTGTGTTGTCTTTCTGTCCCTCTTCATGCGCCTTTTTAATCCAATGTTTTATAACACGACCGTAAGGAGGATTCATAAAAACATTATTACCACTCCAGTCTTGCTCAAGTCCATTGTCCTTTTCGGTAAAACGATTCTTCACTTTATAATTTGAACTATTCGCACAAGGATCTAATGTAAATTTACCAAACTGTTCTTCAAGCTGGTCAAAAAAGTGCTGCGGGGTGGCCCATTCTAGGGATTTCGAACTAAACATGGTTTCTTGTGTATTTTTATCCATCGGTACTCCCTAAAGCGCCTACGCCTCTTGTGCTCATAGTGATAGGATATCTATATAGCTCTCCATCACGTCGCTCAATTGCTCTAAAATGTATCACAGGGATTAAAACTACCTGTGCAATTTTTGTTCCAGCTTCGATTGTTTGTGGAATATTGCCAACGTTGTGTAAGTTGATGAATACCTCTCCATCGTAGCCAGAATCAATTACGCATGCTCCCACAAGGAGGCTACGTTTTGCAGCCACACTTGAACGATTTTTTACCTCAAGCATGTAACCATGTGGAACGCCAAACCTTAATCCTGTGGGAAGAACTTTGCTTTCTCCAGGTGATAGTGAAACTGCTCGGTGCAATTCACTTGGTGGTGGTGAATAGTATACATCCAACCCAGCGTCCGATGGGTTTGCACGTGTCGGAGCATTAGCGATTGGGTGAGACAAAGAATACTCAAGTATCACTTCCATTCTCCTCTTCTCCGGTCAAGAGCCGAAAATTATCAGTGATCTCATCAATGTTAAACTTGCCCTTATATAATCGATACGCTTTAACTGCTGCTCGAATCTCATCTGTACTCAGCCATCCGTTCTCACGAAACTCCTTGCGCAAGTCTCGCTTTTGTTCCTTGTATGGTTCCATTGCTTCTTCAATGGCGTTTAGTGAACGAACGTATTCTTTCACATAACGTTTCTTTTCTTCGTGTGTGTTGGCCATTAAGCCCTCCTTTCATTATTAATATAACAAATTCTTTGCACTATGTCAAGAATTTTTATTAGTAATTTTATTTAAAGTTAAATTCAATCTTTGCACTAATCTTTAATTCTGGAACATGTCCATGGTTTACTATTTTATGTCGTTTTGCTTCTTCCAAGTCCAGGTACCAATCGGCATGTCCTTTTTCGTGAATAAGATCTAAAAAATAATCTTCGTGATGTCCGCAATTCTTCGACATCATTCTAAAAACTTTCTTATTCAGCCTTTCGGCTTCCTTGGCATCTGCTTTAAGCTCTTCAATTTTTCCTTCCATCATTGAACTAACGTCATGGATCATAAATGTAGCATCTGGGTCCATATATCGGTGTCCTTCGGCACCAAAAGTAAAAAGAATAGCACCACAAGACATGGCTTTACCTTGTGCAATGGTGGCCACGGGAATTTTTGAATGTTTAATGTCAGATATCATAGACATAAGGCTGTATACTTGTCCACCGTAACTGTCGATGATGACCGGCACAATTGGTTGGCCGCTGTTTTGAGCCTTGTTCATTTTAATGCAAAATTCATTAGCCGCACTTTCATCAAATTTCTTAACCCGAATAATAACTGGCAAATCATCGATGAACTCCTTTTCTTTAAAAAGGGGGCTAAAGTGTTTTATTACTCTCATGTGTTTATCCTAACAGTCTAAACGTTTTTCCAACTGCATATGTAGAAAATCCCCACTGCTCATCATATTTCAGGCGCGCCATGTAAGGTCTATTTAAGTAAATACGATCTTTATCCGGCTTAATTCCCCAACACCTAATCTTTGTTTGCTGATTGTTGCTATCGATTGTCTCTACAATCCAATATAGTTTGCCATTCTTCGTCTTCTTTTCAACGATTTTACGCGGGATGAACCAGCATAAAAAAAGATCGGGATCGAATTCAGAAATTGGAGGTACTCCCTTTTCGTGCAATTCTTCAATTGCATGTGGACCGATCACCAAATTGATAGGAAACACTCCAGTTAGATCAGTCTTAAATTGAATTATCTCTTCTTCAGAAAAATCGCCTTCAGGCCTAAATGTTTCAATGTTTTCATTCAAACGCTTAAGGCTCTTTGGGCGGTCAACAACACATGCTGACCAGAAATGCTTACGACCCGAAAACCTGTCGTCTACCATATTATCTAGGGCCCCTCCGCGACACAGGGCATCCAGAGATTTCTTGTTTAGTTTACTGTACACAATATCTTCTCGAAACAAAAGATCCTCTGCATTAGCAAACGGTCTGTTGTTGAGAATCTGTTCAATAGCTGACTTTCCCAAACCCTTAATTGAAGTGAGAGGTTGAATCATGGTTTTGCCATCTTCGCTGATTTCCCACACAACACCTGATTTATTAATGTCGAGTGGCGCAATCTTGAATCCAAAATGCTTTGCAATGTTGATTGCCTTTTCTTTTCGAGTCTCAGGTTCTTTATCCAAGAATGCTGCCATCCACTCTGCGGGATAGTATGTCCACAGCCATGCACATTGATATGAAATCATGCTGTATGAAACTGCGTGTGATTTGTTGAAACCATAACCAGAGAAAAATTCGAACTTGTTCCATAGTCCAATTGCAGCATCTTTATCGATACCTTTCGCTACGCAACCATCAACAAATTTACATCTCAGCTTGATTTTGTGTCTTGCAACTTCTCCGGTACCCTTCTTTGTTAAAAGCTTACGAAGCTTATTGCCTTCGTCCAAGGTTAATCCACCAAGCTTATGAGCAAGCAGTGCAATCTGTTCCTGAAAGATGAGGAAACCAAATGTTTCTTCTGTAATCTCTCGTGCTTCATCTGAAAGATATGTGATGCGTTGCGGATGACCCATAGCTTCAATATACTCTTCATGCACATTGGCCGACAAAGGACCAGGACGATAAATAGATGTGACTGCTGACATGTCAATGATGTTGTTTGGTTTCATGCGCTTACAAAAGTTCTGGGCGCCCGTTTCAGTGAATTGAAAGATACCGGCCCACTTGCCCTTGTGGAAAGTGTTCTTGTAAACTTTCTCGTCGTCTAGATTTATTGCATCTGGATGAATTGTTTCGTCGTAATACTTCTTAATATCATTAAATGTTGGATTCTCGATTCCGTGATGACGATGCAAGATGTGCTCGATGCATCCTTCCATCATCTTCAATGTTGACAGCCCAAGTAAATCAAACTTGATAAATCCCATCGGCTCAAGATGTCGAACATTCTGACCTTCAGACCAGGGAGTCTGTCGGACACCGCCGGAATTAATCAAAGGCATACTTCTATCTAGATTCTCAGCAATCACTACTCCGCCTGCATGGCGAGAGCAAGAACGAACTTGCCCTACAAGCCCTTCAACGTGCGCTTTGACAGCAGGATTCTTCGTGAGATATGCCTGGAGGGAAGGGGAAAATTCCATCACCTCTTCCCATGTTGGCGCGTAAATACCAGCCTTGATGCCGTGCTTCTTTTTAGCAACAGGTGTGGCTTCGCGCATCATCACGCTAGTAACAGTATTCGCTTCGGTGAAGGGAATACCATACAGCTTTGAAATGTCTTTGATAAGCGACCGAAGTTGGAGCGTATTCCAATTAGAGATGGGCGCTACAGTGTCCTCACCCCACATTTCAACAAGCTTCTCTTTCAAAAGCATGCTATCTGATACATCATAATCGATATCAGGATAGTCTGTTGCATCCGAACGAAGGAAGCGAGAGAATAGAAGTCCATATTTAATCGGATCAATCTGTGTAATGCCAAGTGCATATGCCACAAGCGAACCAGCGGCAGAACCTCGACCGGGCCCTGCTAGCATCATGCTATTGGCTACGTCCGCAATTGCTTTCATCGTCAGGAAATACTTGGAAAATCCTCGATCATCGATGACATCTAATTCATGGGTGAGACGATCAAGATATATTTGATCAGCGTGCAGTCCTTTTTCTCGCAACCCTTCAAGTGAAAGGTTTACTAGGGCCTGTGTGTCTGTAAATCCTGCCGGCACTACGAACGACGGAAGCCGTACCGTGTTGTCTGGGAAGAAGCTGTCGATGCGTTGGTGTGCAATGGTATAAGTTTCCTCGATAGAGGCCAATACTAGATCATCATCGTAATCATAATCCTTAGAATACTCTCTGTAGGATTCCCACATCTGATTGCCATTCTTTGGATAAAGTTCGTAACCAATTTCATCAACACCATCGGGCAAGTCACTATCCTCCGCCCAGGAAGGAGCGCCTTTGCCAAGCCAACCAAGACGCTTGTAAAGCTCTCTGTCCTTCCAAGCGTCAGGGTTGGGGTAATGGCTATCGGCTGTAGAAATCAGTCCAACGCCAAACTCTTTGGCCACTGTAATAATGTGTTGGTTCAGTGCGTGCTGTTCGGGAATGTTGTTCCATTGAAGTTCGCCATACCATCGGTCGCCAAAGATATCTACCATTTGACGTGTGCTTTCGCGCATCGCATCGAGAACAGCTTCGTCTCCTTGGTCGCGATTCTCCCAATAATTTCCAGCATATACGCCTCCCAAACATGCGGACGTGGCAATGATGCCTTCGCCGTACTTCTTCAACAGGGCATAATCTACTCGCGGGTAACGGTAATAATTCTCAGGTTGGTATGACTCAGAGATTAGCTTGAACAGGTTGTTTAATCCTGTTTGGTTTTGTGCGAGGAGAACCAGATGTCGGCGGCGTCGGAGCAATCCTTGCAGCTTCTTGCTATCTCCTTCGTCTTCGACGGTTGCGCCTGACTGTCCCTCTTTCTTGATGGAGCGAGCCTTCTTCTTATCTTCCATGGCTTTTGTATATTCTTCACGCCACTCGTCTAACGATGGTAGAAAATAAGCCTCACATCCAAAAATAGGTTTAAACTCTTTTCCTTCTGCGTGCATCTTTTTGGCATGCAGAACTTGATACGCTAAACCGTTCATGTTTCCATGATCAGTTAACGCTAGTGCATCGCTCCCGTTCTCATATGCAAAATCCATATGCGTCTGGGGATACCCGATAGCATCAAAAATAGATCCTGCTACGCTGTGTGCGTGTAGGCCCACAAATTTAATTTCAGACTGTTTGTCTTCCAAAGCTCACTCCCTTTTTTTTAGCTCTATAGTAATAATTTAGCATGAATGTGGGGTTTTGTCAACCCTTCATACGGTTTTTCAATAATATTTTTTGATCCCAAAAAAGATTTGTATTCCTCCCATCTCGATAGATCATAAAACCAATCTATCTCTTTTTTTACAGCATTCTGTTCTTCTACTTCTTCAAAGATTGTCTTGAATTTGAAGTTCTTCGCTGACCACCTTTTTTCCAGTGGTAATTTTTGGGACGGGTATTTGTCTCCCTCTAATGGTGGCAAAAACTCCCGAGTTGTTAGTTTGTTTACCTTTCTTCTGCATTTTATAAAGTCTTCTCCTTTCATTGTGAAAGATAATGGTAAATTATCCTTCACGGTTTGTCCATTGTGTGTCAAAAAGAAATTAATCTTTCTATCTGAGATCTGGCGCCGGTGGCTACGAATGGAATAAATATCATAAGCACTCATTGGAAATGAAATAAAATATTTTTCTGGCACAAGCCATTTTGATATTTTATTAGCTACCCACCACGCTGAATTCACTCCATGCAAAACTGACCACCCATATGAATCGCGCCGATCACGATCTTGTTCACTAATCGGAACATAATAAATAGGTACTTCTTTTCGTACATTCTTATAAAACTTAGTCATGGTTCGCTTATAATAAACTGGATCATAAACCCATTCTCCTACACTCTTGCGCACAATTGGCGCCAAGTCTTGGTTGGCCACAATCCAAATTGTTTGACAGCCAGCCATCGCACATTCAAACACAGATTTTTGAATAGCAGTAAAGCCTGCATTCACTGGCAGCATACATGAAGGTACATCCAAAGCATGTTCTGTTTCCAGATTAGCTAGGGGAATAACGCCTGCAACGTGTACATGCCAATTCACAGTTCTCTCAAAAATCCACCGTATCCCATACAAGCCAACGATAAATCTTTGAATAGATCTTGCTCTTTAAGTCTTGGTATTTCGATACTTTTTTGCTTCCCTGCCGGCGTTGCCGCCGTTCTTCTGCTTCTTCTTTTGACATGTGCTGTTCTAAATCGATAATATTTTGGGTTTCCATTGGGTCCATAGCCATTAAATTTTCCTTTCATTCCTCGTTTTTCCATTTCATGGATCATTTTGAATCGGGCCATCGTCTCTGAAAAATCAAAGTCCAATAGCTGCTCTTCGGTTAAGTGTGATACCACACAAGCGTCCTTAACAGGACTATTCCCATCAATTCTGTCAGAAGGGTAGAACCATATGTGTTTAACGAAATCATCATCAGTTTCAATGAAGTCAATTTCATGCTTACCTCCTCGATTGAATGATATCCAATCATAACATATATATTCGCCTGTGTCAATAGCTGGATTGTCTAAAAGTTTATAACAATTCTTATCACCAAAGTAATAAGAATGCTCAAACTTAATTTCTGCTATTCTAGAATATTCATCCGAACAAACCAAAGTCTCTCCATCATATCTCATAGATTTACAAAGATTGGCTAAGGGAGTTTTACCACGAATGGACAACATAAACATCAGCCTTTCCCAAAGTAATTCTTTGGGCAGCCCTACTATTTTATTTCCTTCAAAGGTTTTTAAAACTTTTTCTGTATTCTGAAGATTCAAAAAAGACAAATCAATATCAGGCGCCATATGGTCAAATCTAAATGGCCGGCATACTTCTGAGAAAATCACCGGCAAGTCATTTCCAAAAGCAAACATGAGCGCTGAAAGCGAACTACCTATCACTATTTTATCATATTGAAGTGTTATCTTTCTATCTCATCAATTAATGCTTTAATGTCTAAACCAGCACAATCAATTTTTCGTTTGCTACAATGATAATGACTCACAATACCAGCAAACTTGCCATATACTACATCTTGAATATACTTTGTTTCTGTTTTTTCAAACTGACTAAGGGGCGTTTTCAGTTCCACATTTGTGACTGATTCCACAGCCTCCCACAAGGCCTTCGCAGCCTCAAGTTGTACGGGATAAAATCCCAAAAATGGATCCAATTGGCTACCATGAACCCACGCGCCATCGACTACAGGACGCTCTCCGTGCCCGTTTCTTTTATACCAATTTTGATACTTAGGGTAATAAGCGTTTGTAATTTCTACTCCGACAGAAGCGCGATTAACGCGACTAGTTCCGGCATGCCATGCGCCATGCTGCATATCCATTGTTTGATAAATCGTGCCATCGTTGTCAATCAGAAAGTGAACTGAAATGCCGCGTCTATTTAAAACATCGTTGCAACTACGAGAGTTTAGGCATACGTCCCAGTGATTGACAAACAAACGAATGCTTCTTTTTGGTCGGGCGCTGTAATCATAATAATTACCTGCCTTTGCTGAAAGTCCGTCCTTTTCTGACCAAAGCACCACCTTGTCCCATTTGATAGGTACGAAAGTACTATTATAAACAAGATAACTTGAATATTGCATTGGGTAGGGTTTATGCTCGTCTATGTTTTCTTGTCTTGATGTCCAAATACGACGATATGTCGAGGGCCCACACAATCCATCTGCTGTTAATCCGTGTGCTTTTTGCCACTTCTTAATTTCTCTGACTAGCTTCTCATCAAAATATCTTTCCCCAAACCAAGACGGTTCCCAGCCCAATTGCGTAGCGGACGCTTGGTTGTAAAAATCTTTATCCATTATTTATGTTTCCTTTAAATAATTCCTATAACATAATTATCAAGGATTACATTAAACTTCTCTTTACTTGTTGTAATTTCTTCAATCATACTTCTATTGACGATAATCTGGCAATTCTTATTAAGCAATTCAGAAAAGCGCACGTCCGTAGCCCATGCCAGTACTGCGGTTACTATGTGATCATCCTTTTTTGGCTCATAATCTTCTGGTAGAACGATACCTGACGAGCGTTCAATAGGTTTTTCATCAGGAATCTCAATCTGAATATAGCGATTCACCGGTCTAAACATCTCCTACCTCTTTTCTTAAAATGTTTTCTTGTATCTTATATTCTTCTCTTGTCAAAAAGATATCTTCATTACAATCACATCTCTTACAATACATGGATACGCAAATATTGTCTCCACTAGTGGCGCGAATTCGGCCGCTAGGGCTCCAGTTACATTCATTTATATTTCGCTTCTTACATATTGCTTTCTTTCTTTTATCATCCAACAAATAGTTAAAGTTCATTTTTACCTCTTATAATGTACAAGATTCGCCATCGCAGAATTTAGTACCAGTACCTTGTTCTTCGATATCAAATCTTTGAATGGGAGTAATACGTTTCATTTCTGCTTTATATTCTTCCTGTGTGATTGGCTCGTAAGGAGCCTGGACATAACCAGTTTCTTCATATTTCAAAAAAGAAACAGCTTTCAATCTAGTTTCATACATTTCTAATGCATACTTTAGTTGTGTTGCTTCCTCTGGTTTGAAAGTTACTGTTACAGAAACTGAATTATCTGCCCAATAATATTGATATTGGGCCGCAATCTCAAGTTGCTCCCACATGCTAACATCTTTTTTACCTTTCATGAAATAAGGTTCATGAATTGGAAATTCCACAACAGCAGTATTAGGAGAATATTGATCATCCTCAATAGTATAACCTGCTTCTCGCAATGTGTCAAGTAATTGTGAATTTTTTGAAAATCTAATTCGTCTGATGTAGTACTCGCTTTCTGGAAAGTGAATACCCGGCGTTGAGCCGTTCAATAGCGATACAGTACCAGAAGGTTTAATTGAAGTAGTACGCACAGATTTCGGAATGCACAACCAATTAGAATACTCTTCATCTAGTTCGCTGATGTAGCCATATGCCTGGTCACACCAACTATAAATAGTGCGTCGTCCAAACTTATTGAACGCTTGTACAACTCCAGATTGCGACAGTCCAATCCGTCGATTCTTAAGCATTTTTGCGTTTGTCTCTGGCCAATGTGTATTGGAAAGCGTGATGGTCTTGCCATAAAGATATGCTATCTTAAGAGTTTTGCGGTAATCTTCAAAATCATCGTGCTTTGCTGGAAATGTTTCCACCAAGCAGCACAATTCTGCGTCTTCCAATTGCTGCTCGACACAAGGATTAAAGCCAGCAACGTTTATATCATCTAGGCGTTCACCGTCCTTGAATCTTCCACGCTTGCGGGCATTGTCTAGCCAAATATATCCTGGCTCACCATTCTTTTGGCTCTGTTCTGCGTGCCATGTATAGTCCATTCCAACTACAGCATTAAAAGAGTTATTAGAACCCCAACGATGATGATACAACTTCTCTTGATCATTCTTCATCTGGAGGTAATACATATCATCGTACTTTCCCATCGCCAAGGCAGCTGAGCGGCGGACATTTCCAGCCACCACACAGCGACCAATAAGATTTTCAGTATCCACAATGTCTACCGAACTAATTGTTTCACCGATCTTCGGGGAATACAGTTCAACCAGACTTTCATGCAATTCTTTGAGAGGTCCAGGACCACTGGATGTTCCGCCAAAACCATGAATTGGAGCGCCTAATGGTCGAATAGCAGAATAGTCAAATCTGGGAATTTTTTGTCCGAAAAAAAATCCATCCAACAGCATATGAACCGAATTTACCCATCCCTCCCTGGAGTCGTCAATCACATGTACATCATTAGTATACTGTGGCTCATCAATGGTAATGGTCGTGGCGCCTTCCGTATCAAAGCCCACGCCGATACCCACCATGAGTGCGTCCATCATCCACGCGAATAAATAACCGCCCTTGGTGGGAAGATCGCGAGTGGAACGGAAAGCACAATTAAAGAGTCCAGCGGCTGTACGCTCTTCCACAAATTTAGTACCCATCATCCACAGCCCTCGGCCGGGAGGTGTCCATTTCAAATTAAACAATCGATCATAGGCTTCCTTCGCAGTTGCTTGAGCTTTATTATCGATCCACTCCAAGCCCAATAGGAAAACGTGCTGCTTCTGCATGTTAAACATGCCCTCAATAACGCGACGACAAGTTTGCCACCACTCCTCGGTGCCGGTGGATTCAGGATCAAATTCACTTAGACGACGAGCATATGTACGTTTAAATGTTACATATCCTAATGGCCCCCATGGAACTTCCTTAATTTTATATGGTTCGATGAAAGTATCTGATAAACGAAAACGACGAATGTTTTCTAAGGTTCTCATAGTTAATTTCCCTTCTTCCTAAGTTTTGTATATTTTCTTTGTAATAATTCCTTCTGCATCGTGGGGCCTAAAGCAACCGGGTTAAGGGGCACTTTCCCATTCTGCATGTAGGGATTGTTTTTAGGTAGTATTCTAATCTTAACGTTAGAGGTGTCCATGAGAATGGGATAAATTATTCCGTCTGGCCCATTTCTATTCTTCGCAATAAAAATCTTTCCTAAATTCTTTTGTTTGTCTTCAACGGTTCTAGAGACTGAGAAAATAAAATCTGCGACAAAACACTTATTGAAAGCTTCAGAAATTTGCTCCATCGTAATCACTTCTGCATTGAGTCCCGAACGATTGGTTTGAGATGCAGTCCAGATTGGGCAACTAAATTCTGTTGATAAGGATCTTAGCTCCTCATAAATGGATTCTAACTCGTTTCTCTTTTCTTTGCGTACGGTCACTGGTTTTAACAAATCTGCGTAATCAACAATAACCATTCCAGGTTTAATTCCACGCTTTACCAAGCGAGATAAATGTGCGCGAATGGTATTAGTTGAAGCTGATTTTGTTGGATATTCTTTGATGATTAAAGTACCGTCTAAGTTTTTTATTTCTTCATAAATCTCTTCTTTAAAATTAATAATATCAGAAAGTGGGTATCCTGTTAAGCAACTATCATAACGATTTGCAATAACTGTATCTTGTAGTTCTAAGGTGTATTGAACTACCGTCTTTCCTTCTTTTAGGGCCTCTGTACCCAGGTGTACAAGCACCATGGATTTGCCAGTCCCTGTTGGGGCAATTACCACCCCTAATTCACTTTTGCCAAGACCGCCGCCACAAAGATTGTCCATTTCTGTCCATCCCGTTGAAACAGGACATCGATGCTTAGGAACAAATCGTTTTTCAAAGTCAGTTACGTAATCATAACCAAAATTGTTTTCAGATCCTAACTTAAGTGCGTCATTGATTGTTTTAGAAATCTCATCAAAAGAACAGTTCTGTAATAAATTTACAGATTTGAGCATAGCTTCTTTTAAATTCTGTTTACGACAAAAATCTAGAGAAGCCTCTTTAATATAATCTATATCTGTTAATTCTCGGTTGTGAATTTTATGAAAGTACTCTCTTACTTGCTGTTGTACTATTTCATCTTCACTTTCTAATTCTGTACGCAAAATAGTCATGACAGCCTCAACAGATGGGTGTTTATTATATTTTGCTCGATAGGAAATTATCTTATGCACAAATACTCTAAGATATTCTAGCTCTAAAAAGCTAATGTCGAGTACTTCTGTAATTTGATCTGCGAATGGTCGATCTTCAAAAATTAATTGTATCAATCCCTCTTGAAAAGCTTTCCCATACCTTCCAAGATTCGCATTTTCAGCGGTTGCTAACATGTTTGCCCTCTTTATAATGTATTATAACAATCTAATAAAAGAATGTCAATCTTTATTGTCCATATTGCAATTATAGGTAATGCGATTTAAATTGGTCCTAAGATCTTCCCAATTTAATTCTCCAAATCCATCCTCTCTCATCATGCGTATAACTTCAGTTTTATTAAACGTACATTCAAAGCTTTCAATCGCCTCTTTAACTACCATTTTCGACTGAAATGACATTTGAGGGGCGTATAACTGCATCATCATATAATTATGTTCTACGACCCCCTTTCCCTCCACAATATTAGAAAAGAATTTGAGTTTACTGTTGGTTTTCTCACAAAAATCTATAACTTCTTGAATTGTATAAGATTTCTCGGCCGATAAAAAACTAAGTCTTTTTGCAACCGTCGCAAATCCAGCACCTTTAATGCCGGGAAGGTTGTCTGAGGTGTCTCCAATTATGGCTCGCGCCAGGGCCATATTAGTGGGATGAACACCAGTTTGTTCAACAATCCTATTCTTATTCAGAAATTCATTCTTGGTGGGGCGCAGCAAAATTGTTTCATCATCACACAATTGCATAAAATCTTTATCATTGGAAACAATAACTTTTTGCCAGCCTTTATAGTAATCCATTTGTGTAATATAAGCTATCACGTCATCAGCTTCAATTTCTGGAAGAATAGTTTGTACAATTGGCATCTCATTGAAATATTCCATGACGCGACTTTGCTGCCACATCTTATTTTTTAGCTCTTCATCTTCTGTCAGATTGTGAAAGGCGCGATTTAACCTTAAGGGCTTCCTCCCGGCCTTATAATTCTTATCCATACTCTTGCGCTTTTTAGAACCATTTGGTCCATCCCAACATATCACAATCTCGTCTGGCTTTATCTCCCTCACGAGCTTTTGAAGGATCTTGACAAAACCTTTGAGACCTCCGATTGGTTGCCCGTTAAAAGACAACGAGGGATCTACTATGTATGCCCTCAAATATGCATTTAATGCGTCTATAATTAATACTCTCTTCATTTGTTTTTAACCTTAATTGATATTTTCTATGCTCCACACAGGCGCACTAAAGACTTCTCCGCGACAAAAAATCTTGTAAAATTTGACACCAGTAACTTCCTTATCTAGATCCAACACAATTCCTATTTGGTTGGCCCACGGACCTTGATTATATTCAGCCTTCATAATTATTAAATCTCCTCGTTTCATAATTTATAACTTCCCACAGTTCGATCATCAATAGTGTAAACAACCTTCTTAATGCCCACGTGCTTCATGGCAGCATGGCACATTGAACAAGGTTTGCTCATTCGATAGTCTTCTAGCTTTCCCACTCTGGCCACATATATTGTGGCGCCATTAGTAATTGAGCGGTCCAAACCAAGAATAACTCCCAGTTCAGCATGAACAGTGGTTTTGCCGCCATGAGTCTTTTGAAATCTCTTGCCGAAAGAACAAAAATTATCTTTATTATGGGCCGTATTCCGAATCGAGCCGCCCTTAACAAGAACAGCCCCATGGCGATAATCTGGAAAATCTGACTGGATTGCCACTCTTTTGGCCAGATCCATGTATCGATTAATCTTACCTTTGTACTTGTGATATCGATCTGCTGATTGCGTATCGTATTCTGTACACTGCTTGTGCTCAGACAAGAAAACCTCCCAAACGTATATCAATTATACCCGTTTGGGAGGTCGAAGTCAAGTGGTTTTTTAAATTCTTATTCTACTGTAAATCCACTTTCCACGAATCCAATGTCCGTGGACATCGTAATGTCCGGCGCGCCATTTCCATACCCAAGTATAATGAGCATGATGACGATGTGTACGATGCTTTGGTGCGTGAGCTTGAGCATGGGGTGTCGCCTTGGGGCGAGCCTCGTGCTTATGACTCTTCTTTGCTTCGGCTGGATTACTTGCAAGTGCCAGCATAAGAATAAAAGTATTTAACATGTTAAGTTCCTCCTTGGTACTTATAGATTAGACGGATAAGAATTATATTTATTCATTTTTTTGTGGCTTATTTTCTGGCGCCGTTTCTTCTTCCGCCTTCGGCTGATGTACTTCCTCGTTATGAGCGTGGTTGCTCGACAGCACAATTGCCACCACAGCGACTACAACCACCCCTGTCACAATTCCCCCCACAATCACTTGTGTTTTCGTAGGTGGCGCAGGCATTGGTCTGGGCCTGGGGTGAGGTGGTGGGCGTGGCTTGTGGTGGTGACCAGTTGCCACTGATAGAGTTGCTAGCGGCCCGTGCTTTGCCACATCAAATGTGGTCGCAGCCATGGCTGGGTTAGAGCCAATAAGACTCATGAAGATGACTGGAATTAGTCTTTTGAACATTGTCGTTCCTCCTTTTCTAACAATTAGACGAATGAACTCTACATTTTATTCAAATATTTATTCATTTTCTTCATAAAAATCTTTCGCATTTCCGAGTCTTTCGTCAAACTTTCGGACAACTTCTTCGTCCATTAGTTGAAGGATCTTTTCTCTAAATTCTGGATCGGCTCCAATTAATTCACCCCATTTGGAGGGTTGAAACTTCTTTACATAGCCGTCAGGCATTTGCAAAGTATACCAGGCGCCAGCGCTTGTCAAATAATCAGAACTTTTAACAGCATCAAACCAGCTTTCCTCGTCGCGAACACCAATGTCTTGTGTGCCCCACATGATGCGGAAAGCACAGTTTCTACCTTGTGTTCCAAAGCGAGACTTTTCTAACTTGCACTTCACCTCTGAACCAATACGAAATCCCTTATCATCAATAACAAAAGAACTCTTTGACTTCCGACCAGTTAGCCAGATCCGTAAAGAATAAGCATAATGCATAGCCTTTCCACCCGGAGTGGTGTAAGGCGTGACCATTGCAATTTGACGGGCCATGGGCCCTTGTGGAATGTTTGTTTTCAATTGGTTCAGAACCAAAAAAGTAGCTTGCTGATCGGCAATTGGAATAGTCAGCTTTGACATACCCTTTGCCAGAATTCTCGCCTTTACAGCCATCGAAGACTGAGGATTAAAATCGCCCTCAATATCTGAAATGGCCGGTGTTAAGGCTAAAGAGTCCCAGATGAAAACAAGCTTTTCCTCGGTTGCCCCAAGAAGCTCCTCAATCGTCTCCAGAACAAACTCGACAGAGGTTGCTTGGATGTACATTAAACGCTCTAGGTCGCATCCTGAGCGCTTCAAAAAGTCAGGGTCGATAGCAGACTCAGAATCAAAATACACGACAAGCTTGCCCTGTTTCTGGGCGTTTGCTGCGACTTGTGCTGCCATGTATGACTTACCTGTGGACTCCAATCCTGCTAACTCTGTAATCTTTCCAACAGGAATACCAGCTACTTGTCCGCGACAAACAATTGAATCCAACCAGCGCGAGCCGGTAGGAATCCATTCCTTTACTTGCGTCGGATTTGAACCAGTTAAATCATGGGCCACATTTCTGCCAGCCTTCTTGTTAACAAGCTTCATCAGGTCTTGCATGGCTATGCGACCAGCTTTAGTTTTCGTCTTGGCTTTTCTCGCCATTAGTTTCTCCTTTTAAATCTATTGTAACACAGTGCATGCGCTTTGGCAAGTTTGTAATGATAATTTCTGAAGATTTCTTAGAGTTGTTCATCCCATAAGTCCATTGAGCGTCATGGATCTCATAGTCTCGATATAAAGATCTGATTTCTTCGCAGTTGTTATAAGATAAAATCCAATTCTTTCTCTTTCTTAATAT
>CEPX01048411.1_pt1 | contig 16667 bp, 20 predicted proteins | sample 361361 | NCBI WGS metagenome assembly CEPX01 (sample SAMEA2619974, study PRJEB7988) | marine metagenome | biome: marine biome (ENVO:00000447); feature: mesopelagic zone (ENVO:00000213) & marine oxygen minimum zone (ENVO:01000065); material: "saline water (ENVO:00002010), including plankton...
GGTAAGACAAGAACAGAACTCAACGACCAGAAATATAAAAAGTTATTTGAGTTGATTGAAAGATGGGCTTACTACGACAGATTAAGACGAGAAGAATTAAAAGAAGAAGGAAGTAAGCATTGGAACAGCAAAGGAGTTCTTTGGGATGGAGAGGAGTAAAACTCCTCTTTTCTTTTTAATTATATAATTTTAAAATAAGTTATTTAAAGAACAACATCATTCTAATTCTATCTTAAAGCGATAAGATAGGAGTTCAAGCGAGAACATGACAGTCACAACTGTAACCAGTAGTAAGTTCATATCAGACCCAACCATATTAGTAAGGGATTTTCTTAGAGATAATGTTACAGACCCAATCTCCTCAACAAGACAAACTACAAGCAAGTTTGTTATGACATCTTATCCTCAACGACCTGTTCAATATCCAATCATCACAATTCTATCAACTGATTTCAGTTCAACCAATTTAGGTATGAGAAGTACCAACCAACAAATGAGCATTACCTTAGAGATAAGAGTCTGGGGTAGAAATGAAAAAGAAAAAGACGAGATAGCTCAAGAAGTCCATGATGAACTTAGAGGTAATCAATTTCAAACCACAGGTCCATCAGAGGCAAATAATCTTCACAATTTCGATTTAGTAAGTAGCGTCAATGTAGACGAGGATGGTCAGAGGGGAATAAAGTCGAAAGTGATGACCTATAAATGGTTTGCAATATTATAAACAATACATTAGGAGGAAAAAATGGCAAGATATATAGCAGATGCGAATCAAGTCGGATTCTTCTATGAATCAGGAACTTATGCTACTCCAACAGGATTAGCACTGCAGAGTGCAGGTTTAGTTCAAGAGAATTCACTGACAAGTGCAATGAATACATTACCTATAAGATTTACTGGTAATGCTACAAGAGATGTTGGACAACAAGTGAATGTAATGGAAGATTTTGAAGGAACTTTAACTTTCTATCCTCAGGATTGGAAAGGATTGGTCTTTGCTTTGGGAAGTGTTGTATCAGCAGGAAGTAATGAAACTACTGTACCTTATACTCATACAATCAAGGCTCTCAATAGTACAGATACAAATCAATTTACTTCAAAGCCTACTGCATTGAAGCCTTTCATTAGTTTTTCTATTGAAGACTCTCAAACAAACGCAGGAAGTGCAACGACTAATAAGAACTTTGTTAGAACAGCAAAAGGTTGTATGGTTAATACTTGGTCAGTTTCGGCTTCTCAAGGAGAACCAGTTACTTGCGAGATAGGATATACGGCACAAAGTGTAACCCAAACTTCAGGAGTAGCAACTTCATTGACAACAGGAACAGATAGACCTTACTTGTTTGATGACTTAATTGTTAGCAAAGGAGGAACGGCAATGGATACTGTGAGAGAGTTCTCTTTCACAATAAACAATAACTTAGATGCACCTCATTACATTAATGGGAGCAAAGTAGTTAGTGTTCCAATACCGGGAAACAGAGATTACGAAATAAGCATGACAATAGATGCTAACGAAGACGATACAATTCCACTCTACGAGGCGAATCTTTTAGGTGGGAGCGAGTTTAATATGACTGCGAACTTCACTGACGCAAGTGCAGGAGCTGGAAGTAGAGGAATAGTAATGACTTTCAGTGGGTGTAAATTGACCTCAATGGAAAACCCAAGCACTATGGAAGGTGTAGATGAACAGAGTATAACAATTGTACCGAAGACTGTAACAGCAATCGGAAGCGACACAATTGCTTTATATGGACCTTTTACGAATTAGGTCCATATTTATTTTAATATATGGGAGAGATAAACAATGAAGGAAAAGGAATTAGAAATAGGAGAACACAAAATCAAGATAACTGAATTAAGTTGGGATAAACAAATGCAACTTTCAGATGCAGAGAAATTTAGTACACGAACATATATGGAACTTTGTATTATTGAACCAGATGATAAGGCACAACTATTCAAGGAATTAACAAGATATGAAGGAACTCAACTATTGAACAAAATAAATGAACTAAACAAGACTGATGAAGAAATAACAGATTTTCCTCAGCCCAATCAAGAGGAAGAAGACAAAAAAGATACGAAACAGAATACTGGTTAGCTAAGACTTTTGGTTGGAAGTTGGATTACATAAGGAATGAATTAGCCTATAATGATGTTCAACGACTAATCAAAGCAAGTAACAAAGAAATCAGAAAAGAAAACATGGCAAGAAGGAAAGCAAATATGAAATCTAAAAGGAGAAGAAGATAATGGCAATAGCAGATACATTACTCATTAAGATTAAAGCAGATACAGCTGACATTAAAACTAAGTTGAAGACACTTGAGAAAGACTTAGCCAAAGTTGATAAAAATGCTGCAAAAGCTGGTGGTGGCGTGAGTAAGTTGGGGACTTCATTTAAAGGTGCTGCAAAATTAGCAGGGGCATTTGGACTTACAATGGGGGCGATGGAGATGGGAAGATTCATACAAGATGCTACTAAAATGGGTCTGGAAATGGATGGTCTTTCCTCAAGTTTTGAAACATTAACTGATTCTGCAGGAGTTCTTTCTGATAAACTATTAACGGATTTAAGAGAAGCCTCTCAAAATACTATAAGTGACTTTGAATTAATTAAAAATGCTAACAAAGCAATGTTATTAGGGATAGACCCTGAGGCACTTCCTGATTTAATGAAAGCTGCAGAAACTGCTGCTGACTCATTAGGTATAACTGCCACACAAGCGTTTGATGATATTACAACAGGTGTAGGTAGAGCAAGTAAATTAATTTTAGATAACTTAGGAATTGTATTTAGTACTAAGGAGGCTTATGAAATCTATGCTGCAACTCTTGGAAAATCAGCTTCTGAATTAACAGGAGTTGAACAAAAATCAGCTATTTTACTGGCAACCCAAAAAGCACTAAGAGATAATGAAATAAGATTGGCTAAGACAACCTTAACAACTGCCGACCAATTTGCGCAACTAACTACCAGAGTACAAAATGCAAAAGTAGCCTTGGGAGAGGAATTTGCTGAAACAATAGTAGCCTTTGCAGAAATCTTAGGATTAGTAGATAGTAAAACTCGGGATGTAAGTGACGAAATGGTTAATTTCCAAGAAACTCTTAATATGACCGCTCCACTTATAGGGGAACAAACAAATATGACCATAGATTTTGATGCATCGATGGTAAGTTTAAGGCAAGGAGTAGCTAATGCTACTTCGAGCGTATCTTCTTTTAGCATTCAGATGGAAGAAACGATAGAATATATTGACCCAGCTACAGGTGCAGTAACTACTTTTAATAATGCCATGTTTGAATTGAATGAGACAGAACTAAAAGGAAATGAAATAAGAAGTGATGGAAATATTAGACTGGAGAAACAAATAAGTTTAATGCTTCAAAGGATACATACTGCTCAACAATTTGGTCAGGATGTTACAAAAGAAAAAGCTCAGTTAGAGGAACTAATAGCTTCAAGAGGAAAAGAAAGTGCGGTAGTAGCAGGAGTTCTCAAACACCAACATGAAGAAAGACATGGCAAGAAAGCTGCAGTTTTACAAAGTAAAAATGAGTTTGTTCCATCTATACAGGCAGAGGAAGAAGCATTAAAAAAAGAAAGTGCAGAATTAAATATAAGAAATAATGAATTGAATAAAACTGCTCAAGCAATGGCTAACATTACTGCAGTAGGTTTGCAGTTAGAGGCTCACTCTCCTTTTGAATTTACAATTATTCAACATTTAATTAAGGACTTCGGTCAAACAGGGGGAGCAATAGCAATAGCAATAAGACAGGCAGGTGGAGTTCTTCGAGCTCAAGGAGGAATAAGAGTTCCGGGAGCTGGGACAGGAGATAAAGTTCCAGCTATGTTAGAACCGGGAGAATATGTTTTAAATAGAAGGGCTGTAGATGCAATAGGTGTTAGAACTTTAAATAATCTTAATTTTAATACGGCTCCGAGATTCCAAGCAGGTGGGGGAGTTGGAATGGGGGCAGGAACAATTAATGTCTTCATAGATGAATTAAATGGAGGAGATGCTACAAGCATAGCAGAAGCACTTCAAGAACAGCTTCAAGACTTAATCAATACATAATGGTAATTTATAGTAAATTGACTATCGGTGGAACTACCTATACAGATGGAAAAGGTCTTAAAGTAACGAAGAACACAGGAGAAAGCAATTCAGCTTCTAATTTTAAAGTTACTTTTGATAATCAAGATGGTAGATATTCTGATACATTTAGTGTAGGTCAAGAGGTAGTAATATATGCTGACTTAAATACCAATCCAGCTACCACTAAAATATTTACAGGGATATTAGAAAACATCAACTTTAAAGGAACAGATAGGGCAGGTATAAAAGGAGAGAGGTTACAATTAGCAGGTAGGGATTTCTCTGCAAGACTTATGGATGCAACTGTTCAACCAGTAGTTTATCAGAATCAAGAGGTAAGTTTAAGTGTAATAGATATTATCAGCAATAATGTGGTAGATATAACTACTAATAATGTAGATACAACTACTACAACTTTACAATTTATACAATTTACTCAGAAAGATGTGTTTGATGCTTTAAAGCAACTTGCAGAGCTTTCAGGATTTATTTTCTATGTTGATGAGGATAAGGACTTGCATTTTGAAGCTAAGGAAGGAGTATCAACTGGAACTACATTAGATAATACTAATATACGAAAGGCTCAATTCAAGCAATCAAGAAAGCAAATGAGTAATCAAGTATGGGTCTATGGAGCAAGACAAAACCAAGGAAGACAAGATACCTTTACAGGAGATGGAGTTGGAAGTGAATTTATATTAACTAAATTAGGAGATTCAACAGCAGGAATGACTACAACAGTAGCAGGAAATATTCAAACAGGAGGGGGTGCATTAGGAGGTGCTTATGCCTCTGGAACTAATTATCTTTATGATGAACCAAATAAAACAATAGTTTTTGTATCAGGAGGTAGTCCCGGAATAGATTATTCTTCAATTCCGGCAGATGGGGCAGCAATAACAATAGATTATTTCTTTTCAAGTCCAATAGTTAAGTTCGGAGAAGATTCTACAAGTGTAAATAATTATGGTCCCAAAACTAAGATATTCGTAGACGATAATATAACAGACCCTCAATTAGCAAAAGATAAAGTAGTTGATACATTATCAAGGTTTGGAAATCCATTGACACAAGGTACTTTAGAAGTATTTGGACTTCCTACTCTTAACGCAGGACAGACAGTTATAGTTAATCTCCCTTATGAGAACCAAGATACAGCTACTTATGATATTCTCTCAGTAGAGTATAACTTTGATGTTAAGAGAATGTTTAGTGATTCAGTAGTAAAAGTTAAAGTAGCTCAAAAACTTCCTGACATTTTAGATACTATTAAACAACTTCTCCAAGATGTTGCAGCACTCAATACAGGAGATATATCAACAGCAGATGTAGTAACAAGATTACAAGTAGCTACTGGAAGTGCAGGTATCAGAGTTAATCAATGGTTTGTAAAAACAAGAACCATAGAAGACAGTTATATCCCAACAGGCAGTAATGTTTATAACTTTGGAAAGAATGCAAGTGTAGGTTTTAGTGGAAATTATTTAGGAACTGGCTCAGCAGAAAGCATAGTCTTAGTAGGCGACAGAAGAAGCAGATTAACAATTTTAGAATCAGGAGGAACATTCGCATAATGGTATTTACAACGATGGGGAAGTCAGGAGTGGCACTTATCGCATTTACAGGGTCAGGTACAGTTCCTGAATGGTTAGCATTAGGTAGTGGAAGTGGAACTGTTGCAGTAACCCAAACAGGCTTAGTTCATGAAGTAAGAAGAAATAAATATGATTCAAGAAATGCAGGAACAAGTACAAAAGTATCTTGGGTCACTGATTTTGATAGCGTTACTATGAGTGGTATAATTTTAAGAGAATTTGGATTTTTCAATAATGCAACAGCCGGAAGTGGAGATATGTTTAACAGAGAAAGTATAGCAGATGTTACTTTTGATGGAACTAACGAACTACAAGTAGATTTACAGTTTGAGGTATTTTAGTAAAATATAAATAATGGTAGGGGTACAATAATACAATGGCAAGTGGATTAAGGATTGAAGATGGAGATTTTTTACAAGGTCCAAAGTTTGGAGCCTTATATGAAGGCATACAAGGTAATGGAGTTATCTATGGTTACGAAGCAGGACAAAGTGGAACTGGTGCTTTAACTATTGGAGTAAGTGGTGGAAGTGCTGTTATAGGACAGAAAGCTCAAGCTAATTCTTCAGGCATTTGGTATTTAACTCATGATGCAGCAGATGCAACCTACCCAAGATATGATTTAATAACTGGAAGTAAAGACGGAACTCCTTTCATTCAAAAAGGAACAGCAGGAAGTATTCCATCAGTCCCAACTGGACTTAATCAAACTATTCCATTAGCTACTGTTTTTATTGGTTCTAATGCTACTGTTCTTCTTAATGGAGATATAGCAGAAAATAGGGGATTTGCCACTCAAGTAGTTAATAGAAGTTTAAATAATCATTTAGTAAGGCAAGAATTAAGAAATATCCAAAAAGATTACAATGAAGTTCTTCAAAGTGGAACATCTTTTCCTACGAAATTAGGTGCTAACTTTCATTTAAGTGGTATTGGTTTTCATTATGATGACTTCTTTGCAAGTGGAAACAATAATTATATTATAAGAAAAGTTCCAAAAGTATTTGGACAATCAGGAACAGAGGGAACATTTGGAGCAGTTAGCTGGTATAGTGGAGATATAGGTTCAGCATTAACGGAATCTTCTGCAAGTAATTATGGGGGTAATAAAATTATTTTTGGTCAGATGTTTGATGATATGACTGGGACAGGTAGTTGGTCAACTTCTGTGACTGCTGGAGATTCAGTTTCTTTTTCTGCTATTGGCGGAAGTTTCTATGAATTTAAACTACTTGATAATGGTGGAGGTGGAGCAACAGGAAAACTATATTATGATGGAAAAGATATTATTGATGATTTTACAGGAAGCGTTGTTATTGTTTCAGCTGTAGCTAATGAATTTGCTTATAGTGCCAGTGATAGTATTCAATGGGCAATATCTGGAGCAGGATTTTCAGAAGTAAGTATCGGTGCGTGGGATGCGCCTTCTACTCCAGATAGTGTTCTAAGACCAGTTCCTCAGTTATTTCAATTTGTTTTTGATACAGGTCAAGAAAGAGTAAGTGTATATCGGAATGGTTCAAGAGTAGTAGATGGAACAAGTTTTGCAGGAGCAACTACTTTAAAATTAGGTGTAAGTTGCAATGTTCCTAATACTGGTCATCTTAGTGGGACTTTTGGTCCAATGGTATACATAGGAGATGCAGTTCCTACAAACCCAATGCAAGTTACTACTTTAACAGATAACACATTCGATACAAATATTAATCAGATATTCTTTGAACCAATTCTTATGAATGGAGATAGTCCAAGTGGAACTCCTTTTAATTTTCAAACAGGTAGTGGAATACAGCTTAGTGTAGATAGTGGTGCTACTTGGACTAATGTAACACCAAGAACATTCCAACAATTAGACTCTACTGGTAGTGAATTAAAATTAAAGTTCTTACCTGATGGAAGCACATTTCCTGACCCAACTAAATTTACTTATCAATTTGGAGCAAGTGATAAGGATGGAAATCAAGGATTTAAAAATCTACATAATTTTCCAACTTTTCATGGATATGCGTTTTATTCTTACGATGAAGAAAGGGCGTAAGACTTAAATAGTAATTATATAATCCATTACTATGGAACTCCTTGGTCAATATAAAATTCGCAAACTAACTTCTAAAAATAAAACTGGCGATGTAGTCGGAATAACTTTACCGAAAGATATAGATAAGATATTTGAAAGAGTGAGTACCACTATTAATGTTTTTGTTTCTGGAACAGTTGTAATATTAGAAAGTGGTACTAAGATGACTAAGGGGGAAATCTATGAATTTAACAAAAAGCAACGACCTTTCTAAAGGGAAGATATTAGCTCTCTCCGATAGTCCTACGACTTGTACTGGCTTTGCAACTATTTGTTCCAATATAATGACTGGAATGGTAGAAAAGAATTGGGAAGTCAATTATATGGGTCATAATTATTTAGGACAGGATTTAGTTCCACCTATTACTTTTGAAGACGGAAGAACTTTGAACTTTAAACTTCAGGGAGCAGGTAGAGAACAATATTGTAAAGATATGATTGTTCCAAGAATAAATAAATTTAATCCTGATGTCTTTTTTATTCAATTAGATACTTTTATGGTATTCCCTTGGTTTATGGATTTACCTCTTAATAGAACAAGAAGTGTTTTTTACTTTCCAAGTGATGGAGCAGGAGGAATGCCTCTTGGTTGTGAGAATATTCTAAAAAAAGTAAATATGCCTGTTGCGATGGCTAAGTTTGGACAAAAACAAGTTAAGGATTTATACAATATTGATTCAGAATATATTCCTCATGCAATAGATGAAAAGAATTATTTTCCTCTGCCATTAGAAGAAAGAGAGAAGCTCAAAGCAAAATATGGTTTAACTGGAAGATTTGTAGTTGGAACTGTGGCAAGAAATCAAGGCAGGAAGATGATGGATTTGACCTTTAAGGCGTTTGCTATATTTTGTAAAGATAAGCCTGATGCTGTTCTCTTTCTTCATACTGACCCACAAGATGCTGCTGCAGTTTTTAATATGCAAGAGTTGGCGAGAAGGTATAATATAGCAAATAGAGTAATGTTTTCAGGAATGACTTTCTTTAATGGATTTAGTTACAAACAAATGAATGAAGTCTATAATGTTATGGATATATTTACTCTCTCAACAAGTGGAGAAGGTTTTGGAGTTCCTACGATAGAAGCTCAAGCCTGTGGCATTCCGGTAGTTATTCCTAATAATACAACTGGTCCCGAGTTAGTACTTGATGACGGAAAGAGTGGATTGTTAGCTGATAGTGCTGCAAGTATTACTGGAAGTTGGAGCGTAGAAAGAGATATTCCAGACATAAATTCTCTTGCCGATTGTTATAGTACATTATATCATGATAAAAAGAAAAGAGAAGCATTTGGAAAAGTAGGCAGAAGAAAGATATTAGAAAGCTATACTTGGGAGAATGTAAATAACCAATGGGATAAGTTATTTACTAAACTTAAAATATGAAAGTTTTATTCATTAATCCAAGAGATGAGTTCCTTGAGAACGCAGGAGATAGACCACCTTTGGGCTTAGGCTACCTTTGTAGTTATGTAAAGAGTATAGGATATAAAGCAGGAATTATTGACCTAAATCATGACTTAGGAATTGACCTCACTGATTTCATAAGTTCAAAATATTTATGTATAACAGTAACAACTCCAAACTATGAAGCCTGTATAAATATGGCTAAAGATTACAAAAGACAAAATCCTTTATTAAAAATTATATTTGGTGGTAATCATATTACAGACTTCCCAGACCAAAAAGAAACAAAAGAAGTAGCTGATTATTGGATTGTAGGAGATGGGGAAGATGCTATGAATAGGATTTTATCAGGGGAAGCAAAAGAGGGATTAGTTATTTCTAAGCCAATAGAAGATTTAGATGAAATTCCTATGCCTGACTATAAAGAACTCAACTTGGAAAGATATAGTATGACTGTTGATGGTAAGAAAGGAGCTTCAATGGTTACAGCAAGAGGATGTATGTATAATTGTGCCTTTTGTGGCTCGGCTAAGATAAAGAAAGTTAGACAAAGAAGCCCTGAAAATGTAATAGAAGAAATGAAGTTCCTATACAAAGAATATGGGATAAGGGGATTTTACTTTGGAGATGATATATTTACATGGAACAGAGAAAGATGTTTGAAGCTTTGTAATCTTATAAAAGATACCTTTGAAGATGTGTTGTGGAGAGCAACAACGAGAGCAGATTTAGTAGACAAAGAATTACTTCTTGTAATGAAAGAAACTGGTTGTTCTGTTATTTCTTTAGGATGTGAATCTGGGAATAATGAGATTTTATTGAAGATTCATAAAGGAATGACTGTAGAGCAAAACAGAGAAGCTGTGGGTTGGGCTCATGAAGTAGGGCTAAAAGTTAAGGCTTTCTTCATTATAGGACTGCCCGGAGAAACAAAAGAAACTGCGATGAAGACCATAGAATATGCTAAAAGTCTTAATTTAGATTATGCAGACTTCTATCCTTATACTCCTTATCCTTCCACTCCTATTTGGGATAACCCTGAGAAGTATGAAGTTAAAGTCAGAAAGCCAGAGGTAGATGAATGGATTAGTTTGAATCAAGTTAAATCTTCTAATTTTATTCTTGAACACCCAAACTTATCTCAGGAAGAAATTGGAGAACTTATTGAATTAGCACAAACGGAAGTGATGAAAAATAAAGGAACATATTAGGTTAGTCGGAGCATATATTACTGAAAATGACGCAGAGCTATTGGAACTTAGTATTAAATCTGTTATTGATAGTTTGGATGCTATTTATATTATATATTCTCCGACTGGGATTGATAAGACGAAGGAAATGCTCAATAAATCCTTCACAAAAGAACAGCAAGATAAAATCTTCGTAATTGATAAGCCTTATTTACATAGTAAAAAAGAAGCTAATGGTATTCAAAGAAACGAATATCTTAAAATCTTAAAAGAGAAAGAATTAGGAAGTTGGTGCCTTGTCCTTGATTCAGATGAAATAGTTGATAAATTTCCTAAGAACTTCAAAAAGAAGTTAGAATTAACCGAACATATTACTGATTGTTATTCTCCTAAGATGAGGCACTTGCAAAAGAGTTTATGTCATGAAGATGTTACTGCAGAGGAGCATTTTGTTAATTGTAGATTGTTTAAAGTAACCAAAGACTTAATCTATCCTGAAGTAGAACATCCTATTTTATCAGGGTGGAAGTCCCATCAGAAATACAGAGATTTAGTGATTTGGCATTTAGCCTATGCTAAAGAATGTTTAGATATATTAAAGAAATATAAAAACCATTTAGCAAAGAGCAATATTCATACTCCTCAATTCCTTAGATGGTGGTATCTTTCTCATATATTTGATAAGTACCCTAAGAAAGAATTTAATCCGGTTGAGCTTCCTCAGATAATAAAAGAGCATTTTTTGCTTGAAGATATAGAAGAAGAAATGTATTTTCAAAACAGAAAACAACTTGAACAAAAACACTTACTTGATGCTTATACTTGGAGAGATTATTTTAAACCAAATAAAGTTTTAATGGTTGGAGATGGAATGGGTCACAGAACTTATTCTCTTAATTCTATTGGAATAGATACTATCGGGACAGATATATCCGAGTATGCAGTTAAAAATAATCCTTATGGCTTCAAAGAAGATAGACTAAAAGTAGAAGATGTTTTAAAATTAGATGAAAAGGATTTTGATTTAGTAGTAGCTTATGATGTCCTTGAACATATTAAATATAAAGATTTAAGCAAAGCCCTTTCTAATCTAAAGAAAGCAACAAATAAATATCTATTAATTTCAGTTCCAATGATTGGCGACCCTAATCTTGAAGCTGACCCAACTCATATAATTAAAGAAGAATTAAAATGGTGGGAAAACCAATTAGAAACTCACGGATTTAAATTATTAGAAATACCTCAAACATTTATGTTTAGACACCAATTAATATTAGGAGTAAAACAATGAAGATAGCAATAGCAATTTGTACTAAAGATAGAGCAACAGAATTAAGTTTATTACTTCAATCTTTAAGAACTCAAACAGAAAAAGACTTTGAGGTTTGGATAGTGGAAGACAGAAGTCAAGTTCCTCTTGCAAATTTCCATTTCTTTAATTGTTTAATAGGTAGGTTAAAAGATGAAGGTAATCCAGTTATTTATTCATTTAATCCAGTAAATTTAGGACTTCCAAGACTTAGACAAAAACTAATGGAGAAGATTCTAAAAGAAAGTAATTGCGATTATATTCTAACTATTGATGATGATGTAATTCCTGAGCCAGATTATATTGAGAAGTTATTGAAAGGCATAGATAAAGGATTTGATTTTGTTAGTGGAGTTATACCACCAATGATACAACCTGCTTGGAAACGAGATACTAAATTTGTTAAACCTATTATTGATGATTATAAGTTTAAAGATGGAAAACTAATTCATGGAGATGAATGTGGATTTGGTTATATTCAATCTGATATAATTCCAAGTCATCATTTTAGAAGTGGAGGTCTTGGAAAGAGAGAAGTCTTTGAAAAGACAAAATATCCTGACTTTCTTGGTAGCTGTTCTTTTAGAGAAGAAGATTTCTTTTCAATAGAAGCAATCCTTAAAGGGTTTAAATTTGCAGTAAATACAAATGCTGTCATTTGGCATCAAATGACTCCAAGTGGGGGAAATCGTGACCCTAATTATGAATCAAATATACAAGCCAATATAGAGTTATTTGAAAACTGGTTAAAAGATAAGATAGAAAAGCAAGGCAATTTCTTAGATAGATATAATGAGGAAGTGTTAAAATGAAATTTAGTAAGAAGAAGACATACTATCCTCAAACAACTTGGGAGTTTAATCTACCTGCTGGACATTCTTGTCCTTATGCTAAAGATTGTAAGATTAAGGTAGATAAGGAAACTGGTAAATTTGATACTATTGGAAAGAAGTTCAGATGTTATGCTGCTTCGGCTGAGAGATTTCCCGGAGTAAGGAAATCAAGATGGGAAAACTATGAAGCAGTATTGAGAGGAGAGGAAATAGTAATTCCAAAAGATGTAACTCATGTAAGAATCCATAGTTCAGGAGATTTCTTTTCGCAAGAGTATTTTGATAAATGGATTACTATCTGCAAGAATAATCCCGAGATTAAGTTCTGGGCATTTACTAAGTCTATTCAGTTCTGGGTTAATAGATTAAATGAAATACCTAACAACCTAACACTTCAAGCATCAAAAGGAAGTATTCAAGATGATTTAATTGAAAAACATAATCTAAAATTTGCAGAAGTGTTTAAATCCTTAGAGGCATTAGAAAAGTCTGGGCTACCAAGAGATACGGATGATGCTTTTGCTATGGAAGGAACTGAAAGTTTTGCTTTGTTAGACAATTACAACAGGGAGAAGAAAAAATGAAATTAAACTTTGTAGGGAATATTATTGGAGCTACTGGATATGATGCTCATACAAGGCAACTACTTAATGCACTTTATGAATTAAATCCAAATATCTCATTAAGAACGAATATCTTACCTAATCAGAATATATTGTTAAATGATAATGAAGTGAATATGGTTACTAATGAATTTGATAGAAAAGCTATAACTATTGCTATTGCCTTACCTCATTTTTGGAGAACAATAAGAAATGAAGCAGAGAACTTTATTGGATTTCTTGTTTGGGAAGGAGATGCTATTCCACGATTTTGGTTGCCTTATTTAAGAGATAAAGAAGTAAAGCAGATATGGGTGCCAAGCCTACATACCTTTAATGCTATTAAGAAAACTATTGAAAGAAATAAAGAGAAATTAGAAGACTATCCAGATATTAAAATTGTATATCATGGAGTTAATATGTCTTTGTTTCAGCCAGACCCACATAAAGCCTCTGACAATGAAGTTTTTAGTTTTGTAATGAATAAGGGTTGGGCAAGAGGAATAGATGACCGAGGGGGAATACAATGGGGAATAAAGGCATATATGGAAGAATTTACATCAAAAGATAAAGTAGAAATGGTGGTTAAAGTTAATCCTTCTTATTGTCCTCAGGGATGGGATATTCATAAAGAAATAGAGAAGTTGAATATTAAGAATCCTGATAAACCTTTGCTCAAGATTTCTACTGATTTAATTGATTTTAAAAAAATACCTAAGCTATACCAAAATGGAGATATATTTGTAAGTCCTACAATGGGAGAGGGATTTAATCTTCCGGGACTGGAAGCAATGGCTTGTGGTATTCCTACAATCCAGACTGGATTTGGGGGACAGGTAGATTATATGACTGAACAAAATTCATGGTATATTGATTTTGATTTGATTCAAGCTCCAATGGATAAGATGTATGAAGAAGTTAAATGGGCTAAACCTGATTTAAAGGATTTGAAGAATAAAATGAGATATTGTTATGAACATAGAGAAGAAGTTAAGAAAAAAGGTGGAAGTGCCTATAAAGATTCAGTAAATTGGACTTGGAGAAACTCTGCTAAAAAAGCATTAGAGCATTTAAAGGAGCTTTCTTTATAAATAACCTTTTATAAATAAAAAATAAGTATCTTTAAATATTATTAATCTTTATACTTTGTAGTATCATATTAAAACTAAACGGAGGTTTTAAACATGGCAAATGAACCGAAAGGTATTCATTGGGGATGGCTTGTAGCAGTAGCTCTGGTCTTTGCTTTTGGAACATACAATTTGTTCCCACAAGTAGAGGTAATAGATGACACTGACTATGACTATGGCTCAGTATTGGCAGAACAAGTTTTAAGCTTGGAAAGTCAATTAGAAGTTTCTTCTTCAGATTTTACAACTTTAGAAAGTAATTACAATACTTTAGAAGAACAATCAACGAGTCAAATGGAAGAATTAGCTGAAGCAAATGCTCAGATAACTTCACTCCAAGAACTACCAATATCAACATTTAGCTTTTATGATTGGATTGTTGAAATGATGGAAGAAGCAGAAGATGATGCTGACCTGACTTACAATGGAACAGTCTATGAGGGCGATGATGGAGAATGGGACTTCGATGACATCGATGGCAGAGAATGTGAAATCGACAACTTCGACAAAGATTTAGAAGATGGAGAAATCACTTGTGATGATGTTGAAATCGAGACAGATGACAATGATGATATCGAGTGCGATATAGTTATTGAATTTGACGAAGATATGAACTTCGATGACGCAACTCTAACCAACTGTGTAAGCAGTTAAGTAAACTAATAGGTCGTTAAATGACGACCTACTTTAATTTTTAGGAGGAATCTAAAAATGGCAGAAGATGAAACACCAAAAGAGGAAGCACAAGAAGAAGAAGTAGCAGAAGAATCTACTGAAGAAGCTACCGAAGATGCTGAAGAAGCAGATTCAGAAGAAGAAAACAAAGAAGAAACTCCTTCAGAGTAAATAAAAAGATTTATATATTTGCTAATCTTGAAAAAGAGTATCACCTCTTTTTCCCTTGGGAGATAATTCAAGTATCTTCCTCGGGTTTTTATATTTCTTATATTTTAAAAAATATATTTTAAAAAATAATTATGTTTATATAGTTTCTAATATAAATCTTAATATTAATCCAGAGGGATTAAAGTAATCCTCTGAATCAAAAGTTAAACAACATAACCTTAGTTGAAAAGTTAAGGTGGTTTATATACTTTTAGATTTAGATAGATTGGAGAGTGAGAGATAGTTATTAAATATAATATAAATATAATATAAATAAGGAAAGAGAGGTTAAGTCTGTCGTTTCTTAAATAACTATTAGAAATTATATTAAACCAATATGGAGGTAAAAATGAAGAAAAAACAAAAGATATATAGTTTTAGCACAACAGATAGATTGTTATTTCTCTTGAAAGAAACAGGATATGTTGATGGAAGAACTTTCAATTTATTTAAAGATAGAAAGCTAAGTCCTTTGATAAATCAAGTTCTTGGAGATTACTTAGAGGAAAGATGGAAGAAATTAAATCCTAATTTATCTATTGAAGAAAGAAGATTAAGATTTGAAAGAAATCAAATTAGTGAAGAAATATCAGAATTGGAACTAAAAGGTAGAATATTAGGAAAACAAATCCTAAAGTATAAAGGAGAAGAATAATGGAACTACAAGGAAAGACTGGAACTAAATTTCTATCAGGAATAGAATTAAGCAAGGGCTCTATTGCTTATAGTGAGAAAGACTTACATGAGGACTTATTTACTTGTCCTCTGACAAACTTTTCATTTCCTGAATGGAACTTAACAGAATTAGATAGCTGTGAATCATCTGCAGAAGGAATTGGTTGCAAAGAAATGCCTAAATGTAAGATTTATCAAAATAGAAAACAAGCAAATATTCTGAAAAAACTTGCTCAAAAAAACGAGATTCAAAGCGAAAATTCAATTTAAAATAGCCTTAGAAGGCTTATACTACTATTATAATAGAAGTAGAAAGATATATAAATGAGTAATGTTATAATAATAGTATAAGGAAAGAAGAAATTCCTTAAAAAAATAAGTCCCAAATTTAAGGGCAGGAAAAAACGATGAAAAACAAAACACAAATAAGAGCAAAGATAAGAGAAGTGATGTATGCTTCTGAGGATGTAGGATACAAACTTTTGGAAGCTAAATCTTCTGAAGAATATCTTTCGGTATTAAGAAGAAGTATTGATTTGGAAAGAGAACTTTTAGAACTGTTGGAGAGTGATGAACAATGAAAACAACAAAAGAAATAGTAAATGAGTATTTCGAAAGATGGGAAAACCACGAAAAACCACAATCCCAAAAGGAAGTAATGTGGCGAAAACAAATGGGACTTGTTAATGAAGAATTAGCAAATAAATATTTGGGTGGAGGTTCACAATGAAAATAAAAGAATTAAAAGAGTTGAAATGGAAGTTTAACGATGGAGGTAGAGAACTTGCAGGGTTCAAAGGAAAGACAGGAGATTGTGTTACAAGAGCAATAGCAATAGCATCAGGCAAGAGTT
>CEPX01415130.1_pt1 | contig 16664 bp, 21 predicted proteins | sample 361361 | NCBI WGS metagenome assembly CEPX01 (sample SAMEA2619974, study PRJEB7988) | marine metagenome | biome: marine biome (ENVO:00000447); feature: mesopelagic zone (ENVO:00000213) & marine oxygen minimum zone (ENVO:01000065); material: "saline water (ENVO:00002010), including plankton...
AGCCGCTTATTCTAGCCAGGTTATACTACGTCCCCTTAGACTTAACATAAAAAAGCTTCTTATTTAAATATCTTGTCAAAAACTTTATATATTATAACTGATTTCAGTATAAAATAATGATGGTAAAACAAACCAATTTAATATTGAAAGATTCTGTTTCAGATAGTTTTACCTTTAAATTCTTTTATTTCTTTTGGTAAGTGCATAGGATTTTCCTGAATGCACCATTATCTCGACTTTTATTCTCTATAAATTTTTTAACAAAAATCCGGAGGACTAGAAAAAATGATAATAAAAATGGAAATGGGAACAGATGAAAAGAATATAAAGAGAGTTGAAGCTAAAATAAACGAGCTTGGGTATGAAGTTGGAGAGATACATGGAACAACAAGAACAGTGATAGGAATAAAAGGAGATGTTTCAGAACTTAATGAAGACACTTTCATTCCTCTGCCTGGTGTGGAAGAGGTTATAAGGATAAGTAAACCCTATAAGCTAGCCAGTCTGGAATACAAAACCCTGCTGAATGGAGGAACTCCTGTATACACAAGAGTTAGTGTTGATGGCATTGAAATTGGAGGAGATAAGCTTGTAATTATGGCTGGTCCTTGCGCAATTGAAACCAAGCAACAAATAATGGATGCAGCAAAGTCCATTGATAGAATCTTCCAAGAACAGGAACATATAGCCAGGCCTATACTAAGAGGAGGTGCCGATAAGCCAAGAAGCAGCCCATATTCTTTCCAGGGCTTAGGTGAAGAAGGGCTTGAATACCTGGCTGAAGCAGGGGAAAGATATAAAATGCCAACTGTAACTGAAGTAGTCAGCACAGAAAAGGTTGAACTTGTTAGCAAATATGTAAAGATTCTCCAGGTTGGCGCCAGAAATATGGATAACTTCGAACTGTTAAAAAGTATTGGGCAATCTGGGAAACCGGTTTTACTGAAAAGAGGAATGGCTGCAACTGTGGATGATCTACTACAATCTGCAGAATATATCCTCGATAATGGAAACAGCAATGTTATCTTATGCCTTAGAGGCACAAAATCCTTTGACAGCGGGAAAAACGGACCTTACAGAAACAACCCTGATGCTGCATATGCCGTGGCTCTAAGAAAACTTACCCCTCTTCCAACTGGATTTGATCCCAGCCATTCGACCGGAGCAAGGTATGCAGTTAAAGGAGTGGCTATAGGCGCTGTTTCTATGGGAGCTGATTTCCTTTTAGTAGAAGCTCACCCAAATCCAGAAAAGGCACTATGTGATGGGTCTCAAAGCCTGCATATGGAAGAACTAAGGGAATTAGTTAATGCAGCTAATGATTTCAGAGGCTTATATAATCACCATTTCAATGGAAAAGATTAATAACCTCTTTATTTTTTTATTATTTTATGCAGGATTCCGACCCTCTGCTTGAAGACCTAGAACAACCACCCTGGTGGAAAGGTCCATTGAGATGGATAATGGGCTTATTTCTTGTCCTTATAATAATCCTAATGGCAATACCTTATTACTCAATAAAGCTTGACCCAGAGCCAAAATACACCCCAAACACAGATGAAGTCTTATTTGGCACTAAACTGGAAACAAACAACTCAATAAAACTGGCTGATATAATTCACTTAGGAGCCTTCATAAAGCCAGGAGACCCAGTTATAAAAAGAACAGCTGATAAAATAGTCTCCCTATCCTGCAGCCAGGGAAAAATCTGCCATGCAAAAGCCCTCTACTACTTTGTAAGAGACAACATTCAATATGTAAGCGACCCTATTGGCAAAGAATACATTGAAGACCCAAAAGAGGTCTTAATGACCTCCGCAGCAGACTGTGAAAGTGGCTCTATACTCTTATCATCAATGCTTGAATCAATAGGCATAGACACTCAATTAGTATTAATCACAGGCCATGCTTACATAAGGATAAAACTCCCTGATGGGCTAAAAAGATACAAGATTGATGACTGGGTTTACCTTGACTGGACATGCAAAAGCTGCGAATTTGGAGAGATTCCCTGGAAGAATGTAAGAAAGCAGGCAACTTACCTTGAAGTAGGAAACTAATTTCCACTAATCTCCTCAACAATCTCCTTCCCTGACTTCTGTATAACTAAATATTCATAGGCTTTATTTAACAATAATACAGCTCTCGGCAAATCATTAACCCTATACGTATTAGAAGACTTCCATTCCTTACCCTTCTTATACCTTCTCTCAAGCGTGATTGTATAAAAATAGCTCACCTTATCATCCTTAACCCTCTTCCTGTTATTCCATATTGTCAGATATATAGAGCCGGACCTAAACTTCTTCTCAGGCAGATGCTTACCCTTAATTTCGCTTAAATCTATTTCAGGCATTTTCAGGGTTTCCCTTGTTTTCCGGAAATATATAATTCTTACGAAAATCTTATATATTATCAGCATTTTTGCTAATATATGGGAGACAATAAAGTCAGGATGCCCTCCTCAATGGGAGGACTTACAAGATACTTTGAAGACTATAAAAGCAAGATAACATTCAAGCCAGGGCATATAATAGTGTTGGTGGTAGTGGTAATCGTCGTAATGATAATTCTGCATACGCAGGGGTATGCTTTGTTAGGTCTAAGGTGAGAATATGTTTCCAGGAATGAACCCAAGAAAGATGCAGCAGATGATGAAAAGGATGGGCATTGCCCAGGTAGAGGTTCCTGCTAACGAAGTTATTATCAAACAGGACGACAAAGAGATCGTGATAAGCGACCCTCAGGTCAGCAAGGTTAACATGATGGGCCAGGAAACTTTTCAGGTTGTGGGAACTATTAATGAAAGAGCTATTTCTACAACACCTGAAATAAACGAAGACGACATAAAAACAGTAATGGAACAGACAGGCGCTGACAAAGAAAAGGTAAAAGAAGTTCTTGAAGAGACTAAAGGGGATTTGGCTGAGGCTATTATTAAATTAAAAGAAGAATAAAAAATGGGCCTGACCGGATTTGAACCGGTGATCCCCGCCAAGTCAAGGCGATGTCATAGCTTCTAGTTGCAAAGCAAGGCTTTACCAATCACTAGACCACAGGCCCTTATATGCATGGATAATTGATTTAATATATAAAAATAACGTAATAATTAAATAGAAAAGATAATTCCTTATGATTATGGCAAAGAAAATTATTCCAAATCCTGGAGCTTTACCTTTTTCAAAAGCAATTGTTTATGATTCTAAGTATGTGATGGAGCTTTCCGGGCAGGTAGGGCTTAACCCTGAAACAGGTAAATTAGCAGAAGGTATTGAAGAACAAACTAAGGCTACATTAGAAAATATAAAAGATGTTCTTAAAGAAGTTTCATGGAATCTGTCTAATATCGTTAAGGTAAGGATATTTCTTGCAGACATGAAAGATTATGCTAAGGTTAATGAAATCTATAGTAAATATTTCACTAAAGATTATCCTGCAAGGGTTGCGCTTGCAGTTAAAGATTTGCCATTAGGCGCATTGATTGAGATTGAATGCACTGCTGTTGGTGATTCAGCGTAATTATTATATAATAATAAGTATTTCTTTGCTATATGAACAAAGACCTCAAGAAATATCTCATAATATCAGGAATAGCTCTGCTCTTTTTGCTCTTATTCAAAAAGATTATAGTAATCTCACTGCTTGTAATCTCAAGCTTTGTTATCAGTTATATAATAAACGCCTTTGGCCTAAAAGCAATCGGTCTGGAGCTGGTAACCCTATCAGCAGTCATCACAGGCAAGATATACGGCCCCTTAATGGGCTTTATCATTGCACTGGTATTAATCACTTTCCACCTTATAATGTCAGGCTACCTTGATATATACATCCTATGGATCATTCCAAGCTATGCCTTAGTAGGGATCTTAGCAGGACTTTTCTCAGGATTCAGCATAACCCAGCTAGGCATAGCTCTCACAATATTGCTGAACTTCATTTACTTATTCTTCACCCTCATGTTTGCTGCCGGAAATCTAACCAAACTACTTCCTTATTCATTAAGCAATGTAATAATCAATATTATACTGTTCTCAACCATAGCTAAGCCTTTGGTTGGTTTTATTAGCTGATAAAAAACAAAACAATTAAATAACTAAATTAAACAATCATCCCAAATGAAAACAATGAAAAAAGACCCAATACCAAAAGACTTGTTTAACATCCTTGCATGTCCTATATGCAAAGCTGACTTAACTTATAATAAAGACAAAACAGGCTTAGTCTGCGCTAAATGCAAGGCAAAGTATCCTATTAAAGAAGGTATTCCTATTTTGCTGCCTGCTGAAAAATAGTGCCTTTTTCTGACCCACTGGTCAATTTAATTTGACCAGTGGTTTTTGCCTCTACAAGCCCTGTAACCCTAAAATAATACCTTTTAGTTGACCACTGGTCACTGGACAGGTCCCCCCGCGAGGTATATAAACTAACTCTTCTTTCTTATTGGTTGAGGTGATTAAAAATGCAAGACCTAAACCTAGGAAATGTGAATAACAGGATATTTGGCTTTACAAAGCAGTTTGAAGATATTGACTTCAGAGAAATATCTGTTTATGAAGATGACTTTTTGGTTGGCAACTTAATGGTTTAATGCTGAATAGCTTCATATCAACCCTCCGTAATCTCGGGAGTTTCCTCTTTTGCTCCTGGGATTACTTCAAATAAAAAACCAATAAAAATCATGAGGTGATAAAATGTTTTTAAAAGATTTGTTCAAAAAGAAACTGTTCATGGAATGGGATGATTATATGGAAAAGGTAAAGTTTATCGATGAATTCCTTTTCCAGCAGAAAGTGAGAAGGGATAATGTTAGGAACCTAGAGGTTACCTAACCTCCCAAACTTATACACTTTATCCCCAACAACAAACACTTCAAAGCCAGACAAATCCTGTTTCAGGTAAGGGCTCAACAAGCTCTCTTTAAGGACGTTTGTCCCTTCTGTCACAAGATTGAAAGAAGGCATTACAACAAGGTTTTTAACCTTAAACTTTCCCTTAAGAAAGCACTTGAAGAGCTCTCTTCTGGCAGCTTCAGTTATTCCAATCGCGGGATGTTCATGGCCAATGATTATAGTATTATAATCTAGCTTCTTCTCAAATATAGTATGGCCATGAACTATTAATATTTTATTTGTTAGATAATAATCTTTTACTTCAATATTTCTCTTAACCGCAATAGGCCCAATAACTGTATCATGGTTCCCCTTTATCAGGACAATCTTCTCACAATGCTCAGCTAAGAAATCAAGCAGCCTCAAAGTAAGCCTCCATTCCTGTTCAGATATTGTCCCAAACTCATGCTTAATATCGCCATTAACAATAATCAGCTTAGGCTTAACCTTTGCAAGAATCTTCTTCAGCCTCTTAACCAGCTCATCAAACTGAAACCTTGGCACCAGCAGCCCCTGCTTATTCAAAGCCTCTTCAAAGCCTATATGGGTATCAGCAATAACCAAAGTCCTTTCCTTAGTAAGATACAGCCCCAAATCAACTATTTCTATTCCTGGCAAAATGTTCATAAAAACAAGAAAATAAAGCGAAATATAAATAGATTGTTCCTCATAAAGCCTAAGTTGACAGTATGCACAAATAAAACTAAATGTTTATAAATAGCACTAAATACTCATCTATTATGGAAATCAGAAACGTCCAGAGAACAGGGAATATGCACTATGTATACCTCCCCACGCTTTGGTGCAAGAAATACGATATATCTTCTAAATCCAAGGTTGGCCTTGAAACGATGAACGATGGCAGCCTGAACATATCCTCTTTCATTGTAAAAAGGCAGGATAAATCTGTTAACCTGAACGTTCTTGAACATGACCAGGATGTGCTTATTAAGCTTGTTGTAGCATGCTATATCAACCCTACAAGATCCTTTAAGATCAAGCTGGGCAAGAAAATCAACATTCCTGAGTTTCTTAACCAAAAGGATATAACCAGTGGCCTTGAGTTTGTTGAGGTTGACGGCCTTAACATTACCTATGAATCAAGCATGACTATCGACGAGCCTGATTCTTTGCTAAAGACACTGGTAAGAAAAGTAAAGAACCTCTTGGTTGTTATGATAAATGATTATAACATAAAACTAATTAATAAATATGAGGAAGAGATTGACAAAAGCAAAACCCTGATTTACAAAGCAACAATCGGCGCGCTGAGTTTCCATGAAAAAAGTAATCTAAAACCCCTTGAGTTGCATTATATAGCGCTAATCTCAATGAATCTTGAAGAAATAGTTGACCATCTCAGGTTTGTGGACAAAAATGAAAAGGACTTTTTAAACAATGTTCTTGGTATTACCAATAAGATCAAGCTTATCTTGGAAAACTTAAACGAATTTGATTACAAGCAGGTCTTAGAGCTCACGAAAGATATATTAAGGCTGGACAATATAACAATCAAGGATGTCAGGACATATGACAAGAAAAGGGTTAAAGAGCATCTTGTCAACCTATCAGAGGTGTTGCTTGACTGGTCTGTTACAAAAGAGCTTGAAAAGACTTAAGACAAGAAAAATATTTAAATGAGTTATTTTTATTCTATAAGAAATGAGCGAAACTGAAGAACAAGGACATGGAAAGGTTCCAAGGCATATAGCTATAATTATGGATGGGAACAGAAGGTTCAGCAGGAAATTAATGCTCAAGCCCTGGAAAGGCCATGAATGGGGCGCTAAAAAGATTGAAGATGTGTTAAATTGGTGCAAAGAATATAATATCACAGAATTAACATTATACGCTTTCTCTGTTGAAAACTTTAACAGGCCAAAAAAAGAGTTTGACTTCTTAATGAAGCTATTCAAGGATAATTTTGACAAGCTGAAAGATGATAAAAGAATATATGAAAACGAGATAAGGATTAATATTCTTGGAAGAATATGGATGTTCCCCAAAGATGTCCAGGAGAAGATGCAGCAAATCATGGAAAAAACAAAAAACCATAAAAAATATACTGTAAACTTTGCAATGGCCTATGGCGGCAGGTCAGAGGTAGTTGATGCTGCTAAAAAGATAGCTGAGAAAGTAAAAGAAGGCAAGCTTGACATAAACCAGATCAATGAAGACACATTCTCTAAAAACCTGTACTTTGACCATGAGCCTGACTTGATAATAAGAACAGGCGGAGAAAAACGAACATCTAACTTCCTGGCATGGCAGGGCGCTTACTCTGAATACTTCTTCATTGAAAAAGTATGGCCGGAGTTTGAAAAAGAAGATTTTGTTATGGCTATTAATGAGTATTCTAAGAGGCAAAGAAGATTTGGTAAATAATTGGTAAGTTTTATATAATTCTATAACAGTTTTAAGAACTAAATGAACATCGACATTGTTTTTCCCAATGGAAATGAAAAAAGTTTTATTGAACTAGCTGAAAAGCTGGGCTATAAAGGATTATGCTTTGTATGCAAGTCCAAGGGCTTTAACAGGAACTTCTTTGAAAAGTTAAGCCAAGAGAGTAGGATCAAGCTATCTTTTGCTCTGCTTGCAAAAGCTGATGAGCTCAGGAAAGCCAAAAAGCTCTCTGAAATTGTATTTGTCAAATCATCCGATAAGGATAGGAATGCAATAGAAAGAAATAAAGACTTTATTCTATACGGCTTGGAATCAGGAGCCAGAAGAGACTTCATCCATCACAGAGCAGGCCTAAACCAGGTTATCTCTAAACTAGCTTACAAAAACAATGTAAAAATAGCATTTTCCTTCTCTGACATCTTAAACTCTGAAGGCGCAGAGAGGGCAAACATCATAGGAAGAATGATGCACAACATAAGGATGTGCAGGAAATATAAGGTAAAAACATTCATTGCCTCCTTTGCTGAAGAGCCCTTCCAAATAAGATCAGCCCATGACTTAATGGCCTTCGGCAAAATTCTCGGCATGGATAAGCCTTCTTTGTTAACAACTTGAATAATACGAAATCTTTTTATTCTAGACTAAAAATACTAAACACTATGAACCTTTTTGCAATCATTCCCGCGCATAACGAAGGAAAAAACATTGGCAAAGTAATAGACAATGTTAAAGCCCATACCAAAAACATAATCGTAGTAGACGATGGAAGCACTGACAACACCTATAACACAGCCAAAGAGAAAGGGGTTATTCTTCTAAATCATATTGTCAATATGGGAAAAGGCTCTGCTATGAAGACTGGTTGTGAATACGCTATTAAACATGATGCTAAACAAATAATCTTCATTGATGCTGACGGCCAGCATGATCCCTCAGAAATCCCCAGCTTTCTGGAGGCATTAAAGGATGTTGATATTGTCTTTGGCTACAGAAGAGATTATGAAAACATACCTTTTATCTTAAGGTTTGGTAACTGGTTTATTAATAAATCTGTCAAGTTTTTATACAACCTTGATTTAAAAGACACCCAAAACGGCTACAGGGCATTCAACGCAGGAATCTATGAAAAGATAAAATGGAGAGCACTTGACTACAGCGTTGAATCAGAAATCATTGCTAATATTGGCAAGAACCATCTTAAATACAGGGAAATACCCATAAAAACAATCTACAGCAGCAAATATAAAGGCACAACTGTTATAGATGGGATAAAGATTGTTATAAACATGATATTATGGAAAATAGGAATGTAAAGTATTTTGTATATAACTTCTTCTAAATGACAAACAAACTTTAAATAACTAATCGGGAGTAATTAAAGCATGTTCTCAAAGAGCCTGGCCTCTTTTGTTAAAGAACAGATAAAAGAGGGACATAATACAGGCAGCATAAAGAAATACCTAAAAAATTATGGGTATCATGAGACTGAAATAGAGGCAGCAATAAACTCTATCTACCAGAAAAAGGGCTTTGACTATAAAAAAATAGCAATAATAGCTGTTGTGGTTATTGTAATTATCCTTCTGGCTGTTTCTTTATTTTACCTCTTAAAGCCGGGAAAAAAAGAAACAAAGCCCGAGATGACTTTAAAAGTTGAGCTCACCAAGAAAGAGCTAATGCCTGGTGACACTCTAAAATTTAATGTTGATATATCAAGTTCAGGCGTAAAGAGGTATATCCTTAACATAGAAAACAGCATTCTCTACAAAAAAAATGTGATCTCAAAAAGCTCAGAAAAGATTCAATTCTCAAAAAGAAGCCTGACACAACAAAGCCTGGAACTGCATGACAAGCTAAAGCCAGGAGATTATGAGCTTGAAGTCAAAATTTATTATGACAATAAGGTAAAAACCGCAACAAGTGCATTTAGGATTAAGGGAGAAACTGCCGAAGAAGAGACAACTCCGGAAGAAGGCCTGGAAAAAGAATGTCCCTTATCCTGCGATGACAGCAATGACTGCACAGAAGACAGCTGCGGAGAAGAAACAGGCTTTAAATGCTCAAACACCCTAATCATACCCTGTTGCGGCAATAATCTCTGCGAAGGGGGGGAAACAGAAAGGAACTGCGAAACAGATTGCAAAAAGGATAAAGAGGTTAAGATAAAAGGGGAAGAGGCCTTTGAAGGCTTAACCATCTGGGAGAAGATTCGTGAAATCGGGAACATAAGCATAACAAACCTCAAGTTCTCTGAAGAGTTCTGCAAAGGGGTAAAACAGGAAACATACAAAGACCAATGCTTTCTCAATATTGCTGAAGCAAGAAAGGATATCACCTACTGTGAAAATATAATAAACAACAGGACAAATGGTAACTGCTACTTAGCTATTGCCCAATCAACCAAAGACAGCCAGCTCTGTGCAAAAATCATCATAACCAGAAGAGATTATTGTTATATGTCATTTGTAAAAGAGGAGGATTATAGCGTATGTCCTAGGCTTAACAACAAATATCTTAGGCAGTCATGCAACACTCTTAGTAATATAAATAGCAAAGAATAACTGATAATTTGCGAAAAATATATTATAATGAATAATTTTCTTATTCTAAATGCAAGAAGAAACCCAAAAAAGACTTAGCCTGATAAGTCTGCTCAAAAAACAGAAAAAAAGAGTTTATTGGATGGCATTAACAGTTATCATCTGGTTAGGCGTATTTATAAGAACAAGAAACCTTCCCTTATTAAAAGGCAGGTTTCCTCTTGCTCTTGACCCTTACTATTTCCTGAGGATGGCCAGGCATATTGCAACGGAAGGCTCAGTTATGGCCTGGGACACTATGAGATATGCCCCTATAGGCCAGGACCCAAGCCATGAAGTTGTTATATTACCATATATTATCTCTTATATATACAAGATATTAAAAGTATTTATCCCAACTATTACAATTGAACAGGCTGATATCCTTTACCCTGTGATATTCTTCGCATTATCCATACCATTATTTTATCTTCTTATTAAACAACTGTTTAACAGAAATATTGCGCTGCTCTCCTGCCTTTTCCTGGTAGTGCTTCCCTCTTATCTATACAGGACAATGGCAGGCTTCTCTGACAAAGAGCCCCTTGCTATGTTCCTCATGTTTGCTATATTCTATTTCTATGTAAAATCCTTCAAAGCCAAAGATTTCAAGCTAAAACTATTCTTTGCGCTGCTTGCCGGCATAAGCAATGGCCTGATGGGCCTCAGTTGGGGGGGTGTTAAGTTTGTGCTCATGATAATAGCCCTCTTTAATCTGATACTTTTTGTATTGAATAGGTTCAGGAAGGAAGACTTATATGCATATATAGTATGGTTAACTCCAGCCCTTGTTATGATGTCCATGTTTCTCGGGAAATATGGCGGGATCAGGGGCGTACTACTCTCCATCAACACAGGACTTCCTATTGCTGTGCTAATGATACTATTATTCAGCAGATTGGTTCAATTCTATCTCAAAAATAAAAAACCAGTTAATATCCCACTAAATCTTTCCATTATAGCAATACTGATGGTTTTTGCCTTAACAGCAGGCTTTATACTAAAACCTGACTTCGTAATCGAAAAACTAGACGAAGTAAAGCAGCAGTTCCTGCACCCAATGGGCATCAGCAGGCTGACACTAACAGTTGCTGAGAACAGGCAGCCATACTTTACTGACTGGTGGAGCGAATTCAAATATTACTTCTATCTATTTTTCATTGGCTCAATACTACTGTTCTATACAATAATCAAAAACTTCTCTGGAAAAAAGAATATCTACAAGTTAACTCTTGCCTACACCATCTTCATAACAGCCTTTATATTCAGCAGAAGATCCCCCAACTCCTACCTGAACGGAGATAACCTTATCTCACAGCTGTTATTCTTTGGCTCTCTGATTTGCTTTGTTCTTATCATCCTTGGCATATTTATTTATTCCTTCTACAAAAAAAGAGAATTATACGATAATATCAGAAGAATAAACAGGGGTTATCTCTTTATCTTTGTATGGTTCCTCATAATGGTTGTCGCTGCAAGAGGCGCAATGAGGCTGTTCTTTGTTTTTGCTCCCATTACCACTATCCTTGCCTCTTTCCTTATATTATCTGTCTTTAGATACACAAAATTAGTCAAAGACAAGGTTTACAAGACTCTTTTATACGCGCTTGTATTTCTTATCTCTCTGCCTATAATCTTTTCCTCAGCTTCCCTAAGCCTGGCGCAGGCAGGCTACACATCACCCTCCTTCAACAACCAATGGCAGGATGCAATGAGCTGGGTAAAACAAAACACTCAGGAAGATGCTGTCTTTGCGCACTGGTGGGACTATGGCTACTGGGTGCAGGCTGAAGGAAGCAGGGCAACGATTACTGATGGCGGTAACTATTATGCCTACTGGAACCATCTCATGGGCAGGCATGTGCTTACTGCAAAATCATACGAAGAAGCCCTAGAATACCTAAAAGTGCATAACACAACCCATCTCCTCATAATCTCTGATGAAATCGGCAAATACACCGCTTACTCAAGCATTGGCAGCGATGAAAACTTTGATGTTTTCTCCTGGATAGGCACCTATTCTATGAACAGCAGAGCTACAAAAATAGAAAACAACCTTACAACCTACTTCTTCCAGGGAGGCACTACCCTTGATGAAGACTTTATTTACAATGATAAGGTTTACCCTGCAAAGAAAAGTTATATTGCAGGATTCTTTGTTCCTGTTGACGAGACTGATGAGGATGAGATTGAAATAAAGCAGCCAAAAGCTGTTCTTTACTATAATAGGGAGAGAACAGATGTTCCTGTTGAATGCATCTATGATGAAGATGAAGGAAAAACAATTTTCAACGAATCTGGGCTCAAAGGCTGCCTAAGGATAATGCCCCTCTACATAAACAACCAGTACCAGCAGGAGAACGGAGCTTTGTTATATGTCTCAAGGAAAGGCCTTAACGCATTATGGACAAAACTCTTCCTGTTCAAGGAAGAAAACCCTTACTTTAAGCTTGTATTCGATGACAGCAACAGGAATGCTCTTGCATATTATAGGGGAAGGACACTTGGGCCTTTAAATATCTGGGAAATAAATTACCCTGAAAACCTAACAATCTCAAAGGAATTAAGAGAAGAATATCTAAGCCTTAACACTCCTGAATGGATGAACCTTAGCAAGAAGATTACTGCATGGGATTATTGAGGGCCCAGCAAACTAATAGTCTTAGAATTCAATAAACTATATATACTACTAATTAACTTTACTGCACTAAAATGGCAAAAATCAGCATAACATTCCCAGACGGCGCAAAAAAGCAGCATGATAAAGGCTCTACAGCCCTGGAAATTATCAAAAAGGATATAGGAGAAGGCCTGGCAAGGGCAGCTTTAGCTGCAAAACTGGATGATGAACTCATTGACTTAACAACACCTATCAACAAAAGCGGAAAACTCACTATATTAACATTCAAAGACAAAGAAGGTAAAGAAGTTTTCTGGCATAGCGCTTCTCACTTAATGACTCAAGCTATATTAAGACTATTCAAAACTCAGAATATTGGTCTAGGTGTAGGTTCTGCTATAGATGATGGCTTTTACCAGGATTATGATATTAAAGAATTACATCCTGATGATCTACCAAAGATTGAAGCAGAAATGAAGAAAATTGTTAATGAAAAACAAGATATTACTCAAAAAGATGTTCCAAAAAAAGAAGCGCTTGAATTTTATAAAAAAGATCCCTATAAGACTGAACTGGCTAACGCTGTTCCAGATAAGAAAGTAAGCATGTATTCCCAAGGCGAGTTTAATAACTTATGTAAGGGTCCCCATGTTCCAAACACCTCTTATATCAAAGCTTTCAAATTAATGAAGATAGCAGGAGCTTATTGGAGAGGAGATTCAGACAAGAATATGCTCACAAGAGTTTACGGTATCGCATTCCCGGATAAAAAAGAATTAAAAGAATATTTACATCTACTGGAAGAAGCTGAAAAACGCAACCACAGAAAGATTGGGAGAAAGATGGACCTGTTCTCTTTCCATGAAGAAGCTCCGGGCATGCCGTTCTTCCATAACAAAGGAACATTTATCTTCAATAAATTAGTGGAATATGTTTCAGGGATAATGAGAAGCAGGGATTATGAGATAAACAAGACTCCTTTGATCCTCAGCAAATCTCTCTGGCATGAATCCGGGCATTGGGATCATTACAAAGATAACATGTATTTTACCAAGATAGATGACAGGGATTTTGCTGTTAAGCCTATGAACTGCCCAGGGAATGTACTTATTTTCAAAACAAAAACGCATTCTTACAGGGAGCTGCCAATAAGGGCTGGAGAATTCGGTCTTGTGCACAGGCATGAGCTCTCAGGTGTCTTAAACGGATTGTTCAGAGTGAGATGCTTTACACAGGACGATGCCCATGTTTTCTGCATGGAAGAACAGGTTGAGCATGAAATTAAAGACCTTATCGATTTTGCTGATGTTGTATACAAAAGGTTTGGTTTTGAGTATCATGTAGAATTATCCACCAAGCCTGAAAAAGCTATGGGAGATCCAAAATTATGGGACCTTGCTGAAGGTACATTAAAGAAGGTTCTTAAAGAGCTTAATATGGAATATAAAATTAATGAAGGTGATGGTGCTTTTTATGGGCCTAAGATTGACTTCCATTTGAAAGATGCATTAGGAAGAAGCTGGCAGTGCGGAACCATCCAGCTTGACTTTTCAATGCCTGAAAAGTTTGACCTGAACTATGAAGGCAAGGACGGCAAGAAGCACAGACCGGTGATGCTCCACAGGACCATTCTTGGCAGTGTGGAAAGGTTTATGGGAATTATAACAGAGCATTTTGCTGGCAGGTTTCCATTATGGCTCGCGCCAGTACAGGCAGTTATCCTCACAGTTGCGGACAGGTTTAATGGCTATGCTGAAGAGGTTAAGACAATCATGGAGGAAAACGGTTTAAGGGTTGAGTTTGATTCCAGAGCCGAATCTGTTTCTTATAAAGTCAGGGAAGCGCAACTGCAGGAGATACCTCTAATAATAACTATTGGAGAAAAGGAAGAGAAAGCCAAGACATTGACTATCAGAACATTGGATGGAAAATTATACCCTAACTCTAAGATAACAGAATTAGTTGACAAGGTTTTGGAGAATGTTGAGAAAAAAGCAATAAAGATTAACCTATAAAATGACAATAAAGAAACACGACTTCATAGAGATTGACTACACCGGTAAGGTTGAAGACATGGTATTTGACACAACCAGCGAGAAGGCTGCTAAAGACAACAACATCTTTAACCAGGGCTTTAAATACAAGCCAATGGTAATCTGTATTGGAGAAAACATGGTTATAAAAGGCCTTGACACAAGGCTTGAAGGAAAAGAAGAAAACAAAGAATATGACTTCAAGATTCCTACCGAAGAAGCTTTTGGCAAAAAAGACCCCAAGCTCCTAAGAATGGTTCCAATGAGCATATTCAAAGAACAGAACATAAACCCCATGCCAGGCCTGCAGGTAAACATTGACGGAATGCTGGGAACAATAAGAACAGTTGGCGGCGGCAGAGCCATTATCGACTTCAACCATCCATTATCAGGCAAAGATGTTGAATACAAAGTAAAAATAAACAAGCTCATAACAGGCAAAAAAGAAAAGCTTGACTCTTATCTGAACTATTTCCTTGGCGATATTAACACTGAACTAACCGAAAACAAAGCAAAGGTTTTCTTTGATAAGGAGATTGATGAAAAAGTAAAAGGAACTCTCAAAAATAAATGCAAGGAGCTTCTCAACATTGATCTTGAATTCTTAAAGAGGCCTAAGGCTGATAACAAGGAGACAAAGGGGTAGGTGGGCTTTGGAATTCTATTGGAATTTCTCCATATAATCCTTCGATCATATCAACCAGCTTTTCTTGTTCGCGTTTACCAGTAGTATGAGACCCAGTAATATAAGATGATTTATTACTATACATTGTCTGTCCTCTGACTTCAACTCTTCTGGGCTTTCGTTCTGGTCTGATAAGATCTCCATGCCAGTAAATCTCAGAAATAAGATATCTCATGCCAACTGGCTCTAGTATATTAAGTGTTGCGAACTCCCAATCTTCCAGTTCGGGTTTGATAACTTCTTTTCCATCATTCCCTAATAAAAAACCACTGGCATCCTCTTCTGCTTCAGATACTTCTTCTGTTTCCGGTAATGTTCCCAATAATAAATCCCACATTAAACTTCACTTCAGTAAAGAAAATCAACCCATATTTAAATATTTAGTTGCTTAATGCTCATAATACCAGCCAGATGTTCTCAGGTGGAGTTTAGTTTCTTCAGCTTAGGATACAACCCAGGCTCCATAAAAACCTTACGAACTTTAACAGCAATCCCTTTCCCTTTGTTGATTATATCTTTGCTATCTAACCTTGCCTCACCCAAAGCTATCAGCTCATCCTTTAAAGTCATCACAGCAACACTATCTCCCGCCTTGACATCATCATTTAACTTACACACTCCTGGCAACGCCAAATCAAACCCATGGCACAACGGAGCAACAGCAGAATCTGAAACCCAAACCTTTGGCAGATGCTTAACCCCCAACTCAACAGGCCTGATTAAATTCTTTATATACTTATCATTCTTCTCTTCCTTCCAATAAAAATATGCATCCTTAAGCTCCTGTAAGGTAACTAATGAATCTTCATTGAGAGGCCCTGCCTTTGTCCTTCTCAACTGCGCCATATGCGCGCCGCAACCCAACTCTTTTCCAATATCAAAACAAAGCTTCCTGATATAAGTTCCCGCCTGGCACCCTACTTTGAACAAAACATCTTTTTCCTCAATCTCAAGAACATCAAAATAATAAATCTCTCTTTCCCTTTCCTCTCTCTTAACAGCGCTCTTAACAGGCGGAACCTGTTTTATCTTACCAGTAAACTTCTTAAACACTTTCCCCAACTTACCTTTATCAACTTCTTTATGCAGATGCATAATACAAACATACTCCTTCCCGGCCTTCAGCAAAGTCTGCACAATCCTTGTAGCCCTTCCCAATGCAATTGGAAGAACGCCTGTAACACCAGGATCCAAAGTCCCTGAATGTCCTGCCCTCTTAATACCAAGAATATTCTTAACATAGCTTGAAACCTGATGCGATGTAGGCCCCTTGCACTTATCAACATTAACAATGCCATAATCAATAAGCTCCTCAGCAGTCCTCTCCTCAGGCTTACAGCCTAACTCAGCATTGCTCTTGCTATCCTTCTTAGCAATTACTTTTCTCTCCGTTCTCTCAAAAGGCAGTTTATTCATTACATCTAAAGGATACCTTGGGCTTTAGCCCAAGTT
>CEPX01035847.1_pt1 | contig 16660 bp, 24 predicted proteins | sample 361361 | NCBI WGS metagenome assembly CEPX01 (sample SAMEA2619974, study PRJEB7988) | marine metagenome | biome: marine biome (ENVO:00000447); feature: mesopelagic zone (ENVO:00000213) & marine oxygen minimum zone (ENVO:01000065); material: "saline water (ENVO:00002010), including plankton...
AGCAAGAAGTAACGCATTTAAGGTCCTTTCAGCCTCAGCCCATGGATATATTGGATTCTTTGGAGCAAGATATTATTCCCATGAAGCTTCTGCATCAATATTAGCATTTGTTAGACAATTTAATCAAGAAACCATAAAAAAAATTGAAAATAAAGGCTACAAAGTAATATTTGGAGATACAGACTCGGTTGGATTTCTACAAGAAAATAAATCAAAAACCGAAATAAAAGAACTTCTAGAAAATCTAAATAAAGAACTTCCAGGAGTTATGCACCTAGAATTAGAAGGATTCTTCAAAAGAGGATTATGGGTTACAACGCGTGATGGAAAAATTGGAGCAAAGAAAAAATACGCCCTAATTGGAGAAGATGGAAAAATGAAAATCAGGGGATTTGAAACAGTTAGAAGAGATTGGTGTAATCTAGCAAGAAAAACTCAAAATGAAATAATAAAAAAGATTCTGGAGGATGGAAATGGAAAAAAAGCTCTAGAACACCTAAAAAAGATAATCAAAAGAGTAAAAACAAGAGAGGTAGAAAAAGAAGAGTTAATAATTAAAACTCAATTGAAAAAACCTCTTTCAGAATACAAGGCAGAAGGCCCACACGTAATTGCAGCAAGAAAGATGAAAAAACAAGAAACTCCAGTATCCCAAGGAAATTTAATAAGATATTACATTGCTGAAACAAGAGAAAAAAAGAAACTTGTAAGAGATAAAGTAAAACTCCCTAATGAAGAAGGAGAATACGAAATTGAGTATTATCTTAAAAAACAAATACTCCCTGCAGTTGAAAATATTTTCCAAGTTTTCAATATAGATACAAAAGAATTAATTGAAGGTAAAAAGCAAACCACTTTGGGTGATTTTTAAGATGACAATTAAACCAATTTGTGATAAGTGCAAACAAGAACTTGATGATTTTGGAGGGATTTTATTCAGTCCTCCAGATGAAAACAGTAATGTAAAAAAATATCATATCTGCAAAAAGTGTTATGAGAAAATGAAAACTTCTCTAAGTTAATAATAATCATTTCGCAATAGGATTAGCTTTCAAATTAAGATAATAATTCTTAAAGAAGAGGATAGTAAGAGGCACAGTAATAAAACTTACAATTAAATTAGAGAAAAAATCAATAAAAGGATCTATTGCAACCATTAAAATTAAACCTGATTCAGAAAAAATTGCTCCCAAAGATAAAGCAAAACTAATTAATGAAAAAGGTATAGAGATTACTATTGAGATCGCCATGATTATTAACATAAACAATAACATATAACCAAACACACTCCACCATCTTCCCCGGACAACATTCATGCTTGTCTTCATAGATTCAATAATTCCTTTATTCTCTCCAACAAGAACATAACTAGAAAAATACCAGTATACTAGAAAAATTAACCCAGGTATAATTAATAATAAAAATAAAGGAATAAGTGCAATAATAACAAGAAAAGATAATCCTAAATATACCCAAAAGTAACTAAGTGAATTAGTAAAAACTTGTTTAAAAGAAAGATTATTCTTTTTATCATAAAAAGCCATATAAAATAAAGAGAGTGATAAAAACAAATAAGATATTAATGAAAGAACTATTATTGCTAATATAATCGGGAAAAATTCAGACAAAATAATCTTAAGATTCTGAAGATCAGTTAGTTCACCTTTAGCATCATCTACAGCATTGCCAGTCATTCCAAAATCCATTTTATCAGCACCCAAATCAGGAACATCAATCACACCTAATTGGATCATCTGAACAGCTAAGGTTATAGATAGAACAAGGATAATTAATTGGGGAATTATGTATAACCAGGAGTAAGTCTTCAACAATAATTTAAACTTACTTTTATACTCTTCCCAAGATTCACTAAACAAATCACCAAATCTTTTTTGCATATTTCTTAGTAGTAGTTATTATTTATAAACTTTCACATCAAAACCTTTAAAAGAGTAATAAAATATATTTATAAAACTCTTTTTTCTTTCTAAACAATGGATAAAGATAAAATACTCAAAGCAGGAAAGATAGCAAAAGAAGTAAAAGAGTATGCAAGAAAATTAATAAAAAAAGACATGCCTTTATTGGAAATTGTAAATAAAATTGAATCAAAAATAGAAGAACTTGAAGGAAAACCTGCCTTTCCTTGCACACTAAGTATAAATGAAGTGGCAGCACACTACACACCAAGCCATGATGATGAAACAAAAGCCCACGGACTATTAAAAGTAGATTTTGGAGTACATATTGATGGTTGGGCAGCAGATAATGCCTTCACCCTAGACCTAGAAAACTCTGAAGAAAATAAAAAAATAATCGAAGCAGCTGAAATTGCTCTTGAAAAAGTAACAAATGAAGTAAAAGCCGGAAAAACAACCTCAGAAATTGGGAAAATAATAGAAGGAACAATAGAATCAAAAAACATGAATCCAATAATCAATCTTTGCGGACACTCAATGGATAGTTATGATTTACATTCTGGATTTACAATTCCAAATATAGATGATAAGAAAAATTTAGAGATAAAACCAGGATTATATGCAATAGAACCCTTTGCAACCCCAGGAAGTGGTAGAGTGCATGAAGGAAAACCCTCAAACATTTATGTCATAACAGAACCCAAAAACACAAGAAGCCAAATAGCAAGAGAGGTCCTAGAATACATAATAGACAACTACCAAACACTTCCATTTTGCAGTAGATGGATTGTAAAAAAGTTTGAGACAAAAGGACTAATAGCATTAAAACAATTAGAAGAACAAGGAATCCTCCACCACTTCCCACAATTAATAGAATCTAGTAAAGAAAAAGTAGCCCAGGCAGAAAATACATTTCTAATAGAAAAAGATCAAACTATTGTAACGACTGAATAGAATTACTCTCCAAAAAATCCTTAACCTTTTCCGAATCTTTTTTATCCTTATCATACCAAAAAGATCTTATGCCAACAGACTGAGCCGATTTAACAGCCCCCAAATTATGTTCAAAATAAACAACTTCTTCAGAAGATAATGAAAAATGATCCAACATCTTTCTAAAATATTCTGGATCAACTTTATCAGGATTGTGAGCTAAACTGAAAACCTCATAAGGCATATCAATTATCCCAAATTTGACCTTTTGCTCCTCATTTGCATTAGTGAGAATTATCTTTTTGTTCCCAAAAGAATCCAACATTAATTGCATCTCCTTAAAAACACCTTCTTCAGTTACAAAAGTATTCCATGCATCAACAAGTATTACTTTTTCCATTTACCCCAAATAACTATTCTCTACAGCAATTGCAGCCTTAGCGGATTGTAAGAAATTATCCTCAATTTTCTGATAAGTATCAACTGTACTCTTAGTAACACTTGGCTTAATCTTCCTAAACGCCTCGTCAAAATGCTTCTTTGTAACTTCCTCAGAAGTTACATCCTCTCTTAAAGCAAGCATAGCAGCCTCTCTAACAAACGCTTCCAAATCTGCACCAGAGTAACCTTCAGTTTTCTTAGCGAAATCTTTAAGTAACTTAGATTTATCCTTAATCGGCATTGCCTGAGTATGTATCTCTAAAATATTCTTCCTTCCTTCTTCAGCAGGCGTATTAACCAAAAGAATCTTATCAAATCTTCCTGGTCTCAAAACAGCAGGATCCAACAGATCTGGCCTATTTGTTGCAGCAATAACCAAAACATCCTTCAAATCATCCAATCCATCCATTTCTGCTAACAATTGATTCAAAACCCTCTCTGTAACTTTAGCTCCACTATCATTTCCTCTCCTACTCGCCAAAGAATCTATCTCATCAAAGAAAACAACACAAGGAGCAACTTGTCTAGCCCTCTCAAATATCTTCCTAACTCCTTCTTCAGACTTTCCAACCCACATGCTCAATAATGAAGGTCCTTTGACTTGTATAAAATTAGCCTCAGATTCTTTAGCAACTGCCTTAGCTAATAAAGTCTTACCAGTTCCTGGTGGACCATATAACAATATTCCCCTTGAAGGACGTATGCCCATTCTCTCAAAACTATCAGGATACTTAATTGGCCATTCAACCGCTTCTTTTAATTCTTCTTTGATCTTTCCCAACCCTCCAACATTTTCCCAACTAATATTAGGAGTCTCAACTAAAACCTCCCTCATTGCAGAAGGCCTAACAACTTTCAATGCATCCAAGAAATCTTTCTGTCTAACAATTAACTTATCCAAAATCTCCTTAGGAATCTCATCAAAACCTTCTTTCATATTAATTTCAGGAAGATATTTCCTCAAAACAATCATAGCAGATTCCTTTGCTAAAGATTCTAAATCGGCACCAACAAATCCATGAGTTAAACCTGCAATCTCTGCTAGATCAACTTTCTTATCTAGAGGCATTCCTCTTGTATGAATCTTCAATATAGACAATCTTCCAGGCTTTCCGGGAACATTTATTTCCAATTCTCTATCAAATCTTCCCGGTCTCCTCAGAGCAGAATCAAGAGCATTAGGCCTATTTGTTGCTCCAACAACAATAACTTTCCCCCTAGATTTCAAACCATCCATCAAAGTAAGAATCTGTGAAACAACTCTCCTCTCTACCTCTCCCTGCACATCTTCTCTTTTTGGAGCAATAGCATCAATTTCATCTATAAAAACAATCGAAGGAGCATTTTTCTCAGCATCTTCAAAAATATCTCTAATCTTCTTCTCACTCTCTCCATAAAATTTACTCATAATCTCAGGACCATTCAATAACATAAAATTAGCTTCTGACTCATTGGCAACTGCCTTGGCTAATAAAGTCTTACCAGTTCCTGGTGGACCGTGTAACAAAATACCTTTAGGGGGTTGAACTCCTAATCTATCAAATATCTCTGGATGTTTCATAGGAATCTCAACCATCTCCCTAATTTTCTTTATCTCTTCAGTTAATCCACCAATATCCTCATATGCAATTTCTGGGATTTTTTCATCTGACATGTCAACTGCCTTAGGATTAAGAACAACCTCCGTATTTTCAGTAATTATAACTTGATTAGCAGGAGTTGTATTTACAACGACGAATCTAATTTGAGTAACCCCCCCACCAAGATTCCCAAAATTATTCCCTCCAAAGAAATCTCCAAGTTCCTCCCCAAAAAACTCTGACATTAAATCAACCCTCCTTTGAGCTCCCCCCATCATCAAAAGATCCCCTTTAACAACACTCCTTCCTAAAAGTCCTCTTCTCAAAGATTCGGGGTCCGCTTGAACCATTATTCCCTGCTGAGCCGGGGCAATCATAACCTTCTTAGCTTCCTTTACCTCAATCTTAGAAATTGTAACATTATCCCCTATACCTGTTTTAGAATTTCTCCTCAAAATACCATCCATCCTAATTATCCCTGTCCCAATATCAGCAGGATATGATCTATCAACTATCGCAACAGTCTCCCTATTTCCCTTAATACTTATAACATCCCCCCTCCTAACTCCAAGATCCTTCATTATTTCCATATCTATCCTAGCAATACCTTTATAGGCATCATCTTGTAAAGATTCTGCAACCTTCAAACTTAGTTTCTTATGTTTATCTTTCATTATGTTCTTTTAAGTCAACATCAATCATTGACAATATACTCCTCCATATTTAATTAACATAAACGGCCTTCCAGCAACAAATTTAATCTCATCCTGCATTGCATCATTATTAATTACAAATTCCTTCATCTTCCCTGATCATTAAAATTTAAACTAACTCTTCCAAGATCTTCAAAACATAATCTTACCATATCATCCATTACTTTCTCCTGTTGTTTCATAAAATTTACTATCTCCCTTGGAATAGAAACAGCATAACTATTTCCAACCAATCTCATCTTAACACTAAATTGCTTATTTTTAAGGTCTTTAAACTTATCGAATTTCTCTTGATCTAAAGGATGAATTATTTTCTCATCACAATCTTGACAAACAACAGCCCTAAAAACAAATCCATTTTTGACTATCTTTGCCTTCTTCATCTTCCTATCACATTTCCTACAAAGTATTGGGTTATCAAATATATCGCTCATCGTAAATATAAAACAGCAACGCCCAATGGCGTTGCTGTATTGGGGAAAAGAGGTGAATATGAAAAGAATGTACACTTCATGTATACACAATAGATATACACCCTATTTAAATGTTGCTATTTCTCCCTCCCAAAAATAACCCTCCAAAAAACCTCAAACAAAATAAAAAACATCCCAGCAACCAAAAAAGCTAAAGCAAAAATCCCCCTATAATCACATCCATAATTCATAAAGGAATCCTCCAACAGAAACTATTTTATACACAGATCTCTTAACTAAATTACACATTTTAACGGGTGTGTAGGCCCCTTCGGGGGCCTTTGTTTAATATAACAAAGAAATTAAACCTCCAATCTATTTAAACTTTTCAAACTATTTTGCAGAAGCAACCATTAATTAAATCCAAACATATAAATACATAAACAACCTAGTTAACATATCTGGGTAAGTCCTAGAGGGGTTGTGTGCTGGATGGTACACCTTGTCTTAACCTCTAGGGTCCGGATACAAAAATATCCTTCTCAAGAATTATTTTTTCTTTTATAATCCCGTAAAAATCTTGTTCCCCAAACTCATATTTCCTAAAAATAGCTCCAGATATAAAATCCAATACCTGTAAGCACCCATTACTCTTTGAATCCTCATGATCAATACTAATTTTACAGTCAAGTCCTTTTAATTGTGCCTTTATATAATTATCAAAATCATCTCTAAGATCTCTCTTATTCTTAGATCTATCAACAACCAACTCTACCATCATTCAAAGAACATTCATTAATTATTATATTACAAAGATAATTATACAATTTATGCTTCTTGCCCCTCAAATAATCATAAACCTTACTCTTCTCAATTACTACAGTGAAAATTTCAACACTCTTATTAGCCACTTCATTGAGAACCTTGAATCTAATCTTATCTGAAGAATTATTCCACTTTATCTCAGGAGTGTTCTTCAACTTCTTTTTCAAAATTTTCCTTCTAATTTTTTTAACAATTCTTCTGATTTCAATCTCTTCTCTAACCCCACAAGAAAACAAAGAAACTATAAAATATTTACTAGACCTCTGACTAAATCCCAAATCTCCACTTTCATCTAAAAAGATATATTTCATAGTGAAGAAAAACGATCTTCTTTTAAATAACCTTTCTCCCAATATTTAAAAACTCCTCAAACATAAAAGATAGATGAGAAAAAGCGATCTAGAAAAGTGGTGGAAAAAATTCTGGTTCTTTGTTTGGAAAGATGATTCTCCAAAAGGGTGGATAGTCTCAATAATATTCCTATTCGTAGTAATAAAATTCATCTTCTTCCCTGTACTAAGCTTGTTAACAGGAACTGCTCTACCCCTAGCAATTGTAGAATCATGTTCGATGTACCATGAAGGAAATTTAATCTCAAATTATGATGCATGGTGGGAAAGACATTCAGAAAAATACTCAGAATTCTCCCACGTAGAAGAAGGAGATTTCTCAGAATTTGACTTCCATAACGGATTCAATAAAGGAGACATACTATTCATATTAGGGGTAAAACCAGAAAAACTAGAGGTAGGAGATGTAATAATATTCCAAACAGAAAGATCCACTCCAATAATACACAGAATAATAGAAGTATATGATAGAGATGGAAAGAAAGTATTTTCTACAATGGGGGACAATAATAAATTACAACTACAATCAGAAAAGAACATAGATGAAAGCCAGATAATAGGTAAAGCAGTACTAAGACCAGCACCTTACCTGGGCTGGATAAAACTGATATTCTTTGAGCCATTAAGAAATCCTTCAGAAAGGGGATTTTGCGAAGAGAGTTAATACACCCAAACACTTAAAAATTACAAACCTATAGGTAAGAAATGGAATTTTGTCCAAAATGTGGGGTGGTTTTGATAAAGAAAAAAAAGAATTATGGCTGCCCCAGGTGCAATTATTCCGCTAAAGGAAAGCCAAAATTAAAGACTTCTGAGAAAATTGAGGAAAAAAAGAAAGTAGCTGTTCTAAAAAAAGACACTCAAACAGAACCTATAGTGAATGAGGTTTGTAAAGAATGCAAAAATGACAAAGCATACTTCTGGACAGTCCAAACACGTTCTTCAGACGAAGCAGAAACTAAGTTCTTTAAGTGTACAAAATGTGGACACACAAGAAGAGAATATAGGTAATCACTGTTTATCCTTATGATACAAATCCAAAATAATAATCCTCTTCTCCTCTCCAAGATAAGAATAAGGAAGCCTATATGAACCAAGATATAATTCTCTAGTTCCTTTCCTCACATTTTTCACTGGCTTTCCAACCTCCGGATTTTCAACTATTTTTTTAATATGTTTTTTCACCTGATTTTTAAAAGAAGTATCCTTAATCCTCTTAACTTTTTTTAAAAAATTATCCTTATAAGAAATATTCAGCATTTTTCAAGTTCTTCAAGAAATTCATCTACAGGGATAGAAACAAACTTCCCTTGATCATACTCTTTCCAAGCTTCTTCGGTCCTCCTAGCAAACTCAAGATCCTCTTCCAAATTACTATTGAACTTATCAGCCTTCTTCAAAATAATTTGATCGTTATTCTTTATTACAACAAGCTTGTCTCCCTCATTCAATCCTTCTCTCATTTCTATAGGGATTACTACTTGGCCTTTAGAACTAATCTTTGTTATATCAATATGGGCCATGGTAAGACAAATCTTACTTACTATCTAAATCTTTCTAGCTAGTCTTCCTTCCCAATCTCTCAACATGCTTACATTTGCCACATTGAATAAATATCAAATTATCCTCATCAGAGATTAAAACTCCTATATCTATAACCTCCGCTTTCCCATAACCACATTCCTCACATTCATTATCATATGTGGCAAAGATATTCTCATCCTTAACAACTCCCTCTCCTCTTTCCCCTGTATGTCTAATCTTTTCCTTAGTAATCAAATCTTTAGTAACATGTTTAGAAAAATCACACTTCCCACATTTAATAAAGAGCTTCCCTTCTTCAACTTTAGGAATAAGCAAATCCTTACATTCTGGACAAAAGTTTAACATATGGCCCTGGAGGGATTTGAACCCCCGACACCTAGATAACTCCAAGATAATTCTGTAAGAGTCTAGTGCTCTGACCAGGCTGAGCTACAGAGCCATGAAACAAAGCGAAGTCCGGCCACCAGGCCGAGCAATGTTCAGTTGCGCATTTCTAAGTTATCTAGACTCTACGCAATTGAGCTTGCGAGTTCAGCAATGTTCAATTGTACTTATTAGACCCAATAGCAATCCCCACAAATGAGCTTGCGAGTTAAGCTACAGAGCCATTAGATTTTTTAATCAATATTAATTTAAAAACATTCCCAAAAAAAGAAAAAAGGGCACACCACCTCAAATGCCACTAAAATTACTTAATTAATTTCTGAATCTCTTCAATTGCATCTGCGACTTCTCTTCCTTTCTTAGTTAGCTTTATGATTTTGATTCTACCTCTCTTCTCAAAATCAACTAACTTCAACTCTTCCAAAGTCTGCAAAATCTTTACTGCATGGCTGTATGTGCAATCAACTTCCTTTGCAAGAATACTACCATACCTCATTCGCGTGTTCTTCTTCAAAGAAACCAACATCAAGGCCGGCTTTCTCCTGAAAAAGATATCAAAATTGTCCTTCATTTTATTTATTTCAGGTTACATATATATCCTTTAACCTATACATTCAGACAATATTGACCTTTTAAATGTTATGCAATGTATATATTCACTACATAATGAAAGTGAATTTCAAGGAATTATATAATTTAAAAGGTCTAGATAATAAAAAACTAAATGATAATCCCTGGAAAAGAAGAAAAACTATCTTACATATTCTTTGATAATCATTATTGTAGAATATTTGTTACATTTAAGAAACAAGTAGCAGCCAGTTTAAGAGAAGATGGACACGATATTATGGAAATTCCAAAGTCAAAATATCTAGATACAAAAAAGTACATGAAATCCAAGGGACACGAAAACATAAGCGAAAGAAGAGATATGTTGGAATACTATGTTTATTGCAAAGAGGAACTTGAAAAAGTCTGGTGGGAATTATGGAACATTGGCTAAAGCTTTATTAATAAAAAACCCTCCACTAAACTATGTCTAAAGATGACAAAAAAACAAAAATTTTAGCAGTTGGAGACATACATGGGGACAGAGGCCTTGTGAAAAAATTAGCTAAAAAAGCCAAAGAAGAAAAGGTCGACATAGTAATCCTTGCAGGAGATTTAACACATATGGGAGAAAGTGATACAAAGGAACTGATAGGGCCATTTGTGAAAGAGAATAAAAAGGTCCTGCTAATACCCGGTAATTGGGACTCTCCCGGAACAGCGGAATTTCTAGCGCAAAAATATTCTCCAGACGCAAAGAATCTACATGGATACTCAATTGAAAAAGGAGATTTGGGAATCTTTGGGGCTGGAGGATCAGAAGGGCCAGGCCCAGGAGCAACAACTGATAAAGAAATCTTAGAAACTCTTGAAAAAGCACACTCAAGAATAGAAAAGAGAGGGAAAAAGATAATGCTAACCCACATGCATCCCACATGCAGTGAATCTGAATTCTCTGGGGTTAGAGGATCAAAAAGCATAACAAAAGCAATAAAAAAATTCAAACCAGATGTCCTATTACACGGACACATTCATGAAGGAGGGGGAATTGAAGAAAAGATAGGAGACACTCAAGTGATAAATGTATCAAGAAACCCGGTAATCTTTGAGATTTAACCCTAAACATCCCTCTCTAAAGTAACATTATAATCATCAAAACCTTTTTTCTTATAAAAATTAATAGCCTGCTTATTCTTAGCTGTAACTAAAACTTTTAATCTCTTAACTCCCTTTTCCTTACACCACTCCAAAGACTTAGAATACAGTAAACTTCCATGCCCTCCATTCCTATACTCCTCTAAAATATACATCTCATCCAATTCTGCAATCTCTTTAACATTTCTATAAAATTCATCCTTAGAAAGACTTCCAACCAAATATCCAATAATTTCCTCTCCTTTAACTAAAACAAATGCGCATCCTTCAGACCCAGAAATCCTCTCCTCATAAAATTTCTCTCCTTCTTTAGATAAAGGCCAATCCACATTAATCGTGTCATCATACTTATCAAACTCCCCTTCAAAAAGCTTCTTATTTAACAACTGGATAGACTTCAAATCATCAATCAACGCTTCTCTAACAATAATCTCCAGGATTAGAGAAGAATACACTCTATTAAAAATATTTGCATAAAAAACTACTTCTCCTCAAAATCCCTCACAAGATCATCTATAGGATAGTAATGATACTTGATTCATTCTTCCTCCTTGAAAGAAGCATAAGCCTTCAGTCCCTCAACGTCCGAAATATCTCCTCCATAGACATAAGAAACAGCCAACCTCTCAAGCTCACCAAACAAACTAATGCCTAATTCCTCCTTAACAGGCCAAACAACATAAGGATATTTCCACCCAACAAAGATTATTTGATGCTTATAGCCATCCTCCAAATTTACATCCTTCTTTATATAAGAAGCAATCATCTCAGCAAGATGAGGATTCAAATCTTTATGAAAAGGACCTTAGGAGGAATGGGACTACCAGACCCTTTACCAATCATAATCAAGAAAAAACCCTCCCCTTAATAAAAATTGCTGTAGTGAAAAGAGAAAAATCCAGAAATCCTAAACAATTCCTAGATTTGAAACCACAAAAACTTATAAAATCTAGTTATACCTTATTAAACCATGGCTAAGAGACCAAAAAAAACAAAGCAAGAGTCAACAGTAGAAAGCTTTTTCCCTCTAGAAGCGGAAGATGCAAAAAAAACTACTGAAAAGCAAGTAAAGTCTCCTCCTCCAAAAGAAGAAATTCTAAAAAAAACCATTGAAATTCCAGAAAAAGGTCATGCTCCAAGAGAAGACATAACTGACAGAGCAGTGGAAAAAGAAGTCCATCAAATAGATAGAAAATCCCTAGAAACAATTGAATCTTCCCCATTACCAAAAAAAAGAAAGAGGAAATACACAAAAAGAAAAAATTCTAAGAAAAGTGGGAAAAAACCAAGAAAAAAAGCAAAAACATCGACAACAAAAGAAGTAAAATACTCTCCTCCAAAAATTCTATTAAGAAAAGACGGATACGAACTAATAATAACAGAAAAACCTCAAGCAGCACTAAAAATAGCCTCTTCTTTAGGAGCATCAACTAAAAGAGAAAATGCCAAAGTTCCATATTATGAATTAACAAGAGATGGAAAACAAATAATAGTTGCATGTGCAGTAGGACACCTTTTCACACTAAAACAAAATATCCCAGGATCAAACATCCCAATATTTGATATAAGCTGGGTTCCAAATTACATTGCAAGAAAACAAGATTTCACTAAAAGATATTATGATACTATTCTAAAACTAGCAAAAAACGCAAGTTCAATAACAATTGCAACAGATTTCGATATAGAAGGAGAAGTAATAGGAATGAACGTTATGAGATTCCTATGCGGACAAAAAGACGCATCAAGAATGAAATTCTCAACTCTAACAAAAGATGAATTAAATAACTCTTATGATAATAAACTCCCAAATATAGAATGGGGACAAGCAATTGCAGGGGAAACACGCCACTACCTAGATTGGTTTTATGGAATAAATCTTTCAAGAGCATTAATGAACTCAATAAAAACAACAGGAAAATTCAGAATAATGTCCATAGGAAGAGTACAAGGGCCAGCACTAAAAATGATAGTGGACAAAGAGAGAGAAATAGAAAAATTCGAATCAGAACCATACTGGCAGATATACCTAACGATAAACGATGGAAAAAACCAACTTGAACTAAAACATCCAAAAGATATCTTCAAAAAAGAAGAACTTGAAAAATTCAAAGACTTAAAAGGGAAAAAAGCAGAAGCAAAAACAAAAAACAGAGAACAAACTCTCCCCCCACAACCCCCTTTTAACCTAACAACCCTTCAAACGGAAGCATACAAACTCCACGGGATAACCCCAACTAAAACCCTCCAAGCTGCACAATCACTATATCTAGCAGGACTAATCTCTTATCCAAGAACTTCCTCCCAAAAACTTCCAGCAGAAATAGGATATAGAGAAATCCTAAATAAAATAGCCAAGATATTCAAAGCAGAATCTCTAATAAAAAGAAAAACCCCAATTGAAGGTAAAAAAACAGACCCAGCACACCCTTCAATATACCCCACAGGGCAAGAAGGAGGAATTCTAACAGGAAATGATGAAAAGATATACAATTTAGTAGCAAGAAGATTCATAGCCCTTTTCTGTGAAGATGCAATACTAGACAACAAAACAGTAACAGCAACTGTAGACAAACTAAACTTCTCAACAAGAGGATCAGTAATAAGAAAAAAAGGCTGGCTAAAGATATATCCATCAAAACAGAAAGAAGAAAGAATACCAGACATGAACGGAGAAGTAGACATAATTGATTCAAGAATAGAAAATAAAGAAACTCAACCTCCAAGAAGATTCTCCCCAGCATCAATACTCTCAGAACTAGAACGTAGAAATTTAGGAACAAAAGCAACAAGAGCATCAATACTTGAAACCCTTTATGATAGAGGATATGTTCAAGGCCAATCAATAAAAGCCACCCCATTAGGAATTTCTCTAATAACAACCCTAGAAAAATACTCTCCAATAATCATAGATGAAGAATTAACAAGAGACTTTGAAAAAGAGATGGAAAATATAGGAGAGTCCAAACAAAAAGATCTAGAAAAAGAAGAAGAAAAAATAATCCATAAAGCAAAAGAAAAAATAACTCAAATTTCTAAAGATTTTGAAAAAAGTGAAAAACAAATAGGAAAAGATCTTCTAGATGCAAACTTAAAACAAAGAGAAGAACAAAAAATTCAAAATAAGCTAATACAATGTCCAAAATGTAAAAAGGGGGATCTAGCAATAACTTATTCAAGAAAAAATAGAAGTTTCTTTATAGCATGTGATTCATACCCAGACTGTAAAAATACATACAGCCTACCTCCAGATAGAAAAATAAAGAAAACCGATCAGATATGTAAAGAATGTAATTACCCCACACTTATGGGATTAAAATATGGAAAGAAGCCATGGATATTCTGCTTCAATCCAGAATGTCCCACAAACAAAGAATGGAAGAAAAAAAGAGAAGAATTCAAAAAGAAATTAGAAGAGAATAATAAAGAAAATTAAGTTAATAATCAAAAACATTATTGTGTATAAGATTTATTTTTTAGATAATCACAAACCTTTTCATTAAGATTATAATCTGCTTATTTAGATAATTAAAAGTATCGTAGCAAGCTACAGAGTAAAAAACCTAATCCTTAAATTATCAACCACATACAGGCAAGCTTATCAAACACACAAAAAACTTCAACTCACATTAATTACAAAAAACATTCAAGAAAAAACAAGAAGAAAATAAAAATTAAAAAATAAAGAGTTTACTTCTTTTTACCCTTGCCCTTTGGTGCAGCACAAGTATTACACTTATAAGCATGAATAAGCAGAAGGATCGCGGCAACAATTATTATCCACTTAGAAACCATAGCAGAAAATATTTGAGTAGGCCATATAGCAAAAACTAAAATAACTATCCCAAGAATAGAGTCAGTCATCTTACAATTACATTCCATTTCAAGACCTCTTTATTTAATTAGAATAAAGTAGTAAAAAGGGTTTATAAAATTAATCCATCACTTATTCTTATTCCAAAGAATTATCACGCCATATTTTTCCAGATTTAATTGACTTTTAATCTCATTTTAAAATAGTTTCTCACATTTGCAATAGACAACAATCTTCACATTAATAAATTCCCTAAAATTAATTCTTCCCAACCAAAAACTATTCATCCATAAAAGCAAGGATCGCAATTGCAACCAAGGCCCCAAGAGAATTAAAAATAAGATCAATCATATTATTTGCATATCCTCCAACCCCCGTTCTTCCAACAAAAATAACTGGCATAAACTCCGCAATCTCATTTAGTGCTCCAATACCAATACTAGCTAAAAAGATAACGAAGTAAAACAAGAATCCATTCATCCTACCCCTAACTTTTTTCATAAGTTCATAAATAAAAAACGCCACAACAAAATAAAGATAACCATGAATCAATTGATCATATTTCAAAATGTAAGTATCCCCTATATCAACTAAATGTACTATTTGCAAAGCATAAAGAACCTCACTCCCAACCTTAACTCCTCCCCCTGCCATATGTAATAATCCCCAAATAGATAACCCCCAAAGCAAATAAGGACTAAACTTATATCTCCTAGCAATAACCGCCACCAATAATAGAATGGCAACAAGAATTACAATATACCATAAGAACTCAAAATTCTTAATCGTAATATAATAAATTGTAAATGGAATTAGATAGGCTAAGTTAAACAAAACTAAATACCATTCTCCCCTCTTTAAATTCATAAAAAAGAGAATGAAGAATGGTTTATAAATTTAATCAAAACCACTCCTGCAATCTCCTCACTGTTTTTATTTGCTCTAACAACTTACTTTTACTAAAAATTAAATCAGCATCAAAATCATATTTAACCTTCCCTATCTTCTTAACTCCATCAATCAACCCCTCCCTAGAATCAAACTTCATAACCCCTCTTCCAATTGCTTTCCTAACAGATTGTCTCACAACCCAAACTCCCAAGGCAGCCCAGTAAGTTGGAGTTTCCAATCTTATAACTAAAACACTCGCCTGTCTCTTAATAGAATCCAAATACTCTAAAATAGGGAGCCTAGTAGCATAATATCCTCCAGCTGTAGAACTAGCATATGTTTTCCTTCCATAAAACCCTTCAGAATCTGTCGAAGCTTTCAATTCCTCACCAGGATTCCAAGAGCTACCAGGAAAATACAATTCAAATAATTCCAAACCTATTTCCCATACCTAACTCTCTTATAAATTTCCCCCACAACAAAAACCGATGATGCAATCAGGCAAATTACTAAAAATTCTTTTAAGCTTAGAGCAACAAAACTAAAAATCCCGGAAATCCAGGGGAGATAAATAATTCCAAGCATGAGCGAAAACGAAATTATGATAGATCCAACCAGCCACTTATTTGAGAATACCCCTATCTTAAACAAAGAACTTTTCAGAGATCTCATATTGAAAACATTAAATAACTGAAACATTGACATTGAAACAAATGCAGCTGTTCTTGCCTTATCTAGGCCATCTAAAAGAAAATACTTGAAAATAGGAATTGTTGCAACAACCATCAAACCCGCACTTATAAGTAAAAAGGGGACTAAGCTCTTATTCAAGATTTTTTCTTTTTTATCCCGAGGTTTTTCATCTAAAACATTTTGATGTGAAGGTTCCATGGCAAGAGCAACATCATTAATACCATCTGAAATAAGATTCAAATAAAGTAATTGAATTGGAAGCATTGGTAAAGGCATTCCCAATGCTAAACTACTAACAATAGTCACATCCTCAGCAACATTAGTAGTAATCAAATAAAAACTTGTCCTTCTAACATTTTTGAAAACAGTCCTTCCCTCCTCAATTGCGTTAACAATTGAGGAAAAATTGTCATCTGCTAAAACCATTTCAGAAGATTCGCGCGCAACATCTGTCCCGA